>Ga0315274_10002165_pt1 | contig 29847 bp, 30 predicted proteins | sample YL17G02_20_MG_FD_203700 | JGI IMG/M metagenome (GOLD analysis project Ga0315274, IMG submission 203700) | Sediment microbial communities from Yellowstone Lake, YNP, Wyoming, USA - YL17G02_20 | ecosystem: Environmental > Aquatic > Freshwater > Lake > Sediment | place: USA: Wyoming | collected...
CAGTCTAGCATATTTCCTCCTTCATCAACTGTATATAAACGTCAATGGACATTTATTTTATCACAAGGAGGAAACTTACACAAATAATTTTACACCACCTGAATAGCGGTTAGTTTTTCCCCGTTATTCCCGTTATTACCCTATGTATCACGGTACTTAACGCCGATATCTTGTACGGTTTGGCAATAAAGTCTTTAAACCCATAACTCTGGAAGTCAGACATCACAGGATCAGCAGAATATCCGCTGGATACAATCGCTTTAACATCGGGATCGACCTCCATAATCCTTTTTATCGCCTCTTTTCCGCCCATACCGCCAGGAACGGTCAGGTCCATGACGACGGCATCAAAAGGATGCCCTGATTCCTTAGCGCTCTTGTATAACTCTGTAGCTTCGGAACCATCCACAGCAACAGCTACTTCGTAACCTACATTGCTAAGTGTTTCATAAGCGAGATGCCTGATTGTTTCCTCGTCGTCCATTATCAGTATCTTCCCCTTACCGAAAACAATTTTATTCTCTAGTTCTTCTCTCCTGGGTTGAACCTTTTCTGAAGAAGCAGGGAGGTAAATCTGAAACTTTGTTCCAACTCCTATTTGAGATTCCACGATGATCTGTCCGTTATGTTTCTTGACGATAGAGTATACGATCGTGAGTCCAAGCCCGCTTCCTTTTTTCTTGGTTGTAAAATACGGATCGAATATCCTCTTAAGATTCTCTTCGGGGATTCCGACACCGTGATCTTCAATGGTTATCTTTATGTATTTTCCACTTTTCAGAAGAAATGGGTTCTCCTCTTCTAGCATCACATTTTCGGCTTTGACATTAAGCACACCGCCAAGCATAGCTTGTTCAGCGTTGATAATCAAATTGCTGATGACCTGGCTTATTTGACCCACGTCAATCTCAGCCGCCCAGAGGTCAGTAGATATTGAAAACTCGCATTTGGTATTAGAACCTCTCAGAGCTAAGTTGGCTGATTCTTCTAGCAACTCTATAATAGGGGTTAGCTTGAGTATCGGCGTACTACCCTTAGAGAAGGTTAGTAACTGCTGGGTTAACCTCGTTGCCTGCATGCACGACTTTTCAGCATCCGTTAATCTACCAAACGCTTTGTTTTCTGGAGCAACAAACATCTTTGCAAGAGATACATTTCCCAGAATCCCCGTCAATATGTTGTTAAAGTCGTGTGCGATACCGCCTGCGAGGATACCCACAGACTCAAGTTTCTGGATTCTTAAAAGGTCATCTTCCATTTTTCGTTTTTCTGTGACATCCTCCATAAAAATCAAAGTTGCTAACCTGCCTTCCCAGATGATTGGTATTATATTCAGTTCTACCCACTTTATACTTCCTTGCTTATCAATAATTCTGGTAACACAAGAACTAGGTATATTCTCACCCCGTAACCTTCCTTGATGGTGTTCCGCCACCATCTGTTTATCATCCTGATGGATGAGCTCAATGAATGGACTGGAAGTCAGTTCATCCTCTGAATAACCTAATATTTGCATGGTCTTTGGATTAGCAAATTTAAGGTAACCATTCTGAGCTACAATTATAGCCTCATTAGCATTATCTACCACCAGACGGTACTTTACCTCCGACACTTTCAAAGCATTCTCGATCAATTTGCGTTCAGTTATATCATGCGCTAAAAAAACTATTCCCTGAATCCTGTCATGTTCGTCATACAGAACTGAACTTGAAAAAAGTATAGTTATTCGCCTGCCATCTTTTGAAAGGAACACTCTTTCCACATTTTGAGACAAAAACCTATCAACTAAGTCATCATGTAAGGATTCGTACAACGCTGTATCGTTTCTTTCTGCGAATATAATGCCAATTGACTGTCCGATTATCTCTTCCTCACTATATCCTAGTGTTCCTTCCACTGCCCTGTTGATCGTCTTTATCTTTCCATCTGGATCAACTACAATGAGCATATCATTCATGCTCTCAATTATGTTATTTATATACTTTCGGGATTCCTCCAGCTCTTTTGTCCTATCCCGTACTCTCGCTTCGAGTTCGCTTCTGGGAAGAAGCACTATCTTCTCTTCTTCCAAGACACCTTCGGGTAAACTTCTGAGGATATCGAACAAAACTGATGATTGTCTGCAAGTTCCTTTTATATATTTGTAGCTTTCATCCAGCATTCTCTCAACGTGTTTGCGCGAAGTTAAGGCACTATAAAGTTCAAGAAGGTTCGAAGCAAGCACAGAAAACATCACACAGATGTCTTGTATTCTATTTTCTTCGTTTATTCTGCTGGCATTTCTCAGAACAGGTTTGAAATTTATGGTTCCATCCTGATTAATACCGCAATTTTCAAAAAGAATTGGATTATGCTCAAAATACCTGAATAAAAATTCCTCAATTAGTCCTGACACAGGATATCCCATTGCCAATATGAACCTGTTTAACAAAGTTCCATAAACACTGGCAGTAAGGACATCGTCCTCAAGCACAATTGATTGCTCTTGTTCTCTTTCGGGTTCTGTTGTTGAGAGATAGCTTCTTCTTGCGGCAAGTGTCAGGTTTGCCAAACCAAACATCCAGGTGAAAGTATTAAAAACGTCAATCCACGATGATTGATCTGATTTAAAGAATACGACGTTCAAAATATATACTGGTATCCCTAGAAAGAGAAGCGATAAAGAACCAATCAAATCATTGGCCATCATCGGATGCTTCCATGCTATTCTAAACATTGAATCCTGCTGATAAATCCTCTTGATGGACCTTACGACCATAAGATCGCCAGAGATATAAACAAGGAAGGTGACTATCCATAATGAGAATGTAAATAAGATGGTTCCTGTTTTGGCAGGTAAAAAAGCATCCATGATCCCGGATGCCCCTGCAACAATAGAGATTATCGCTGAGCCAGCCATAACCTGACACCCTTTTGAACCTCTCATTAGGTTCGCCTTGCGCACCGAATAGTAAGTGAATATAACTGCGAGTATAAAAAGGGCAGTTCTGGCTGAACCTGAAAGGATATACAAAATGTCCATCAATCTTCTACCTTTTCCAATTCCTTTTCAATAACAACCAGTTGTTGTTCATCAAACATTTTTGGGAACATTGATATTAGCATGATTGAGTTATTTTCATTACATAGCTTCTTGAGATCTTTTAACATAGATAAGGACTTCTCAAATCCGTTCACAAGCTTGATTTGGCTGAAGCAGTCAAAAAAGAACAGAGATCCTTCTGTTTTCCTGACGAAATCGGAAACTATAGACGTCAATCCATCTATATCTCTTGGTAATATTGCACTTTCGACACTATTGAATGTTAGCCATATAATAGGTGTCTTGGCAAGCTTATATCTTTCCCTTACCTTCTCTGGTTCGAGTTTAGTTATACATAAACCAAAGCTGCCATGAGTGATTTGGTCGTAGAATATTTGGTAGCCTTTATCTGGCCATTCCTCTTTGATTAGATAAACGTGCCCTTTCTCAAGATAATATTGCTTTGGTGTTATTCCTGGTTCTTCAATTGATGGCTCCACATTAAATAACCTGTGTTTTAAGACAGCATAGAAGACAGATATACCCCAAATTACGCTGAAAGCAGTTCCCAATTCAGGTACCGATTCCTGAGTGGTGGGATAAACGATGTTTGTCAGTGTTGAAAGTGCGAGGAAAATTGTGGAACCCAGAAACATCGGCTTAGCCTGTCTCTTTTCTAAAGCATTACCTTTCCTCATTACTTTCACGATGAGGTATATCACGAAAAAATATAACAGCATGTAATTAAGCGTAAAAACCCAGACAAAATCACCGGGAAGATACGTATACCCATAAGACCTTTTTATGGGTTCATGCTTATATATCAGATCTGTTATCAGGAAAAAATATAAGATTACTATCGAAGGTAAATACAATGCTATATAGGTAAGCTTGCTTTTCAGGATTCTCTCTTGCCTGGAGAACACCAGTATAAAGTGGGTGCAGAAGCTAGCCATGAGGCACCATCCGAATCCACCCACATTTACCCAAATATATGCGCTCTCCGGGCGATCAGCAATTCGATGGCCAAATTCGGAGATGCACCAGATCGCCAACGAAAATGCTAATAAAGCGAATGTAACGTTTATGGGTCTTTTGTGATTTTTATAGAGTACGTAAACTCCCAGTGAAAGATGAAAAAGACCTATAAATAAGGATATAAACGCCCAAACATTCATTTTAACAGTCCTTTATACTTTTTCAGATGACCCCGGCTTCTTTGCCTGCTTCACAAAAGACATCCAGAGCATAGTCAATCTGAGATCGAGTATGGACGGCAGTAACCGAGCATCTGATTCTGCTTTTTCCGATTGGTACTGCTGGCCACCTCATAGCAGGTGCAAGAATCCCTTTTTCAAAAAGCAATCTTGCCATTTTTATGCTCTTGTCTTCATCACCTATGTAAATAGGAATTATGTGTGTTTCAGAGCCTAATGTATCGAACCCCATCTCCTGCAAACCTGTTTTCAAGTGATAAACGTTCCGCCATAAATTGGCTCTTAGCTCTGGCTCATTCTGAATTATCCTCAAAGCCGTCATTATTCCGCAAGCCTGTTCCGGGGGAAGGCTGGATGAAAATATATAGGAGTGCGACCTCATTCGCAAATTCTGTATTATCTCTGGTGAAGCCGTCACAAACCCACCTAATGCCCCAACAGCTTTACTGAGGGTTCCCATCATTATATCAATCTTACCCTCTACACCAAAATACTCGGCAGTTCCTCTCCCATTCTCACCTATGACGCCCGTTGCATGAGCATCATCTACCATCACTATAGCATTATAAGTCTGAGCTAACTTGATTATATCTGGCAGAGGCGCCATATCTCCATCCATGCTGAATACACCGTCTGTGATTATGAGTTTGCGTTTTTCAATATTCTTCTTGAGTATATGTTCCAGATGGTTCATATCTTTGTGCGAATATGTCTTCTTTGGGGACCTGCTGAGCATGCAGCCATCAATGATGCTTATATGGCATAAGACATCCTTTATGATTAGATTATCCTCATTTTTAATGGACGGTAATCCCGGCAACTCGATACCATCCATGATCGTTGGTATCACACCAATATTAGTCATATATCCTGAAAGATACACGATCGCTTCAGGAGCATGTTTGAAATCGGCTATGGCTTTTTCCAGATCCTCTAAAATTGTCAAGTTCCCTGCAACAAGCCTTGATTCGCAGGTACCTATCCCATACTTTTCGATAGCTTCCATTGCCGCTTTCTTGACTTCGGGATGGATTGAAAGACCGAGGTAATTATTAGAGCAGAAGCACAGGTAACGTCTGCCTTCGATTACCAGTTCAGGATATGGAACTTCTTCAACACTCTTTATATCCGGGTACAAGTCTCGTTCATGAACTTCATTTACTAAAGCTCTTATATATTCCACTTTATACTCCCCCGATGCCTTTTTAAATAATATTATACCTGAATTTTACCCAATAAGAAGCATGTTGCCATATTATACCACTTTCAATGTAACACATCAACAATAATTTGCTGAGTATAGAATAGGATAAGGGGATACCCTTGTAAAATCAACATAGAAGATGATACCCCACGTCACGACAGAAATTTGAAAACAATTTCTTATATGCGACAAAAAACAGACAGTATATTGCCAACAAATTTAGACCACTAAGTTGTTGACAATTTAGAGAGCGATGATATATACTATTACTACTCAATGTTCTTCGGTTTTGTTCTACAAAAAGACAAAACAGAGTATTAACCGTCAGGCACTGATCGAAAAAAATGGAACTTTTTCTGAAAAAAAGAATCTAACTAATTGCTTTAGCATTTACCTTGTCTTTTCTGGTATAAATGCGATCTTCTACATAAAAAAGGGGGAAGTTTAATGAAAAGAGCATCGTTGATTTCCATCGTTTTCTGTATTACTGTGATTTCTTTCCTTATTTTTACTGCCAACTCTTTTAGTGCGGCAACTGTTGTGAAACATGAGGGTAATCTTGAGGGTTTGGTATTTACCTTTGATCCTCCTTTGCAAGTAACATTGCCTGTTTTGGGGGATATTACAGTCGGTATAGTTGAAATAAAAGCCAAAGGCAAAGAACACATTGTCTTTATTCCCTTAAAAAAGTATAACTACGATGCCAAGTTTGAAGGGTCTAGCGATGATGGACATGATTTCATATTACATGATTCCATATTAGATGAGGGAGTACCACTGCCAATAAAATTAATATCAGGAAGCTTAAATGAACATTTTATACCTGGTTACGGCTTTGATCCCATTGATCCTGCTAAAGACATTGTTCCTGATGATGTGGATCTGTTTTTCAAGTCCACCCTATCCACAAAGGATAAAGATGGAAAAGTCTATACATTCTCCCTTGATCTGAAGCTCAAACACGGTCAGGTTCAGTTCATCAGGTAGACTTGCACTGATATAAAAAATTAGACAGATTAAAAAGGCTTTCATAACTTTGAAAGCATTTATTTTTCTCCTGATTCCGCAGCGTGAACGTATCTTATCATTGAATGTTTTGGAACAGATATAACGTGCTTTACGTTATATCCAATCTGCGAAAGCAATTGACTAATATCTGCGCCAGCTACAATCGCCGATTTTGGCGCAAGATTTCGCAGGTTGATCAGAATCTCGTAACACAGACTGTCATCTAAAGGGCAGTTTCTGCCATAAGGTAAATCTGTCACGACTGCATCAAATTTTCCCTTTATGCTTCTCGCATCTGCAACCGCTATTGGAACGTTAAGATTGAAGTGCCTGACGTTCTCAGCAGAAGCAGTCGCCATCAAAGGATTAATGTCGCACCCAACAGCTTTCATACCGACACTTGCGGCTTCTATGAGTATGGTTCCAGAACCACAGCAGGGGTCTATTATCCTGTCTCCCGGAAGTGCAACGAGATTCACAACTGCCCTGGCGAACCGTGTGGGTAGTGAGCTTGAATACTGGTGAATTTTTTGAGAGTGTTTATCCCACGTACCATCAGATTCTGAGACGACTTCACCTAGCCATATATCCCTCTCGGTAATAACCACGAGGAACTTAGCCTTTGGATTTTTAAGATCAGGATTTCCTCCTATCCTTGCGCCTATCTGGTGCATGATCTCCTGAGTATCCATCTTCATACTGCGGGGTATTTTGACAACGCTGACCCTGAATCCATCCGAGTGAAGACCCATTCCATCAAGTTGCCCGTACAAATCAGCCAAATTTATACTATGAGTTATAATTCTGATGCACGTCTTTATATAGGCTGATCTTGAGACGTCAGTATACAGCTTTTCATTGCCCTCGTTATAAACAGTATTATCTCTAATGGCGACACCGTTCTCATCAGGGGTGACATCGGTTATTGCGAGACATTCCGCATCTATCAGTTCTTTTTCAGGTTCAGATCGGCTAGTCAAGTATAAATACATGGTTAGTTTTATTACCTTATTTTGACTATATCGTCATTCATAATATGTTTCATCTCGCCTGTATCCAGTTGTACGATCAGCGCACCGTTTTCATCTATATCTGTGGCAAGTCCAGTCCTTGTGCTATCTGGATATTCTATTTGTATCTGACGGCCTATCGTAGCAGACAGGCTTTTCCATTCATCCAGAAAGCCATTATCATTCAATCTTAGATAACGTGACTCGATTTGTCTCAATACCTCCTGCAAAAGATATACTCTTGAAACTTCATGCCCTGACTCAATACTCAACGACGTAGCAATATCCGCTATCTCCTCTGGAAAACTCCCCTTTTGGATATTCACGTTGATTCCAAATCCAACCACAACGAAACTCAAAGAATTCTTTTCCGTCTTTGATTCTGCTAATATTCCAACGGCTTTCTTGTCATTAATCACGATGTCATTGGGCCACTTTATTAACGCATGCAGGTTAGCTACATTGCGTATGGCGTGTATTATGGATATTGTAGTTATGAAGACTATCCTGTTGACTTGAGAAGGCTTGATCGAAGGACGCAGGATCAAAGTAGCTAAGATACTCGTTCCAGCCGATGCAACCCATTTTCGATCCAGTCTCCCTCTCCCTTTAGTCTGACTGTCAGCGATTACAAGCGTACCTTCCTTCGCATCCTTGCCTGCCAGTTCAATGGCAATATCATTAGTTGACGTAGTTTCGGCGTAGCATAAGACTTCCCTGCCTAGTATATTTGTATTAAGACCTGACTTTATCTCATCTGATGTCATTAATATATAAGGTATTTAGATCGGATTTTTGCAAACTCCGATATTTCATCTTTCCAAGATAGAATAATGTCATCCACTAGCCTGCCATCCGAAAGATCAATGCGTGTTTTATCCGTTCCCATAAGTAGATCAAAGTGTGGTAACCACTTAAATTCATCAGGATATACCCGCTTTATGATTTCTATCATATTCAGTGCAGTTTTGACAGGAGTGAACTTATTTCTATCAAGAACATGAACCTGAACGCCACCGCATATTTGATCCTTGTGTTTTGAAAATATTGGGATGAAATACACCGGTCTGAATTTTACACCGTGCAGGGATAGGCTGTTCAGCGAATCAGCCAGCTTGTGAGCATCAATCCACGGAGCGCCGATGATCTCAAAAGGTTTAGTTGTTCCACGCCCTTCAGACAAGTTCGTTCCTTCAAATAGGCACGTACCGGGGTAGACTGTTGCGGTATCCAATGTAGGCATATTTGGCGAAGGCATCACCCATTGAAGTCCAGTGTCATTGAACCACATATCCCGCTTCCAGCCTTCCATCGCAACAACACTGAGATTAGCACCGATGTGAAAATGCTCGTTGAATAATTGCGCCAGTTCAGCGACCATCATCCCATGCCTTAATAAAATCGGCAAATAGCCAACAAACGAACTGAACTGTGGATCAAGGACGTTCCCCTCTAAAACATTCCCATTAATGGGATTTGGGCGGTCCAGAACGATGAATTCAATACCGTTCTCCGCACAGGCTTTCATCGCCATTGCCATCGTGGAGATGTATGTGTAAAATCGAACTCCCACATCCTGAATATCAAAGAGCAAAACGTCTATACCCTCAAGCATTTCAGGCGCAGGCTTATTAGTTTTTCCATAAAGGCTGTAAATAGGAATTTTGACCTGATCGTATTGAACGGATGGAATAGAGATAGCATCCTGCATCGCTCCCCACAGCCCATGTTCTGGAGAAAAGATCGCTTTTAAGTTGGCTTTGAGATTGCCAATAAGCAGAGAAATATTATCTTGCAGGCTTTCATTGATCCCTGTCGAGTTGGTGATTAACCCAACAGTTTTTCCCTCTATCAAATCTGGCCTGTCTTCCAATAATATTGTTAATCCTAATCTGATCATTTTTATAACTTTTTCTGTTAACTATATTTTCGCAGGCATAAAGCCTGCGACTACCAAAATAATGTTATATTTCAATCTGCAAATGGTATAACAAAATAGGAGGATTTTCCAATGGACATTCTACCACAAATAACTGATGCCATGCAAGTCATATTAACAGAAAGTAAGGATCAGATAAGCGATTTACTCCTGATGCAACAAGCTTTCTAAAGGGAGAAGAAATCCTATGAAAGCGTTTTTTGTTGACTTTATAGATAACATTTTGTAAAATATCAGTGTTATAAATTAGTTTATAGTGTTTTGAGTTTATGAAGTAGGCAGCGAAAGCTGTCAAGGTTTAATTTGTGCCGTTGGAGTATGATAAATTGAGCGAATTGATTTTACTAGAGGAAGAACAGGAAAAAATATCTCAAAGCGACGAAGTCTATGATATTATCATCGTCGGTGGCGGGCCTGCCGGTATGACTGCCGCAGTGTATGCGGCTCGGAAACAGATCAAAACTTTGCTCGTAAGCAAGGACATCGGCGGGCAAATGCTCTGGACTTCGGATATTGAGAATTACATGGGGTTTCAGTACATCAGCGGGAAGGAATTGACAGAGAAATTCAAATCACAGATGGAGCAATTCCCAATAGTTGATATTGTACTGAACAACACCGTAGAAAAGCTGGAAAAACAGGACGGTAGCTTTATCCTAACAACAACCAATTCAAAAAAATTCACAGGGAAAACTGTCATAATTGCCTCAGGCAAGCGTTACAAACCGATGAACGTGACTGGTGAAAAGGAACTTGTCGGGAAAGGTGTTAGCTACTGTGCTACGTGCGATGCCCCTCTCTTTGCTATGAAGGACGTTATGGTTATTGGTGGAGGTAATTCTGCCCTTACTGCTGTTATTGACTTGATGAAGATCGCCAACAAGATATACATTGTTAATATCGTAGATAACTGGCAAGCGGATCCGATCATGGTCGAAAAGATAAAGAATGCGGCTAATATAGTTCCACTGCTGTTTCATCATGTGACTGCGATTCATGGTGAGAAATACGTCACAGGTGCAACTGTAGAATCGCTGAAAACTAATGAGATTAAGGACTTAACGGTACAAGGTGTTTTTATAGAGATCGGTCTTATTCCTAATTCTGATTTTGCTAAAGAACTTGTGTTACAGAATACTCATGGTGAGATCGTAGTGGACTGTGCCTGCCAAACTAACGTGCCGGGTGTGTTTGCCGCAGGTGACGTTACTACGGTGCCTGAAAAGCAGATCAGCATTGCAATTGGTGAAGGTTCAAAGGCGGCCCTCAGTGCTTATAAATATTTGTTGATGGAAGTTAAATAGATTATTAGGTGTCACCTGCTTCTGGCAATTGCAGAAAGCAGGTGATTTTTAATCCGGTGAGCCACAATTTTAGCTATTGAATTTGTTTAAGATTTCCCCATGTTGAAACAAGTTTTTCTACTGAGTTTACGGCTTGAGGTTTACGATCAAATGTTAAAGTACCGAATTGGTTAGCATCTTTCGTCACCCCGATGCCGGAAGACCACTCAAGCCATCCAATGCGGGCACCGCCGTCGTTAGCGTTTACCATATCGGAATACCCGATCTTTGCATCTTGAATATCTTTAACGTATTGCGATAGCGTCCGCTTCACTTCGAAAAGATGCAATATCACCGATACTTCGTAATACGTTTTTTTCTTCGCATCATCACGGATGATTTTTACGTCCTGAAATTCAATGTTGCTAGTACCTGACCAGACGGATGTCAGGATTTTCCCGTCCTGCAGAGCGTAACCCCATTCGATGTCATTACCTGAACCTGTTATACTGTCGTATTCCAAATCAACACGATGCTGCGGAGAATCACCATTCCATAGAGAACCTGCATCAGGCACGACCGCCTTTGGAACCGCATGTGTTTCATCGTCTACCTCAATAGCAGTATATAAGAAATTATCATCCCACAGAACAGCGGATTTCGCCTTAAAGCCCTTTGGCTGCGTACCGCCTGCATAAACATCCATTTCCTGCCAGTCGGCGCCTTGCCAGACTTTATCGTTGATATCTCCGTCAACCAGTGGTGTTCCCATACGGGCAATCCGATTGTATTTCTCATTCACGGCACCAGCTTGATCAGGTAAGACTAGCAACATAGACACAGTAGCTATAAAGAGCAACACAATGCCACACTTTTGCATAATTCTTCCTGAATTCATCTTACAACTCCTTACATAAATCTTGTCATCGGTTTGGTATATACCGAGATAAAGCCAAAGAAACCAACAATACAAAAGGCTTGCAACATTATATCAACTTGACCACCTCGTTTCCTCAGATATGACGATACCTTTAGAGTCCTTTAGATGAGTATAAAATGAGATGCAGATTATGTAAAGACAAAAAATATAACTGACCCATTCCGTACCAAACCTATCAACCATCCTGCCTTCAGAGAATCGTGGCTATATTAATGTTCTTTGCAAAATTAAATATATTTGACACAAAGGCGCATTTTGTTCTGAATAGACAAACAATCGGACATTTAACTTTATCTTTATGCTCAGAAAAGACGTAAAAATTAGCTTGTCCCTTTGCGAAAACGAGATCGGCTTTTAAAAGTTCCTCTTTAAACTCCTGCGACATTTCATAGAAACTGATCCCAAGTGTATCAGGCCCTGCCAAAATCACTGACGTAGCCACCTCGGGCAATCCTACTTGCTTGGCATCACCCATTGTAGCATCACTTGTGATCGCTCCTTCACGGACAGCGGAGATTACTTCGGTTTCGCTTAACTCCCTTATGCACTTAATAAATAGCTTGTCTAAAACTATCTCCCCGACGTTATCATGCACGAACAGTATTCGCTTTGCCGTCTTTACTTTTTCGTATATTTCAGCAAGTTGATCTATTTCGAGATTCTCTGCTAGCTCATAAATTGACCTTTCCATTGCATTTACGTCAAAATTATAGCCTGTTCCTACTGTCCTGAAGTCCAGCGCATTGCCAGCTATACACCATCTGGCAATTATAGAAAACTTATCGAAGCCAGTTAAATCCTGCATCTTTAGACTTAGCTTCTTTTCTAACTCCAACCCCATCTCATTACACAATTTCCGTCTTTGTGCAAATGGAACGTCAATGCCAGAGATCAGCTTGAGTATTCTATGAACTTCGGTGATGTAGACTGATGGTTCCTTATTCAGATCAACGTTTCGTGAAAGATATTCAAGACATTCTTTCACAATGAGCTTCCTTATACCTTTATCCAGATTGAGCGACTCAACAGCACCGATTATGTCATCTATTATACACGTAATACATCCTAATTTCGCTATCAAATGTAATTACCCCGCTGTTATAGTTCATTTTTGGTTATCGTTTTCTTTTTTGCTTGTTTCGGGAAAACATATTTTACAAGGCACAAGCCCTTTCCTTTTTGCTTCTTCTATACTCATCGCTTTCGGTTCGCCAATTAGAAACCGACAGTTTAGCTTGTGATATTTGGTCCCTGTTTTGGATACGTAAACCAGTTCAGATTTTGGGTCATCTGTTTTACTCTGGATTTTTGCCTGTTGCGGATTTTTTGTTGATGAAGCTATTGCTTGGTTTTCACTTGATGCAGTTTTAACATCTTTTGATTGGGATTGAAGTGTTTTAACCAATTCAACTAATTGATCCAATTTGCTATTGAGTTCCTCTACTTTTGCTTCGAGAGCGTATATACGCTTTTCAAGAGATGAAATATCCTGAGTTGTAGGATTCTCAGTTTGTGCTGGACGTACCTGTTCCCACATCCCCCGTTTAGCCTGTTTTGCTTCAGCTTCAAGCTTGATAAACTCCGAAGCGAATTTGACGTTTGGTGAAACTATAAAAACGGAACCATATCCCTGTTTAATTATCTCGGCATTGACGAATACGCTGTCCTGATAAACGTAGGCTAAAAAGAGTTCATTGTCTTTCACCTTCTCGTCGTATTCAAGCCTTATTTTTTTACCTACCACCAGATTCCTGTTAAATTCTAAGGCTTCTTTACCGAAACACTTATCAGGCTTTGCAGGATCAGGCACAGCCACGCCTATATACCTGACTGTTTGCCCTGTGTCCAGTTCCACAGTATTACCGTCTATAACACGTTTGACGACACCTTCCTGTGTTTGTGCTAATAAAAGATGAGAGTAGAAGGTTAAAATGATAAGCAATACGAGGATGGATTTAAATATTTTATTATTCATTTTTATCAGACTGCTTTAGTATTCTATCGTGCTGACGAACAAGCCCTGTGACCGTTAGTAACCAGACGATTGCACTGACTGTTGCGGTAGCGGGATAAAATCCACCGGAGAGAACGTAGCCGAAGAATCCTGCGATCATCGTTGCAATTGAAGTCAAACCAGCAGATATTCCCTTTGATGCCCGATACCCAAAGGCGTCTATGACTTCTTTAGCACGGTAACGGCTGTCAAATGATAAGGGTATGTAGAATATTTCCTTACCTGCACGAAAGATTGAGTAATCTACAGCCTTAAACACCAGATATGCCAAACCACCAGTGAAAAGAGTCGGCTTGATAAGCAGGATTGTTGCAGTAGCGATGTGTATTACCGGGATTGCTGGATGTATAAACCTGATACTTATAAAGCTCAATAATATCGGGGCAACAATAAACTGAAGTATACCGGCAATTAGATTTAACCTGCCGTAGAACATACCGAAATATGCAGTTCTCTCATCCTTGACAGGCAAAAAATCCTGAACGAGACCGGAGAATCTTAAATCAAGTACTGTCGAAATTATTTGTGTAAGGAAAATAAGAAGGGCGATCCTGCGAAGGTACGAGGAATCCTTAAAGAGCGTAATTGCAAGAGACTTCCGTCCCTTTTCTTCAACAGAAGGGGCAGGTTCACCGCCAAAGCGATATGCCAACTCCGAACATAACGCCGCTGGCAGCAAAGATGCCGCAGTGAGCAGCATTAACGGGTCTGTATGTAACTTTTTTGCGGCAAAACCTACGGTGAATCCTCCGACTATTGCCCCAAGCGAACCGACACCGGTTATGGGTCCGTTGAACTTCTTTGCCTGATCTTCACGCAGAATGCTGTTTATAAGCGACCAATATTGCTCGATTATAACTACAATGTAGGCTTCACGGAAAGAATAAAGGAACCATGCGGAAATATTAATACCACTTTTAACAGCAAAGTAACTGAACACAATTACAGCAGAAGAAAACAGAGAGGTTATAAGAAGTGTTTTTCTTGCGCCTATGAAGGTAATCAGCCAGCCATATCCATAGAGGAATATTATGGTGAATATGGCTCCGCCAAGCATAGCGTAAGGGAGTTTATCTTTTCCATAGACGTCAAGATAGATGGATGATGACGAACTGCGTATAAACTCGTAGCCGCAGAGCAAAAACCCCGCCGCAAGAGCGATAGTAATAACAAATAATAATTTCCTAGAATTTACGGGTGCCAGTTGACCTTCTCCTTATTTTTCAGGGTCATTATGCCATTATTGAATCAACGCTGACCTTAAAGCCATCTAAGAGTTTTGACTTAGCGATTTCACCGAGACTCCATTTACCAAAAATCTCATAAGTTCCATCTTTCAAAGTGTAAACTTCTACGCTCTGGTTGAACGGATCAACTATCCAGTATTCTTGAACGCCTGCTTTTTGGTATTCAAGATATTTATCTTCTTTATCTATCTTTGTTGTGCCTTCGGATAGTATCTCTACCACAAGGTCAGGTACACCCCACATTTTCTCTGTGGTTCTATCCAGATGCTCATTGCTCATAAAGACTATATCTGGCTGCCTGACTTTACCTTTCCATAGTCTAGTGTCCATAGGAGACATTATTATTTTCCCAAGTTTATTTGATAATACATGGGTTCTCATTATGACAAAAAGATTGCCTAAAACTGTTTGATGTTGTTCAGTCGGTGATGGTGTAATGATAAGCCTCCCTTCGGATAATTCTATTATTCTATTGGTTTCTGGCAAGCGAAAATAATCAGCTTCTGTCCATTGTCCTTGACGTGGGAATAGGCGTGCTATTTCTATTGTCAATTTTTCTTCCTCGCTTTTTTCAATTGCCTGTGACATTTGAATCACTCCTTTAGGTATATAATTCGGCCAAGATAAAGCCATTTAGTTTTTTCGTTGAGGGTTTCCTAACCTAACCTAGGGCTTGTTTAGGTCATTAATCCAGCAGGAATTAGTTTTTACTCTAGCGGCGCAAGCTATTGAGATTGCCGCTGTGACGGCAAAGGGTTCTACGAGTCTTGGAAATCTAACAGGGAAGTAGCGTAGAATTGTTGATGCAAGGTTTCTTTTGCTTCTCTGATATTGTATTGGATGTGGGATTTTCATATTGCTAATTCCATTTTGCTGTTTTTATATTATATATCTAATGATTGGCATCAGAGTTATGGAATTGCTAGCTTATCTTTGATAAACACATCAAACTCACTCGCCTTATATTTACCCTCGTCAACTAGCCTTAAAAATGCACTATGAATTGTATATAATTCGGGATCTCGAATGGACATAGCAACATTATTCATTTCTTCTTCATTCATAGGTCTTAGTTGCTTTATACATTGCATATTCATTCGTATATTCAAGCATGGGCTATGCAATAGATTAGGGATGTGTAACAATATACTTTGCATCCCGTCGACTTTGGTCTCTCCTTGGTATTCGTTAATGTGGACTTTTTTGGTATATCGCTTCCTAATGTTTTTGCTGGCACCTCTTTGTATTTCAGGTTGTAGTGAAGCATCGTTAAAATATATGTTTTCAAGCGCATTCAACCATTGAAGATCATTAAACTGCTTCACATCATTGTCTATTGTAACATCCGCGAATCGTTGCTTTCTTGCGCCGACCTTATAAATCCTTTCATCATAGAAAAGGAGAATATGTTTAGGCGAAATAGGAAGTATTATCTTTAGTCCTTTACTTGCTAGTCCTGTATGACTAAGGACTTTTGACTGTTCACACGCACGGTTGTATAAAACAACAGGATTATCGCTAGTGATAAAATTGATATTTGTCTTGTTTATGAGAATCTTGCACATTAAATCCATTGCTATCGGAATTATTTGAGCCATAGTTCCCAAAAGAAGAGCAGCTGGATCACTGCTTTTTATCTGTATCTGATTCAGTTCCTCGCGTGTTAGCGTTCCTTCCTTTTCTATTAGGTATTTGATTAGTGTATCTATAAGTTCATCTTCTGCATCAACTGCATATTTGGTTCTTGAAAGCTGTAACAGAACATACGTCAATATAGTATGGTATTCTTTGGTGCCCAGCTTCGGTGCCGAGTTGCTACTAATGATCTGATTAATTATTCGGGACGCTATGTTTTCTAAATCACCAAACGCACTCTCAACGGTTGAGTTTTGTCCATAAAAATACGGTTCACAGCACTGATTTTTCAGGTTGCCTCCGAGAATAATCTTTTGATTATTGATATTATATATATTGATTGCTTTCTTATCGTCCCAAGAAAAAAGCTTGAGATAAAATCTTGGAACATAATGCTGTTTTTTCTTTTCTGCCATCTTTCTGCCTAATAGCCTTCCAAACGTATCTTATGGAATTTTTTCCACATAATACCACATCCACATTAACACCCTTGATAAAACCAGCCAAAGCAAGTAAAATATTATGAGTCAAAATCACATAATCAACTGTATAGCAATAGATTCAGTAAGTCAAATTACTTTATTTTCACTTTTCATGGGAAAATTTAAGTATCTCTTCATAGAGTGCGGTAGAGCATCGGAAGCCTGAAGCAATGAATTCATTAAGTTCAGATTTAACACTTGATATCAATCCTATTTTCTTTGCCTCAAGAAGCATGATCAATGTGCTTAGAATATTAATCCCTTGTCTTTTGGCTTCATTTATCGCCTTTATTTCATCTATAAGCAGATAGAAATCTAGTTCCTTTGCCAGCGTGATAGCTTCGCTCTCTCCTTCGCCAAACCTGCGCTTAAGAATAGAAACAGTGCTTTTATCACTGGGTTCTTTCACTTCTATCCATACGGAAATGCTATTCTTCAATTCATTATCTCCGGGTTTTCCCAAACCGTCTATAACTATCTCTTTATACACAGCCGGAGGAATGATAATATTTGAATATACATTCTTTATTAGATACAGCTTTCCCGCCCTGGCACAGCTTATAATGGGTGAACTGTCAGCTACAACCTTCAAATCACTCCTCTTTCTTTCGCTTGCCTTTCAAGCTCTTCTGGAGGAAAATTTGCTATGGGAATGTCATAGTCCGACATCAGTTCCATAAAATCCCATCTTGTCATTCCTAATATTTCAGCGGCTTTCCCGGAAGATAATTTGCCCTTTTTCACAAGTTCTAAAACACTTAGTTTTCTAACAGAGCTTTTAAGTTCCTCTTCTCCAAAGAGTTCAACAACCTCTTCTGGAAATTCTATACTTACCGTTTTCAATATACTCACCTCTTATGAATTTATTGGTTATCTTATTTACAGACAACTTGCTCATCCTTTCGAGCTAATCTGTTAATTAGAGCGGCGCAGTATCCAGCACCAAAGCCGTTGTCAATATTGACGACAGACACACCAGAGGCACAGCTATTGAGCATTGTGAGCAGTGCAGACAGCCCATGAAAACTCGCACCGTATCCAACACTCGTAGGAACAGCAATGACTGGCTTATCCACAAGCCCGCCGACTACGCTTGCCAGTGCGCCCTCCATGCCAGCAACGACTACAAGGACGTTTGCCTCGAATAACCTATCTCTGTTCCCAAGTAGGCGATGAAGTCCCGCAACGCCAACGTCATACAATCGCTCAACGTGGTTCCCCATCATCTCAGCAGTTACGATAGCTTCTTCAGCAACCGGCATATCTGCAGTTCCCGCACTTACAATCAGAATGATACCATCGCTGAGTATTTCAACCTCTTTTTGTATGACTGTTATCGCTCTTGCTAGTTCGTTGTATTGTGCTTTTGGTTCTATTTTGTATAGTGCTTCGTAGACGTCTACGGAAGCTCTTGTGGCGAGTAAATTGTTATCGTTTGCAAGGATTCTCTGAGATATTTTAACTACCTGATCCGTGGTTTTTCCCTGACAGAATATGACTTCGGGGAAACCACAGCGTATGTGACGATGGCTGTCAATCTTAGCGAAACCCATATCCTCATAAGGCAATCGGCGTAATTGTTCAAGTGCCTCATCAGTGCCAAGAGTTCCCGATTTCACATCGTCCAAAAGTTTTCGGAGAGAATTAATATCCATGTTTATACGAAATTTACACACCCCCGAACCCCTCTCAAGAGGGGAGTTTTGGCGTATTCCCCTCTTGAGAGGGGTTCAAGGGGTGTGTTAAAAACCCGTTTATGCTTCCTCTTCTGGTTCCGGGGCCAAAGCACCTTTTTTCTGCTTATAGGCCTCTTTGCCAGCTTCTACAGCCGCCTGAATCTGAGTCTTGACGTCACCCACTTTTTCTTTACCTTTACCTAACAGGGACGAAGCTTCTGACTTGGCTTCTTCAATCTTCTCCCAAGCCTTATCTTTTGCTGTTATGGTCGCATCCTTGATCTTCTGCCTTGTTTCAGAGCCGGATGAAGGGGCAAGTAGAAGTCCTGCCAAAACACCCGCAACACCACCAATAAAGAAAGCTACCAATATCTTTCCAACGTCATTTCTGTCTGCCATTTAAATTTCCTCCTTTTTCTTGAATAAAGTACTTATTCCTTTTTTGACACCAACCCAAAGGCTGATAACTTCGTAGGCTGGTATAACAGCCTTCTGCTGATAGAGTTCTACTACCTCGTGAGTTTTCTCTACCATGTCCTCAACTGCATCTACCATGACATCAACCTTAGCCATATTCTCATCAACTTTGGTTGTTACGATTTCTTTGGTTCTCGACACCATTTCTTCAACCTCGTTCACCATCTCATTGACGGTATCCATACCATTATTGACTTTACCTGTAATATCTCTCACATTTTCTGCTAAAGGTTTAATGTCCTCCTCGGCAATAGTGCCTATCTTTTCGATTACATCGTTAGCTTTTGGCCTGATCTCTGCTACTGTATCCCTGACTTGATTTAACACAGGGATAACCTGTTCACGTATAGTCTTGATCGTTTTACGCAGTTCCATAAGCAATGAAACAACATATATTATAAGTAAAACAACAGCAATCGTGATTACTGACAGGGAAATTGTTTTAATGATCTCCATCAAGGCACCTCCAATTTTTAAGTAGTTTTGAGTTTTCAGTTTTTAACTAGAACCAATAACTAAAAACTCTTTATTTATCCCGCAGTTTTCAGCGAGGTTTTAAACTCTCTGCCGAGGAAATCATAAAAGAACTACAATAAATTAGGATGTTACAATTGTTCAGCGACGATCTTCAATGTTTCCGCAACAGCCTCCGATACTTTCGAGGGATCCTTTCCACCTGCCTGTGCCATGTCCGGGCGCCCACCGCCGCTACCTCCAGCGATCTCTGCAACTCGTTTTATAATGTCACCGGCTTTCAATCCCTTCTTTATCAGATCGTCTGAAACACCGACCACAAAATTAGCTTTTCCATCGGTAACTGTACCAAGTGAAATGACAGTTGCAGGTGAACCTACCATCGCCTTGAGATTGTCAACCATAGTTCGCAGAAGGTTTCTATCAACGTTATCTACTGTTGTCGCTAAGACTTTCGCACCTTTTACCTCTACCACCTTATCTAGCAAATTACTCGCCCATGATAATGCGCTCTTTTGCTGTAGTCTTGCGATTTCCTTCTCCAGATCCTTGTTTTGCTGAAGTAGTGATTCAATCCTGTCTACAACCTCTATCGGCTTTACACGGAGCAGGTCAACTATCTTCATGACCTGTTTCTCCATTTCACGCTCATATAAGTATGCGGCTTCACCTGTGAATGCTTCGATCCTTCTCACACCTGCGGCGATACTGCCTTCGCTGATTATCTTGCAAGAGCCTATCTCGCCAGTCATTTTAATGTGAGTGCCGCCGCAAAGCTCCATGCTGTAACCATCCAACTGCACAACTCTTACAACGTCGCCGTATTTTTCACCAAATAGAGCGGTTGCGCCTTTATCTCTTGCCTCTTGAAGTCCCATCTCAGCTATCACAACGGGAGTATTCTCTCTAACGTGCTGGTTTACCAGCTTTTCGATCTCTTTCAGATTATCCGATGTGACAGCCTCGTAATGGTTGAAGTCGAACCTGAACCTGTCTGGAGCAACGAGTGAGCCTGACTGTGCTACGTGACCGCCCAGAATCTGCCTCAATGCGCTTTGAAGGACGTGAGTAGCAGTATGGTTCACAGCTATCTTTTGACGCCTTTCAGTATCTATCTCTGCACTTACACGATCACCGGGAGATATACTACCAGAAACGATCTTGCATCTTTGAGCGATTACATCGGGGAGCGGTCTGATGGAATCAAGAACCTGTATCTTTGTGCCATCGGTGTTAAGCCAGCCCGTATCGCCTATCTGTCCTCCAATTTCACCATAAAACGGAGTTTGGTTAAGGACAATATCCACTTCGTCACCCTCTTTAGCACCTGAGAGTAACTCATCATCTTTTACAATGGCTATTACTAGAGCATCCAGAGAGGTATTCTCGTAACCCTTAAATACAGTAGGTCCCTGTTCTTTCAAGAGGTCGTTATAAACACCCGTCTGGAATATTCCGCCTGTTGTCTGCCATGCGGCTCTACCACGCTCACGCTGTTCCTTCATAGCCTTCTCGAACTCAGCTTCATCAACGGTGAATCCTTTTTCTTCGGCTACGTTTTGCGTCAGGTCAAGTGGAAATCCAAAAGTATCATACAATTCAAAAGCATCTTTACCCGGTATCACGAGGATGTTTTGAGCGTTCAGATTAGACATGATCGAATCAAGTCTTTCCAGACCTTGCTCAAGTGTTCTCTGGAATCGCTCTTCCTCTGAGAGTATGACCTTTTTCACAAGCTCATGTTTCTCCACAAGCTCCGGGAAAACTTTACCCATTATCTCTACGACCTTGTCTACTCCTTTGTAAATAAAAGGCTTTTTCATGCCGATTTTACTGCCATAGCGGACACCACGTCTCAAAATCCTTCGGAGAACGTAGCCTTTGCCTTCATTTGATGGCATCACACCATCACTTATGGCGAACGTTAGACATCGTATGTGATCAGCCAGTACTCTCAAAGCATGATCTTTTTCCAGTGTTTCACCATAGTTTGTGTCAGTAAGATCAGCCATATTTTCAACAATGGGCTTTACCATATCCATATCGAAGACAGTAGGAGCGTTCTGAACCAACATGCCCAATCGCTCAAGGCACATGCCTGTGTCTATGTTTTTAGTTGGAAGCGGGTGCAGTTCCCCCTGCTTATCACGGGTATAGGTTTGGAACACGAGGTTCCAGAACTCAAAATATCGGTCACAGTCACAGCCCGGCTGGCACGTATCCTTTCCGCATCCCTTCTCAGGACCAAGGTCAATGAATATTTCCGAACATGGTCCACAAGGACCTGGGATAACTCCCGGGGGCCAAAAGTTATCCTTCATACCGAGACGTACGATCCTATCTGCCCTGAAGCCTATATCTTTGTTCCATAGATCAAAGGCCTCGTTATCATCCAGATAGATAGACACCCAGAGTTTTTCTACTGGTAAATGAGCTGTTTCTGTTATAAATTCCCATGCCCATTGGATCACTTCTTTCTTGAAATAATCGCCAAAAGAGAAGTTTCCCAGCATCTCAAAGAAAGTAAAATGCCTGTTAGTCTTACCGACTTCTTCCAGATCGTTCTGTTTACCGCTTGCACGGAGGCATTTCTGTGACGTTACTGCACGTTTATACGTCAGCGGGATGCTTCCCTCAAAATGCGGCTTGAACTGCACCATGCCTGAGGTTGTAAACAACAACGTCGGGTCATTTGGCACGAGAGAATCACTCGGTACTATTGCATGTCCTCTCTCTCGGAAGAATTCCAGAAAAGCGGTTCGTAATTCATGACCTGTCATAAACTGAATTATCCTCCTGATATTAAAACATTATAAATCTACTGATTGTTCCTCATTCAGCACTTTATCAACAATATTTCTTACAGTCTCATAATCAAAACCACGCCTGATCAGGAACCCCTGAAGTTTTCTCCTTGCGGATATAGGATCATCGTTTCTGTATGATCTTGCTTTACGTCTAGCCATCTCAAGTATTAAGTCTGATTGCCCTGACTCACCAAGAGCCTGATCCAATACTTCAGCGATAGCATCTTCCTCGATGCCCTTTCCTGCCAGTTCTCGACGGAGAACGATCCTGCCCTTTGGTTTATTATGAATCCTTGATTGTACCCATTCCTCTGCAAAAGTTCTATCGTTTACATATCCGTATCGCTCCATCGTTAATATAACTTCTTCTATTATCTCATCTGTATATCCCTGTTCTTTGAGTTTGTTACGGATTTCTTTGCTTGCGTACATCCGTCTTGAAAGAAGCATATAAACGTATTTCTTTGCTTTCTGAAGTTCCTCATCGTGGAGCAATTCCTTCAATTTGTCCTCATCAAACGTCATGTCTTTTTTCAGTTGATGCTTGATGGCAACTTCTTCCGAGACTCCACAGTAGAATTCTCCATCCAGAAAGATTGAGAGGCGTGAGGGATGGTTCTTCTGAACCTGTATGTCTGTTATCTGGCGTTTCATTGTTCTTGACCTTGTGATAATATACGAGTATTGTGAAAAAGTCAAGGGATTTTCGTTTTAAGGTTAGGAGAGATAGGAACACTTGATAGCACTAATATTTCATGAGGCAAGATTGTGATGAGGAATAGGCTCATTATGTTTCTTTAAGCTCTCCAAGTATCCCTTAATAGCCTCTTGTATATTTTCTAAAGCTTCTTTTCTGGTTTTTCCTTGAGAAATACACCCGGGCAGAGAAGGACATTCAACAACAAACATTCCATCTTCATCTTGCTCAATATGAATTTTGTATCTCATAATTTACCAGCTTTCTATTGCAAGATCATCTACATACTTAAAATGTTCGTCGTCAGTGATTAACTTCCATCTATGTTCCAAACATTGAGCGGCAATCCAAATGTCATTATCAGGAATTGGGCGTCCTTTTTGCTTCAAACTACAGCGTGTCCGTGAGTAAAATATACAGGTTTCTTTTCCCATTGGAATTACTGTGCAAGTATTAATGAAATTCAAATATCTTGTATAGTTTTCTAATGGTCGTGATGAATTTTCTGCGCCAAATAATAATTCACCAATAACGATTACGGGGAGCATGATTCTTGGTAAAGCAAGAACCCTCTTTACTACATCACGATCACCATTGAGATACCTGATGGCTGTTGTACTATCTAAAGCAGTTTCACCAGGCATTTAGATCAATCCTCTCAAATTCAGTTTCTATAATACGCTTTAATTCTTCCGCTTCTTCATCGCTAAGGATACCGGCAAATTCCAATAGTGGATGCGGAGTGAGTTCTTCGCACTCAATAGTAATTTTTACCTTGCATTGCTCTGCAAGATTTTTTATTGGTTCAAGCGGGCGCAGAATTCCGTTTTCATAGATTGCTTCAACTATTTGAGTTTGACGCATAATTTATCATCACCTAGTCTTTAAAAAATGGTGGAGGTGGCGGGAATCGAACCCGCGTCCGAAGATATATCAGCAGAAGCTACTACATGCTTTTCCTGTAATTTAAGTTGTCGCCCTTCGCAACTCCTACAGGCAGGATTTACGAAGCACTATCACAGATATTATTTCGCTCATCGCCCTCCGTGCCAAAGCGAGTTGCTAGCCTGTTAAACGGCGCCTGCCCTATCCCACAGGCACAGATAGGGGAGACGTAGCCGCTATAAAATTAATTACGCAGCTAGAGCCAATTCTGAGTTGGCATTTATAATTTTCCCATTTGTTTAACGAGACCAATGGGACCTCGGCATGCAACCTCTGGGTCAATTACCCTCGTCGAAGCCAATTCACCCCCACAATACAGTGATCAGTAATAACTGATTACTTATCAATATTTATTCCGTTCTTTCATGGCTGTTGCCGCTTCACGTCGAATATCCTCTTTCTTAAGATCCTCACGCTTATCGTAAAGCTGTTTTCCTTTGGCAATTGAAATTAAAACTTTTGCCATCCCTTTTTCATTAAAATACATTCTGGTAGGTATAAGCGTAAATCCGCTTTGCTGAGTCTTTCCCAAAAGCCGTCTGATCTCCTTTTTGTGAAGGAGAAGCTGTCTTTTGCGCTTGGGATTATATTTTCTAGTATCCGCATTGTTGTAAGGGCTTATGTGAGCATCGTAAAGGAATATCTGGCCATCCTCTACCTTTGCATAGCTATCCTGAAGGCTTACGTTTCCCTGACGCAGAGACTTAACTTCCATGCCTTCAAGAGCGATACCAGCCTCGTAGGAATCCAGAATGTGATACTCGTGTTTTGCACGTCTGTTTTCAATGATCTTTTTAGCTTCAGCCACGTCTTATTTTTCCAGTTTCTATACATCGCCAATTTTTCATATTGATCACACATATTAATTATACCATAAAATCATTGAACTGACAAGAAATTATGATGCGGAAGACTGTTTCAACGTGGCAATGTAGCGTAATCCTCTATACTTTTCGTTGAAGTCAAGCCCGTAACCGACAACGAAATCGTCAGGTATCTCGAAACCAACGTAATTTATTTCAACGTGCTTTTTTCTGCGTGTCGGCTTATCGAGCAATACGCAAGTCCTCAAACTTAATGGATTTCTGGATAAAAGGTACTCCCTTAAATAATGTAAAGTCAAACCGCTGTCTATTATATCGTCAATAATCAGCACGTTTCGCCCGTTTACGTCTGTTGTGAATTCATGGTGGAACGTTATTATTCCTGATGATTCTGTTTTATTTCCATAGCTGGAGGTTTGAATAAAGTCTAGAGTAAAGTCTGCATCTATATTTCTCATAAGATCAGAGAGAAACACCAATGAGCCTTTTAGTATGCAAATTAACAGAATATCTTTGCCATGATAGTCATTCGTTATCTGGCAACCCAATTCTTGAACTCGCTGAAGTATTACGTTCTCAGGTATCAATATTTTGTCAATTTGCATGTCATGAGTATTTGTAAGATTTGTCATGTTAAAGTAAGTAACGATCAGCTATTAATCTGGCGGTTGCTTGATGCTGACCGTTACGTTTAATTCGGTTTTCGTTTTGGTCGTTACCTTAAACCTATCATCAATTTGATAACCAACAATCCATAATATATTATTCCCATCTGTTAGAATTGGTATGTTATCACGCTGTGATCTGGGAACTTTTTCATCTATGAAGAAATCTTTGAGTTTCTTTGTGCCAGAAACGCCTAGTGGCTGGAATCTATCGCCATTTCGCCTGCTGCGTAAGTGTAAATTACCTTTAATTTTATCGTAGTCAAAGGTCTTTTGAAATTTATCCTTAGAATAAGCCATATAATCCGATTTACTCAAAACTGTCCTGACCGATAATCCCAGATCGGGTATTTCTATCTCATCGGGGACATCTATAATGTAATCAAAAGGTTCAGAAGGTTGCTGAAAACTCTCCAAGCTAATTATGATCTTGTCGTATACTCTTTCGGCAATTATCCCCCTTGGCAGGCTGATGGTTTTACCCGTATTATTATCAATCAGATCCATTAGAGCAACTAAGTGGTCGAAGTTGTACCTGTTCAAGTCACCAAGCAGGCTTTCTATGACTAAACGTAGTATACGCCGTTGAAGTGCGATATGGTGTTTTTTGAGATCAGGGATACTAATGTCAATACTACGTGAATCTTGATGATGGATACATTCGCCCATAGCCTGTCGTATCTGTTCTGTCAAAAAATCATCTTCTTCACGAAGAATATCCGCCGTTTGCTGGAGTATGTGCTTTATATTAGGGCTGTAATTGCGCTCCAGAAGTGGGATTAGTTCGTGCCTTATCTTGTTACGCTCATATTCGGTGCTAAGGTTAGACGAATCCCATCTGGGAGTGATATTCAGGCTTTGCAGATACTCTTCGACTTCTGCTCTGCTTGTCTCGATTAGCGGTCTGATGTATATATCGTCACGTATTGGCGGGATCCCGCTTAAACCTTTCGCTCCAGAACCACGTAAAAAACGCATAATGACTGTCTCTGCCTGATCGTCTGCGGTATGCCCCAAAACGACCTTATTGGCATGGGTTTCAGACATGACTTTTTCGTAAAACTCGTACCTGATGCGCCTCGCACCACTCTCAAGTGATTCTTTAGAGATCATGGACTTTACGTCTAGCGATTCCACAGTGATCGGCAAACCTAACTTTTGTGCCTGTTCTTTAACAAATTCGGCATCAGCATACGATTCTTCGCCCCGCAAATTATGATTGAGATGTGCTATATGCAGTGAGCATTTTAACTCATCACGCAGGTCATACATGAGGTAAAGGAGCGCAGTGGAGTCTGGACCGCCCGACACAGCAAGAATGATCTTCTCGTCGGGCAGTATCATCTGATGTTTGTGTATTGTATTTAGCACTTTTGCTTTCAGATGGATCATATAAAACCCACCCCTTGATCTCCTCTTGAGAGGGGTTTGGGGGTATGTTCCCTCCGCAGGCTTACTTGTATCATGCTAAAGCTTGCTTTAGCACTCCAAAAATACTTTATTCGCAACATCAATACCTGTACCTCTTTCAATCTTGTAACCTTCTTCATTAAGGATGCTCTCTAATGCACTCAAGAAAAATAGGACATTCCGTTTTGTTGAGGAATGTCCCATCAATCCGATTCTCCATGCTTTACCTTTGAGTTCTCCAAGACTGCCACCAAGCTCAATGCCGTACCTTTGTAGAAGCTTCTTTCTTACATTTAGGTCTACTATGCCTTCAGGGATTCCAACAGACGTAAGCATGGGCGCGCGATAGCCTTCCTGTGCCAAAAGCTTCATTCCCATAGCTTCAAGCCCTGCCCACAGTGCAAAAGCATTGGCACTGTGCCTCTTGAACCTGTTTTCAAGACCTTCCTCGTGGATTATTCTCAAAGCCTCGTGGAAAGCATAGATCATTGATATTGGTGCGGTGTGGTGATAGAATCTCTCAGAACCCCAGTAGCGTTCAATCATGTTCATGTCGAGATACCAGCTTTGAACTTTTGATTTCCTGTTTCTTATGGCGTTCATAGCCCTTTCGTTGAAGGTGATAGGAGATAGGCCGGGTGGACAGCTAAGGCATTTCTGCGTACCACTGTAACAAATATCAATCAGCCATTCATCAACCTTGACCGGCGCACCGGCGAGGGATGTCACAGTATCCACTAAAAACAGTGAGTCGTGTTCTCTGACCATACCCCCAATTTCCTCAAGCGATTGTAAAACACCTGTTGATGTCTCTGCGTGAACGATGGCAACGACTTTGAATTTTTGATTATCAATCGCAGATTTGACTTTCTCAGGCGGGATAATTTTGCCCCAATCTGCTTCTATTAGAGTAAGTTTTGCCCTGCATCTTTCAGCAACATCGGTCATGCGCTGTCCAAATACACCGTTGACGCAGATCAACACCTCATCACCTTCCTCGATGACGTTGCAGAAGGCGGCTTCCATGCCTGCGCTTCCTGTTGCTGAGACGGGTATAGTGAGCATATTATTAGTCTGGAACAGGCGTCTCAGCATATCCATAGACTCATTCATGATTTCCAGAAACTCAGGATCAAGATGCCCAACAAGCGGTGTAGCCATTGCCCTAAGAACTCTTGGGTCTACGTCACTAGGACCCGGTCCCATAAGTATTCTTGGTGTAACCTTTATCTCATTATATTCACTACTCAATTTGGACTTCCTCCTGTGTTTCGATCTTTTCGTAGATATTAAGCTTTTCAAATCCCCTCTGACTCCCCTTTAGCTAAAGAGGAGAGCCAATTTTTAGGCCATTTATAGTGTTCGTTAATATCCTTAACATAAGCCATCGGCTCGTTTGGTTCTATATTAAGCAAAGCTTCCAGCACTTCCATCGCATGATCGTACGATTTTGTCTGATGGCTATTCAATATGCCATATAAAAGCATTGACTTATCACCCAATTTTAGTGCCTCTAAAGTACGCTCCATATCCAGCCAGTCAGGATAAATACATTCAAGCATAATCTTTTTTGGCAAAGTGTGGATAGGTAGTGGCTGAATACCTTTCTTGTTGACAATTGCAGGCACTTCGACTGCTACGTCATCTGGTATGCCAGGGAGAACGCCATTATTTGAAATATTAACCTGAAACTTGCCTTCGTTATTATTGACTAAACCATCAATGATCGGAATGTGCTGTTCAGAAGTTTTTTTATCACCAAAGAGTTTAATAGGTCGGATAGCTGGATCATAAGCGGCTTCTTTCATCTGCTGGTAATGCTTTTCCTTGCCTTTGAGAATGCGATCACGCCCTTCTGGAGTATCTCCACCGCCAATGGGACCGCCGTACCATCTCATGCGTGTCTCCAGATCGGTGTGATACCACCACCCACCAACACGAGGAGTATCACCAACAGGCATCAGACCGAACATTTTATATTGATGTACTGCCGCAGGTGACATCTGCGCTGGAATTTCACCTTTCTTTTGCCTTTCTTCCCAGTATAATTCGCTGTTGTTTCTGATCCACTCATCCAGTACCGGATAAGCATCCTTATCTTCATAGCGAAAATACGTGAGCCAGATGTTGTGGTTAAGACCCGGTGCCTCCCAGATAACACGATCAGAATCAAGACCAATGGTATGCGCAATTTGCCGATAGCCATAATGACCATGACAAAGCCCACAAACCTTAATACTCGTTTCTCGTGTCATCAGCGTAGTTCCTTCAAAGACAGGATTGCCTGCCTGAAGTATCCATGCGCTGGGACATATTTTCTCCATGTCCTTCGCCACATCAAGCATCAGTTGCAGGTTATGGTATTCAGGCATACCGGTATGACCATAAAAATAACCATGTCTGGCTGTAAGCTCACGACGACGCTTCATGAAATACTCGTTGTGGGTTATAGTGGCAGTATTTATCACAAAATCTGCATCCTGCAAAGATTTCTCACGGTTCTGCGTAGACTCAAATTTAAGTTCAGAGCCAAGATCCTCCGCATATCGCAGACCTAGCTTATAGACAACATCCAGACTTTCCTCATTAATATCCATAAAGCAGACTTTACTACCCTTTAATCCTTCAGTCAAGCACAAATCCTTGACCAAACCCAGAGAAAAAACGACACTACCTGCACCTATAATAGTCACCTTAATTGACATTGTATAAACTCCTCTAAATCTAGTATTCAGACACACTAGAAATTATGGATTCCCGTTTTCACGGGAATGATATAATGAAAAAGAGCTACACCTATCGAAAGAGTCATTGTGGTATAATTAGATATATGTATTAATAACCAACAATCAATCCTTTCAAATGAGGTGT
>Ga0315274_10002166_pt1 | contig 29847 bp, 38 predicted proteins | sample YL17G02_20_MG_FD_203700 | JGI IMG/M metagenome (GOLD analysis project Ga0315274, IMG submission 203700) | Sediment microbial communities from Yellowstone Lake, YNP, Wyoming, USA - YL17G02_20 | ecosystem: Environmental > Aquatic > Freshwater > Lake > Sediment | place: USA: Wyoming | collected...
CGGTAAATTGAGGACCCGTCGCGCCGCCCGAGCGACCCGTCATCACAAGTCTCTTCTCGCACTGTCCGCAGATATCCAGAGCCATCTCGAGGCGTTTTCCCTTCTCAGGGAAACCGATGTGTGAAAGCAGAAACGCGGCCGCCCTTATCATGCTGCAAGGGTCAGCGAACTGCGCCCTGCCCTCCTGCACCATACGCGGCGCCGAGCCGTGGATCGCCTCAAACATGGCGTATCGTTTACCAATGTTGGCGCTGCCCGCAGTGCCGACGCCACCTTGAAACTCGGCAGCCTCATCGGTAAGGATATCGCCATAGAGATTCGGGAGTACCAGAACCTTGAACTCGGTCCTGCGTTTCTTGTCGACGAGCTTCGCAGTCATGATGTCAATGTACCAGTCGTCGCACTGAATCCCCGGATACTCCTTCGCGATTTCCTGGCCGATCTTGAGAAACTTGCCGTCGGTAGTCTTGATGACGTTGGCCTTTGTGACAATCGTGACCCTGTTGATGCCGTTTTTATTTGCATGCTCAAAGGCAGCCCGGATTATCCTCTCGGCGCCCTGCGTGGTGGTCACCGTGAAATCAATCGCCAGATCGGAGGTCACCTCTATTCCCTCGCTCCCGAGTGCGTAGGCGCCTTCCGTATTCTCACGGAAGAAGATCCAATCGATACCTTCGCTCGGCACACGCACGGGTCTCACGTTTGCGAAGAGGTCCAGCTCCTTACGCATGGCAACATTTGCGCTCTCGACGTTGGGCCAGGGGTCTCCTTTTCTCGGAGTCGTGGTCGGGCCCTTGAGAGTGACGTGACACTTCTTTATCTCCGCGAGCACGTCATCGGGGATGGCCTTCATCTGCTCTGCTCTGTTCTCAATCGTGAGACCCTCGATTGTCCTAAACTCAACCTCGCCCGATTTGAGCTCGTCCCTGAGCAAGAACTCCAGAATGCGCTCGGATTCCTTGGCAATGTATGGGCCGATGCCGTCTCCGCCGATAATCCCGATTATGATCGGCTTGATCTTGGCGTAATCGGTCCAGTCATCCCCTTTCTTTATCCTCTCCACCCTGGCAAGTTGACGCTCAAGTACCTTACCGAAGTGCTCTTTCGCTCTTTCGATTGCCTCGTTGGCCATGGTTCTCCTCCTCAAGCAAGGTTAGTGATGCTTACCCCTGATGAACATGACACGCACACAGACGGCCGGGTTTCAGGGCGCTGTGCTCGGGGCCTTGTGGCGCTCCCACGGGCGATAGCCGCCTGGCGCTGTACACCTGTGGCACTATCCCCTTCTGTCAGCGACATTCCGTGCCTTTTGAGTGCCTTCGGTGACATCCGGTTTCTCGTCGATGTCACGCGTTTCGCCAGCGGATAGACCCGAGTACACAGACTCAATCCAAAACCAAACAAGTCTACTGTGTTCTGGCCTGCCTGTCAATCGAACTTCGGATCACAACGATTTGACACAAGAAGATTGACCCTGCCTCGGATGAATCCACTTGTCCTTGATGTATATCAAAGGCAAACACGTTCCGAGCATCAATCGACACAATCGCCTTGATGCTGTTTCCGGACAACTGGTAGGTCGCAACATATGCACCCCTTCTTTGCTTGCGCGGTAGTTGGTGATTCGTGTTTTGGCGACAGCAATCTCTATCTCTCAAACCTAAGAATGTATCTCGCCTTTCGGGGATCATTACATGGACGTGTAAATGCGTTACTGCAACGACGAGCGGACGAATCAAGGACGCTAATGCTAGGATTGGATCTCAATCCAGACATTCGAGGACACCCTGGTCCTGCACCGGGAGTTCGTCTTCGAAATCTCGACTGAAGAAACGGCCGATGTCAAGCTACAAAACGCGTTCAACCGGAATGTCAACTGTCAACACAATTACAGACTGGACCATCTCCATCACCTTATCACAAGCAGCTTGGACGTTACCCGTGTCCCCTCGACATCGACTCTGCAGAGGTAGACACCAGGCGGCACACGACGCGCCAGCGCATCTGTCGCGTCCCACGGGTAGGTGTGCATGCCAGCAGAAAGCTCCTCTCGTGCAAGACGCTTAACCAGACGGCCGCTCGTGTCAAAGATGGAAACTTCGACCGGTGCCTTCTTGAGGAGAGAAAGCTTGATGTTGGTTGCCGTCTCAAACGGGTTCGGATAGCAGGACGTAGCAGCAAGGGCATACGGTACCTTTTCCTCAACAGCGGTGTAGGAATCCACTGACACCGTGATGGAGGAGACAGGTGGGATATCAACTCCCACGTAACAGATCACGACCGAATCGGACTGCACGGTTTGGATCAGACTGCCGTTAGTGACTGAGTACGAAGAGCCGTCGTTTTTCATGTAGAACCTGATCATGCCGCGCTCGAATCTCTCGTTAAAACCGTTCACAATCGTGGCGCTAGAGTGTGTGGCCGTGCCGTCGTTTGCAGGCGAGAATGAGATTCTGATGGCCGCCCCGCTTGATCCGGCGGCAAAAGTCGGCTTTGGTGTTATCGTGCTTCCATTGATTCTCACGAATCTGTAGGCACGATTTCCGTCACAACAGGATTTTGTCCCGATGTTGAGGGGCCATCCAGACAGGGAACCTTGATCGTTGTGAGTGTGTCCGTAAAGTGCAAGGTCCACTCCAAGCGCGGCGAGGTTGAGCTGACTTGAGAAATCATAGTGGTAAAAGAGTATCTGAAGCTGACTACCTGAAGCCTTGGCCAGGTCGGTCGAAAGCCAGTTCAGTTGCTCGCTCGTAAAGCTCTGGTCACCGTAAATCGCGAGTCTCCAATCGTCATAGTTGATGTAACCTTCCATGCAACCGAAGTGACATGCGCCATAATCGAACGAATAGTCCTGGGTATGGGATTCGCCCGCGGGCGGATTGTTGAGGTAAGGCCACCCAAAGAATCTCCACCATGTCCTTCTCGACTCACCGTCGGGCGGAGGAGTTGCGTCCCAACCGCCCACGTCGTGGTTGCCATCCGCAACGTATACCGGCACCTCCGATTCTGCGAGCAGTCTCTGGGCGCGCGTGAAATAGCGTCTGTATTCAAAATCTTCAAGCTCGCCTTCGTTTATGAGATCTCCCGTGACGACCAGGAATGCCGGATTGATTAGATTCACGTCCTTTATGACTTCTCGCAAATCTACAAGCTCGGAGGAGTCCGTGTCGGCTCCGCTTTCGTAGTAATACAGATGTGTCGGCGTATGCGTGTCGGTTACCTGAACAAAATAGAAGCTGCTGTCAAACGCGTTGATCACGCTGACGGCGTTCTGCGTCGTGTCCAGAATCCCCCCTGAACCAGAAACGGTGAGATCGTACAGTTCAAACGGGATGTCGGTGGGAATCATGGCCTTTATTTTCCAGCGCGAAAGCGTCGTCACATATTGAGCACTCAGAATATTCAGAGAAAAGCTGAGCTGGCGATAACCAAGTGACGCCGCCCACCCCGTCGTCAAACTGGGGGCCACGCACTCTATGTCCAGAGTGTCGCCGCGGACAATGATCGTAGGAACGCTCTGAATCGGCCTCATGATCACAGTGAGAGTATCCCCGGGCGGGGTGTATGGTAGGGCCAACGCTGGCGGTACGAGTGCTGGCGGAGCGATCATACCCGACAGACCAGACAGAAACATAATGAACGCTAGCAGGCACGTTACAAATAGGGCGGGCCTGTGAAACATGTGCAAATCCTCCGCTGCTGCGAAACCTCCGTCGTTAGCACCGTCTGCGGGGAGCAAGCATAATTATATCACAGAGTGGGGCCTTGGCGCACGAGAATTCGGCCCCGCCATGCCAGCCAAGATCAGTTATTGAGACCAAGTTGCGCTCTTTTCGTGATGTCAGAACAAACCATCTCCTGGAGGCAGGGTTCACGGGGTGATCCGCGTGCAGACATGGGCTAGTCGAAACGAGCCAGGCGGGAGTATCGTATCATCAAAGAATCGTCCCTCAAGAAGGGTTTTTGCGGCATTGAGCTTTTCTTCCGCCTTCTTCATCTGAGCAAGAATCATTTCCCGGCCGTTTGGGTCCACAGGGTCACTCCTCTCTCTTGAATGCGTTGCATAAACGGGGTTAGCAGGTTCATTTTTCTTGCGAAATCCTCGACAGTATAAATCTTTAGGGAGATATCAGCACCGTAGCGCAGGAGGAAATCTGTCACAAGCTCATAGATTTCGTCAATCATTCGACGGTCTTTCCGGACCAACACGATCAACAGATCATAATCAGACCGTGGCCCACCTCGACCCTCTGCTCTGGAACCGAACAGAATCACTCTCACAAGGACGGACCCGAGCTTCTTGGCGAGCCGATCGGTGAATTCTTGCCCGATCCCCCCTACAGAAGGTATCGCCTCTTGCATCTATAGCTCCTTCTTTCAGGTTCCCAGCATATCACTAGTTACCGCTCATTTCGATTGGCGATTGAACTTTCAAGGACATTTCGCAACACGCCAGTGCACCAAGGTCATCGTGGGGCGCCACCGACACCGTTCCCCATCAAGTGGCCCCCTGCTTCACGCGAGGTGGCCCTGTCAATATCAAATGTCGTACACCCTTACGTCTCCCCTTCCCTATCAAGTCCCAGCTCCTTCCATACCCAACCGAAATCATAGCGGGGTTCGCCGTGCTTCGCCCCTCGCGCCTCCATGTTTTCCATATCCTTGAGCAGGTCGACGACTCGGGGGCGATAAGTCTTCAGAGTCACAGAATGACGCGGTGTCTTGTAGTCCAGAGCAGGGATTTCCTCATCCAACCATTCATGATAGTGTTTGTCGTAGAACTGTTTAAGTAACTTCGCCTGTACCTCTGGTGGAATTTCCGGGGGACGTGGCCTCTTGGTTTTCGGCCTGGACTTGAGGGCTTGGTCCAAATCCTGGCACTCTCTCGTAAGGTACTGTATGACTTCCCCCGCGATTCCTTCCAGGAGCGCCCGCCCCCGTTCGGCTCGCTCCTTGGACATGGTCTCCAAAATCAGGCGGTTTCCTTTGACGGTCAACGTCCCTAAGGAACGGAAGCCATCAGGAACTTCTTTTCTCCAAGAATATCTTCCAGGCTCCGTTTTCTCAAATTCAGTATGTCGCTCCAAAGCTTCCTTTAACCTGCCGGTGTCGCGCACCTCAAAGACCGATTTCGTGAGACTGACGTCGTCGCCTTCCACTGTGACGACCCGAGGAGCGGGCGGGAACGCCACCCAATCCAGCCACCAATGGTTGAACAGAATCCCGAAACGCTTGAAGAAGGCCGCATCGTCTTGATCCGGAAGCCGCCGTCGGAGCCGTTTATGCTCCTTTCGTAGCGATTTCAGCATGTAGCCTTTCGCCCTTGGCGGATAGTTATAGATGCCCCCGTCAATTACCCGGGCGCCGTGCCCCACGTCCATCAAACGAGTCGCCATGATATCCCACTGCAGAAAATGCCGTGTTCCCGCACGTTCCTTCACGCGAATGGATTCGCCAGTCCAGAGGTCTTTGAGAGAAAACCCTTGATTCGTTTCGACCTCTTCTACTTCGTACAGTCGAAAATGGGACCGCCTCGCTTTCTCCAAATATGCTCGTTCTCCCGGACTGACGCGATCGCCCTCCTGCGCGAGGAAGAAGTCGGTCACGGTCTTCCCGTCCTCCACGTCCATGTCGAAGAGATACCAGGTATTGAAATTGACCTCGGTCTGCGGAAGCTCCATGATGGTCTGAATCTCCCTGTGAGATCGATTCCCCAGACGCTCTCCCCAGAAGAGTCGGAAGGCTATCTCACGATCCACCTCGAATTCTGAACCGCACGCAAATGAAAGGAGTTTCGCAAGCACCGAGGCGCGTTCTGCGGGGATGAAAGACTCCGATGCGGCACGGGTCTTGCGAGACCGGATCACGTCTTTATCAAAGCAACACTTCTTGTACTTCTTCCCGCTACCGCAGGGGCACGGGTCGTTACGACCTGTCACGTTCACAACCGACTCCGAATGCCAAGACGACTCTCTCCGATTTCACGAGCTTCTCGCAGTTGCCACGACACAACAGGGCTCTCGACCCCACTCCCAGAAAGAGAATATTCCACGCTCCCTATGCCTTTTCGGTCAAACGTCTTTGTACCGACTCCCAAACCTCGCTTACACCCAAGCGCCTGGCCCACTCCGCAATGTAGTCGCGATTCACTTCTTCTCCCGTGATCTTTAGAATACCCGTAATGTCACGAAGATGTTTTTCCGACCCACCGGCCCGGTAGGACTCCATCTTCGTGATGATCACATCTTCTGGAGACGCGAAATTGGCTTGATATGACTCCGCCGGAAAGATCCGCCGAATGCGTCCAAATCGGCTTTGCTCAAACGGCGTATTCTCTTTGATCATAATATCCACCTTGAGTCCAGAAGCCGGGTGGATAACGTTGAACTGGCCGTGCTGCAGAATCGCCTGCCGGATCATCTCTTCACTGATATAGTATTCGTCCTGCGGAAAGGCGGCCATCAATCCAGAGATGTGGCTTTCATCAATCCCCGCAACAATGTCGATGTCGTTCGTAAGCCGGGGTTCTCCGTAAGCCATGCTGGCAACCGAACCGGTGACTAGATAGTCTGCATGCAGCCTTTCAAGCGTCTCAACTACGTCACGCAAGAGTTCATACAACTCCATGAGAGAGCCTCCTGGCGACTTCACTCCGGACGCGTCCAGCTTCCCAGTCTGGATGGCTCTTCCGCAAGTGCGCCGTCAAGATCCGTTGTGCAGATGTCCATAGAGAAAAACCTATTGCAATGCGCTCAGCGGGTGTCTTGCGGCGCAAGATCTCAGCTATGACGTCATCCACGACTTCGATTCGTTCAAGGTCAACTCTCATCTGGCGCTTCAACCCTCAACCTGGCGTAGTGTCTCAGAAGTTTCTTGACAAATAATCTGTCCCAAACACGCGAAGTTACCGCAGGCTACAGCAGAAAAAGGTATTTCGATTTGTAAAGCCATTTCTGATACGCCACACTAGCGTTTGTTTTTGTTGCACCCAACCCCCGGGGACACTGATTCCCCTGGTCAAGACGGACTGACTGTACCTATACTCCTCTCGACCTACGCTGTCGCCTGGAATATACACCCAGGAGATTCTACCTGCAAGACAGTGTTGAGATTGTGAAAATCCCTTTCTGAGGCGCTTTTTGAGAAACCGGATCTAATGAATTCAACAGGTTACGGCCCAGGTAAACGCAGCGTTTGGACTTTTTCGACAGTCTCGTTGGTTAGGTCTTGCAACTGAGATGTTATTGAGACCCCACACTCGCCGGATGCACCGGACAGAGGGCAATGCGAATCAGACAGAAGATGGGTGCGCGTTACTCATACCTTAGCGCCGCAGTGGGTTCGAGTGAGGCAGCCCTTCTGGCAGGATAGAGACCGGCAACGATGCTCACAGTAACGGCAAGACCCACGGCCCCGGCAGAGAGCCAGAATGGAATCTCGTAGAGGCGTTTGAATGGTGCTTCGTCCTTTATGATAAATGCGAACATGATGTGATTTGTGACGTCTGCCACGAGCCAGCCGAGCAGTACTCCAAGCAAGCCTCCAACCAACCCGATGAGCGCGGCCTCGGCCACAAAAAGATGCATTATGTCCTTTCGCCTTGCACCAACGCTTTTCATAATGCCGATTTCTCTTGTTCTCTCAAGAACTGAGATGAGCATTACGTTCACTATGCCCAGACAGCCTACAAAGAGAGCGACTCCCCCTATGGCGCCGAGGAAAGCCGATACCAATACGAAGGCAGTTCTCATGCCCTTGAATTGGTCCGATATCGAAAACGTCGTGAGGTTCATTGCTTCTATCTCTTTCGTCACGTCTTCTATATCTGTGAGTTTCGAGACATGAACTTCCGCGCCCATGTAGCCGCCGCGCCCGAGCGAAGGATTTCTTAGAATGTCGCTGGGATCCTGAATTGTCATTGCAGACATCTGTTTTGCGATCTTGAGCGGAACGTAGCAGTCCGCACGTCCGACGGGTCCGAAGAAGCTCTCCTTGAGCAGGCCTTTGATGTAAAACCGGAAGCTCCTTCGTTCAAAAGACATCAACATGCCCAATGAAGCGAGCGGAGACATCGAGCCCCCGTGGAATGGAGGTCCAGAGCGTGAAGGCTCAGCGCCCAAGCCCCCACTCATCACACTCCGGCTGTGTGAGCCTCCCCCGAGCGTGACTATGGTCATCGTGACGGGTATGCCTGCTAGAAGAGATTTGCTGTCAACAGAGTCAGTATTGATGCCGAGCCTATTGGCAAACGCCACCGAAGCAAGAAGCGTGCTGTCGTCATCGCTCGAGAAGACTTGCCCTTTCTCGAGCCTCTTTTGGGTCGCGTTGCGTAATGCTGAGGGTATACCAGTTACCGTGGCAAACGCCTGTTTCGAGCCGCGGTTCACCATTGCTGGAAACGCTACTAGCGGAAAGGCGCTCGAGACACCCTTTATTGAAGCAATCCTGCTTATTGTCTCGTCGGTTATAGTGGTCCCGCGCGCTACCGGACCACCACGCACAATCGAGTCGCCGCGCGCCACTGGATCGCTCGCCGCACTGCGGCGGGAATCGGTCGTCGAACCGCTTGAGAAGCCGCCATCGGAATCGTTCCCGGAACCAGGTGTTAAAGCTCCGTGGGAATCGGCCCCAGGACTGCCCCCGGAAGCGCCGTCTGAATAGACTCCGGAGTCGTCGGGGTCGCTCTCATCCACTCCCGGCGCCAGCTGCGCGAGTCCGTCGGCATTTGGCAGGACGTAAATCGTTGTCAGAAGACCCGAGGAGGCGATGGTGCGCGACATTTCATTGCGCATCCCGACGGCGTATGAAACCATGGAGACAATTGCACCTGTCCCGATCATGATTCCACACATGGTGAGAAAATGTCTCAGTTTTGTTCTTCCGATGTTTCCAAGAGCTAGTTTGATGGATTCTCCAAACACGAACTGACTCCACAAACACGTACTCACGTAGCGCGCGTCATCTCGGCTGGCCTTCGTAGGACGACCGGCCCTCGCAGTACTCGTGCAAGAAGCTCTATGACGTGCGTCACGTTTACGGACAATCCAGCCTGCGCAAGCGCATCCCGGAGCTGCAGTATGCAGCTCGGACACGAGGTTAGAACAATCTCGGCTCCGGTCTCCTTTATTGCGTTTACCTTGTGGGACGCTACGGCCTTTGACATTTCGTAGTGAGTGAAGCTATACAACCCTCCACCACCGCAGCATCTATCTGGTTCCGACATTTCAACAAACCTCAAGCCTGGAATAATACGAATGATTTCTCTAGGTTCATCTCTCACACCCTGTCCTCTCTTGAGATGACACGGGTCGTGATAAGTAACAACAATTTCCCTCTGTTGTTTTCGACAAGCCTCTACGGGAACGCCGGATGACCTCTCGATGGCTGACTTCAGAGCCTCGAGGCCGATTTTCTTCACGATGAACTCCGATACGTCCATCACTTTCTCTGAAAAGCCCGCGGTTTCGAGCCCAAGGATCTTCGAGTACTCTCTCTTCAGGGCCAGGCCGCAGCTAGCACACGAAACTACAATGGCGTCCACTTCTGATACTGCAAGAGCCTCCATGTTCTTCTTGGCCATTTCCCGTGCGGTGAGAAAGTCTCCGGCATTGAAAACGGGGGTTCCGCAGCAACCCTGGAGTGGAGGAATGATCACGTCGACTCCTAGCTTTGTGAGGACATCGACAACCGAAAACGCGATGTTAGTGTAGATTAGGTTGCACGCACATCCCACAAAGTACACAGCCCTCAACGGGGGTCGCTGCACCGTCGGGGATCCAAACACCAAGCCTTCGTCATGCCCGGGGTCTCGCTTCCCCTCCTGAAGATTCGGGACCATTGTGTCTGAGTGGGTGGGCTTAATCTCTTTCGAAACCTTGGGAGCCTCTTTCGACGACACTATCTGCGGGATTTGCTCTCTGAAGCTCCTGGGAGCAAAGACGGGCAAGTGTCGCTCTTTGTCAATCCGAACGACGGGGAGAAGAAGCCTGAGGGCGCTCCCTTTGGGGCTCAGTCTGAGAAGCGCACGCTGAAACAGGGAAGCCGTCTTCCCAACCGGCGGGAGCAGTCTTCCCCGCTTGAGAAGACCTCTGAGAATGAGTCGCTTGAAAAAAGGAAATTTACCTCGTGATACCAGCTCTGCCCTGGCAGCGAGAACGATGTCATCAACTCGCACACCGCTTGGACAGGCCTCGATGCACGCCTTGCAATTGATGCACGTGGATATTCTTTTGGCAAAGACGTCGGAGAGCCTAAGCCTCCCGTCAAGCACGGCCTCGACAAGGCTCACTCTGCCTCTGGCGCCCTCCGATTCACTCACCGTCTCGATCAGAGTGGGACAGACGGCTCTGCACAGACCGCACTTGATGCAGCGCAAGATTTCCTCTGAGGAGCGCGCAATGTGAGGATACTTTTCGGTCAGAGGTTCTCGGTATACTAGTTTTGGTTCAAGCGCCATAATCTGAACAGGTATCTGGTGGTTTCATAGCTCCGGAATCGTAGATTTCACTGAGGCGACGCAGCCATCACCTGGACAGTGCGCAACTGCTCAGGAACTCAGAGCTCCAGAATTGTAGATTTCGTTCAAGCGTCATAATCGGACCACGAATCTAATGATGGCGAGTCGCCCAACGTTCAAGCCAACTACGGTTTTGTCCAAAAACGTTTCCCAGGATTGAGAATTCCCCGGGGATCAAATGCATCTTTGAGTCGTGTCATGATCTCAGAAGCGGACTCTCCGATTTCGATCGTAAGAAAACCGGCCTTTTCTATGCCTATGCCGCGCTCGCCCGAAAGTATTCCGTCCAGAGAAAGCGCTTTTCCGGAGATCTCCGACACGGCCGCCTCAACACTCGCAGCCTTGTCCGAAACAGGAGCGTCCAGGAGAACTGCGAAGTGAAGGTTACCTTGGCCGGCGTGGCCAAACGTAGCAATGAGGAGGTGGTATCTCTTCCCTATTTCCACGATTGAACGTATCATTTCGACGATGCGACTCCTGGGAACGGTGGCGTTTTCAAGGACTATCACGGGCTTAAGCTTGGTAAGTGCGTTCAGAACGCTTCTTCTTCCCTCCCACAACCTCTGTGTGTATCCTTGCTCGGCGCTTTTCTCCACAAGAGTCGCCCCGCAGTCGATGCACACTTTTTCTATCCGGTCAGCCTCGTTCTCTGCGGCCTCTCGGAAACCATCCGTCTCAGCCAGAAGGAGCGAGCAACCCTGCGCCCCGGAAGGAAAAGCCCCGGAAGGAAAAGCCCCGGAAAGAAGAGCGACGTCACTCGACACGGCTTCGACGGTCAAAGAATCCATGATCTCCAGAATAGACGGAGCCACACCGTTCGACATCACGTTACGAGAAGCCTCTGCTGCGCCCTCCAGCGTTGCAAACGCACCGAGAACCGTGACCCTGTGCTCTGGCAAGGGTATGAGTTTGAGCGTCGCCGAAGTGACGATTGCCAGCGTCCCTTCCGAGCCACAGATGAGCCTTGTAAGGTCATAACCAGCGACACTTTTCACCGTTCTGGCTCCGGTTTTCATCACTTCTCCGCTCGGCAATACGATCTCGAGACCCACGAGGTAGTTTTTTGTGACGCCATATTTGACGGATCTGAGCCCGGTTGCCGATGTGTTTATGTTGCCGCCGATCGTTGAATTTCTACGGCTGGTGGGATCGGGAGGGTAGAAAAGCGATGCCGCCTCAACCTTGTTGTGTAACTCTTCCGTAACGACTCCGGCCTCGACGACAACGTAGAGGTCCTCCGTAACAATCTCTCTGATCCTGTTCATTCGAGCGAAAGAGAGACACACACCACTGTTCGCCGGAATCGCCCCTCCAGAAAGGCTGGTGCCTGCCCCTCGCGGAGTGAGTGGTACGCTCTCTTCGCTGCAGAGCCGCGCAATTGCTGCCACCTGTTCCACGCTCTCGGGACGCACAACCGCTTCGGGCAGTGCGCTTTTTCTCGTGGCATCGGAAGAGTGACACAGAAGCTCCTCGGGCGACGTGAGCAGAGACTCGGGTCCTACGATTTCGCGAAGCCTGTTTACCACCCTTTCGTTCATTCACGACCTCGGATAGACGAACGTATCACGTCAACGAAGATCGTACACTTCGCCATGAGTTTCGAAACCAGATTCACGACCTCGGATAGACAGACTCACCACGCAACGAAGATCCCGCCTTTCGCCATGAATTCCGGAACCAAATCCACTCCCTCGACAGACGAACTCATGAGGGCAACCTCACTTATCGTAACTCCACTCCGTCGCTTCAGGCCGTGGCATAGCCGGTTCTTCGAACACGGTCCTCGAAAGCTCTCTCAGCACTGCGCTTCTGGGGCGCTCGGGATCATAACAAAACATGGAAAATCCAGACACTCCCATCTTCCGCAGTGCCCTCACTTTCTCGACGACCCGTCCGGGAGATTGGTTGTACATGGCGATGCCGGGATAAAACCTCTTCTCATCGGCCAGGTTCCTGATGGCAAGCACCTGGTTACGGACAAATTGTGTAGACGCTGAGTAGCACATCGGGACGACAAAGTCCAATACGCCACGCCTTAGCCACGCGGGCCAGTCCTGGCCGTGTCTACCGATTGCCGATCGAGAGTCTGCTATTACCGCTGCAGAGAGTCTCACCTTCGGATTTAGAGTTCTTAGGTCGCTGCGCACTGAGTCAACCAGAGCATCTACACTGGAAACGCGCCATTTCTCCCAAAGTAGCCCCAGATCCTGGAGACCTATTTTCCCAAACAACTCAATCATCGCTTCTCTGTCATTTGCGATCTGGTCTGGATCAACTCCGTACCGCCTCATGAACTCAGTTCTTGTTCCCTCGTCATAACCCACGGTCATGTTTGGATACCTGATGTAGTCCAGATGTATACCATCCACGTCGTAGTTTGCCACGAGTTCTCGCACGACTGCTCTGATGTGTTCACGAACAGCCGGGTTACCTGGTGCAAGAAAAACGCCTTCGATGCCCATGGCTTCGATCTCTTTCCTGGACAGCTCTGCGAGCGACTTTCCGTCAGAGCGAACGGCCACCCAGTTTGGATGAGACAGTACTACGTGTCTTACGTTTGAGGGACCCTGAGGAGCGGACCACACAAGAAGCGTGTTAAGCCACACGTGAACCGAAAACCTATTTCTGTGAGCTTCCGCAATCAAGTAAGCCAACGGATCGAACACATTCTTACTAAGCAGCTCCGCTCTGGGTTCAATGGATGACTTGTAGTACGCGTCCCCTCTGCCGCGCACTTGAACAAAGAGCAGGTTAAATCCGGCTTCTTTGGCTCGACGCAACATGCGGTCGATTTCATCGCGAGAAACGAGCGTGTTACGAAGCACCCACAGCGCCCTGACTTCCAACTTTGGGAATACTTCTCCGTGTATCGAAGAGCCGTTGAAGTCAAGCCGTGCAGGCTCTTCATCGCTTGAACTATTCAGCCTATTGGGGGAAGCGAAGCTCGCGTCTCCTGAGGTAAGAGACAAGGCGGGCGAAGAAGCACTGCTCTCACGGAACATGGATGCCGGCGTCATGAACAGAATCAGGAGACACGCAAGAGATAGAACGAGGCCAGGCACGGTGGCCTGGCCTCTATTTTTCTGTATAGTTCGATTTTCTTGTATTGCTTTATGCTTGTTAGTCAGTCTGATCTTACGTCTAGCTGGAAGTCTTTCCGTGAGAAACTCGACCACCCCGAGGTCTTCCGCCCCGAGGTCCTCGGCGATCTCATCGTTCTTGGTGCCTCCGGAGCCTTCTCTGCTGCTATTTTCCCTCTTTCTCACGCTTGCCCTCAGAAGCTTCCTCTGCTCCAGCCTTCTTCCCGGCCTGAGCTTCCTCGGCGCCTACTTTCTCTTCGGCGGCTGCTTTCCCCTCCTCACGCTTGCGTCGTTCCTCTTTTGTCTTTATCTTTGTCTCTCTCTTTTCGAGTCTCTTCTTTCTGTCCTCTTCCACGAGCTCCTTGGACTTAACGAGCTCTAGAACACCAATTTCACCGCCGTCCCCCAGCCTTCTTCTCAACCTGATGATTCTTGTGTATCCCCCGTTGCGATCGGTGTACCACGCTGCGATCGTGCCGAAGAGCTTCTTTACAACCTGGGCGCTCATCAAATAGCTGGCGACAATTCTGCGTGAATTGAGGTCGCCCTTCTTGGCGAAGGTTATCATGCGCTCCGCGACTCTCCTGGTTTCCTTGGCCTTGGCAATGGTCGTCTCAATCCTCTCATGCTCGAAGAGAGCGGTAACCATGTTGCGTAACAGGGCTCTCCTGTGCTCGTGCGTCCGACTGAGTTTCCTTCTGTCCCGATTGTGTCGCATGAGATTGTCTCCCTCACTCCAATTTTTCGTGCTGCTCTGCCTCCGCGAGCCTGAACTTACTTACGTCCATTCCAAACTTGAGACCCATTGATTCGAGAATGTCCTGAATCTCCTTGAGAGACTTGCGTCCGAAGTTCCGATATTTGAGCATGTCTTGCTCGCTCTTCTGCACGAGCTCCCCGAGAGTCCTTATCTGAGCCGCCCTGAGACAGTTGCCGGACCGAACCGAAAGCTCAAGCTCGTCCACGCTTCTCTGTAGCAAGTGCTTTGTTCTCTCGGTTTCCTTGTCTGTCTCCTCTTCCTCGACAATGACTTCTTCTTCAAAGTGGACAAACAGACCGAAATGATCTTTGAGAATCCTTCCGGCAAAAGAAAGCGCATCAGAAGGTGCGATACTCCCGTCAGTCCAGAGCTCCAGGATGAGCCGATCAAAATCTATTCGCTGGCCCACTCTCGCACTTTCTACGCGGTAGGTCACATTCGCTATCGGGCTAAAGATAGAATCGATGGGAATGATTCCTATTGCCCTGTCACCACCAGGCTGATTCTCGGCGGACACGTAGCCTCTTCCGGTAGCGATTTCAACCTCTACCTTTAGTTCTCCGTCCTTATTGAGCGTCGCGACATGAAGATCGGGATTCAAGATTTTCACGTCCTCATCAACTCTAAGGTCTCCCGCAACTATCTCGCATGCTCCCTTTGCCTCAAATACACCTCTCTTGACACTATCTGACGCCAAGGTAAGGCGTACGAGTTTCAGGTTGAGAACTATTTCCGCGGTGTCCTCCAGCACTCCTCGAAGCGTCGAGAATTCATGGAGTGCGCTGTCGATTTTTACCGCAGTGATGGCGGCACCTGGCAATGAAGAGAGCAGCACGCGCCGAAGCGCATTGCCGACCGTAAGGCCAAACCCTCGCTCCAGAGGCTCGATTGTAAACTTGCCGTGCGTCTCGCTGGCTGTTTTCTCATCGAGCTCGATTTTCTTTGGCATCTGGAGGCTTTTCCACTTCATATCATAGACCCCCTAACATTTCAGTACACTTACTTGGAGTAGAGCCCAACTATGAGCTGCTCCTGAATCGGGACGGGTATCAGCTCCCGCGACGGAATTTCGAGGAGCCGACCTGAGAAGCTCTCACGATCTATCTGAAGCCAGGACGGCATCTCTCGTCCCTGGCTCATCTCTACGGAACTCTTTACGACCAGAAGCTCGCGGCTTTTCTCCCTGACCGAGATATCGCTTCCGGGTCTTACTTGAAACGATGGCACGTTCACCTTTCTCCGGTTCACCATCAAATGACCGTGCTTGACGAGCTGCCTTGCAGACTGTCGCGACGGTGCGAATCCGAGCCTGAATACTAGGTTGTCCAGCCTGCATTCAAGCATTTGGAGCAGAGTCTCTCCGGTAATTCCCTTCTTTCTTTCAGCCGAGAGAAAGTAGTTCTTAAACTGCTTCTCCATTATTCCATATATGCGCCTGGCCTTCTGCTTCTCCCTGAGCTGTACCCCGTAATCCGTCAAACGCACCCTTCGCTCCCTACCGTGTTCACCCGGAGCATAGCCCCTGCGTTCAAAAGCGCACCTGTCCGTCACACAACGATCGCCCTTCAAGAAGAGCTTGGTTCCCTCACGCCTACACTGTTTGCACTTAGGATCTCTGTTTCTTGCCATCTATCGCACCACCTGATCTCTAGACACACAAGGCCGTACCGATGAAAACATCCGTGTGATTACAGCACTCATTTAGTGATAACTCCCAGCTTGCACAACATAACTTGCCAAGGACTCTGCCTTTTCTCTCTCCGTTGGCTCTCTCTTGGCTCTCACCTTTTCCCTGGCTCGCGCACCCGGCTCTACACTCTTCCGAGGTCGTCCGCCGGGAAAAGGCCGAGAAAAGACAGAGGGCTTCCGAAATCTAGACTCTTCTTCTCTTCGGCGGACGACAGCCGTCGTGAGGAATCGGTGTGACATCCCTTATGGCCGTGACTTCCAGACCAGCGGCCTGAATAGAGCGAATGGCAGCTTCTCTGCCCGAACCGGGTCCTTTGACCCATACTTCGACCCTTCTCATACCGTGGCTCAGGGCTTCTCTCGCCGAAGCCTCAGCAGCCACCTGCGCCGCAAAAGGTGTACTTTTTCTGGACCCCTTGAAACCAGCCTTCCCCGCGCTCGACCAGCAAATCACACGTCCGTCCGTATCGGTTATTGTCACAATTGTGTTATTAAAGCTGGCCTGTACGTGCGCGATTCCATTGGGAGCAACTCGCTGCTCCTTTTTCTTCGGTTTTTTTCCTTCGACTACCACCTCTTATGCCTCCTTTGCCGCAGGTCTTGGAGCTGCTTTCGCCGGGGTCACGGCCCTTGTCTTCCTGGCTCCTCCAGTTTTCTTCGGACCTTTCCTCGTTCTGGCATTCGTTCTGGTTCTCTGACCCCTGACAGGCAAACCCTTTCTGTGCCGCAACCCTCGATAGGTTCCGATATCCATGAGCCTCTTTATGTTCATGCCGATTTCGCTCCGTAAGGCTCCTTCTATCTTGTATCTGGTCTCTATCTCGGTTCTGAGCCTCCCGGTGTCCTCATCCGAGAGATTCTTGACTCGAATGTTGGGGTTCACACCGGTGGCTTTGAGAATCCTCCTGGCCGAGGAATTGCCAATGCCATAGATGTATGTCAGGGCGACCTCGATTCTCTTTTCAGCAGGCAGATCAACTCCTGCAATTCTTGCCAACTTGTATCACCTTCCCTCTCGCCTCAGTGCTATTTCTGTCTTTGCTTGTGTCTGGGATCCTTGCAGAGCACGCGTATCACGCCCTTACGGCGCACAATCTTGCAATGCTCGCAGATTCTCTTGACCGACGCTCTAACCTTCATGTTCACCATTCCCGAGTGGAGCACAACCATGCACGGTTGCTTTCCGTATTCTCGAACCCTTTCACGCTGTCAACTGGCCCGACCCCTCACTTGTATCTGTAGATAATCCTTCCCCTGCTCAGGTCATAAGGAGATAGCTCGACAGTCACCTTGTCGCCGGGCAGAATCCTTATAAAATGCATCCGCATTTTGCCGGAGATGTGCGCCAGCACTATGTGTCCGTTCTCCAGTTCGACTCTGAACATAGCGTTAGGAAGCGGTTCAACTACGGTGCCTTCCACCTGTATGCCCTCTTCCTTTGCCACCTGGATCTATGACCTCCTAAGGGCTTTCGAGCCCGGTTGAGTCAGAATCTCGGCCCTCTGACCACATATGGCGACGGTGTGCTCGAAGTGAGCAGCGAGAGATCTGTCTTTTGTTACCACCGTCCAATTGTCACCGAGGGTTTCGACCTCCCAACCTCCAGCAGTCACCATTGGTTCTATTGCCAGAACCATCCCCTCAACTAGCAGCGGACCGCAACCTGCACTCCCATAATTCGGAACCTGCGGGTCTTCATGCATCTGAACCCCTATACCGTGTCCGACCAGATCTCTCACAACCGAGAAGTTCATACCTTCGACGCAGTTCTGAATCGCGTGGGAGACGTCCCCGAGATGGTTCCCGGCCATTGCCTTCTCTATGCCCTTCATCAGGGCAAGCTGTGTAACTTCCAGGAGACTCTGCGCGTCCTCAGAGATCTTACCAACAGGGAAAGTCGCCGCACCGTCTCCGAAGTAACCGTCTTTCTTGACACCCACGTCAACGCTCACGATGTCACCCTCAACCAATGTCCTGTCTCCAGGGATCCCGTGCACAACTTCATCGTTGACAGAGACGCACGTGTTTGCAGGAAAACCCCTGTAGCCTTTGAAAGCAGGCAAGCCTCCTCTAGATTTCATGAAATCAACTGCCCAGCGATCTAATTCGCTGGTTGTCATGCCAGGCTCTACAATCTTACCCAGAGCTTCAAGGGTCTCAGCGACTATTACGCAACTTTCCCTTATTCTGGCAATCTGATCCGGTGTCTTTAGAGTAATCATCTATCCGCTTTCCCAGGCCCTTGCTTCTGGCGCCGAGCGCAGCGTCTATGTTCTCAAAGACTTCCATTACCCTTCCAGAACCATCTATTTTCACAAGCCGAGACTTTGCTCTGTAATAGTCAACCAGTGGTGACGTTTGAGAGAAGTACACTGTCAGTCTTTTCTTGGCAGTCTCCTCATTATCGTCTTCCCGTGTCTCCAGCGATGTACCGCACTCGTCGCACGTCCCCTCATCGAGAGGAGGCCTGTTTTCCCGGTTATACATCATCCCGCAACGTGGGCACGTCTGCCTTTGAACGAGTCGTCTCAGTAGAACATCCTGAGGCGCGTCTATGTAAACCACGGCGTCAAGCTCCCATCCCAGCTCTCTTAGTATCTCCTCGATCCCATCGGCCTGGGCGATCGTCCTGGGAAAACCATCGAGTACAAAACCATTTCCGGCATCCTTCTGTCGCAATCTCTCCCTTACAAGCCCGATCGTCAATTCATCGGGAACGAGCGCGCCTCTCGAAACATATTTCTCAGCCTCAACACCCAGGGATGTTTTGTCCGCTATCGCCCCTCTGAAAATGTCCCCCGTTGAGATCTGCGGAATTCCGTAATGGGTTTGAAGCAACCTGGCTTGAGTCCCCTTTCCGGATCCCGGTGGACCTAATAGCACTATTCGCATGGGATCAGTAGAACCTTCTTCCCTTGAGTTTTCCCTTCTTCATGAACCCTTCGTAATGCCTCATCAGAAGGTGCGACTCGATCTGCTGAAGCGTGTCAAGTGCAACGCCAACTACGATCAAAATTGAAGTGCCTCCGAAGTAGAACGGCACGTGGAACGAGTGAATCAACACGTCCGGAAGAATCGCAACAAGGGCAAGGAAGATGGCGCCCGGAAGCGTTATTCTCATGAGAACCCTGTCAATGTATTCCGCGGTCTTCCTGCCCGCGCGAATTCCAGGCACAAAACCGCCGTACTTCTGGATGTTGTCTGCAAGATCCGTTGGGTTCAGGATAATCGCCGTGTAAAAGTACGTGAAAAAAACGATGACGAATCCGTAGATTAAGGAGTAGGACCACGCCCCAGGTGCAAAGAAAGCAGTCAGTCTGTCCATCGTGGGGTTGTCCCTGACAAAAGTGGCAATCGTTCCGGGAAACATTATCAAAGACTGCGCAAAGATGATGGGAATGACGCCGGCACTGTTGACGCGCAGCGGGATGTGGGTGTTCTGACCGCCATACATTTTCCTCCCCACAACCCTCTTCGCATATTGAACCGGTATCTTACGCATGCCCTGCGTCATGACGATCACGGCGGCGATTACGGCGATAATCATAATTCCCAGCCAGACTATGCTAAAGATCTCCAGCGCACCGCCACGTATTGCACGTATGGTATTGAGTACGTCGTTCGGAAAACGGGCCACGATACCGATGAAAATGATGAGCGAGATCCCGTTGCCAATTCCACGGTCTGTGATCTGTTCTCCCAGCCACATCACAAAAACAGTTCCGCATGTGAGCGTCACCATTGTGAGAAGCCTGAAGCCCAGACCGGGGTTTGACACGACCGCCCCGAGTTCGCTCCTCAGAGATTCCACGAAGATGCTAATCCCGTACGCCTGTATCATTCCCAGGAACACGGTTCCGTATCTCGTGTACTGTGTGATCTTCTTTCTTCCCTCCTCGCCCTCTTTCTGAAGCTTCTGGAAGTACGGGATGACTGCACCGAGGAGCTGCAGGATGATCGACGCATTGATGTAAGGCATTATGCCCATCGCGAATATCGTGCAGTTCTTCAGAGACCCCCCCACAAACATGTCGTAGAGGCCGAAGAGCGTTCTTTCCTTGCCCTGGAAAAAAGCGGCCAACGCCTGCCCGTTGACTCCGGGTGTGGGAACGTGTCCGCCCAACCGGTAGACGATGAGGAGTAGTATAGTAAAAAGAATCCGTCGCTTTAGCTCCGGAATTCTGAATATGCTCTGGAATCTTTCAAACATTAGTTAATAAGCTCCACCGAGCCTCCAGCCCGTTCAAGTTTTTCTCTGGCTGTCTTGCTAATTGCGTGTACCCTGACCTTGAGCGGAATAGAAATCTCTCCCGTGCCGAGTATCTTGATCGGCCTCCTTCGGTTGCGAACGATGCGTTTCTCGTACAGACTTTCCGGAGTGACTTCAACTCCCGCGCCCAGCTTTGAGAGTCTGTCGAGATTGACAACCTGACACTCGATTTTGGAGACGCTCGTAAAACCCCTCTTCGGCACCCTTCTCTGAAGAGGCATCTGTCCGCCTTCAAACCAGGCAGGGATCTTCCCACCGGTCCGAGCTTTCTGCCCCTTGTGACCTTTTGTGGAAGTGCCACCATGACCGGAGGCGTCTCCGCAACCGAGTCTCTTTCTCTTCTTACGCGCGCCAGCTTGAGGGCGCAGTTGGACGAGCTTGTTCATTCCTCTATCTCCTCGACACGGACAAGATGGCACACCTTCGCAATCATACCGCGAATCTGCGGTGTATCATTGTGAACAACCGTATGATGGAGTTTTCTGATGCCCAAGGTACGTACTGTTACGCACTGGCTTTCCTCCATTCCAATACCACTCCGTATCTGTGTAATCTTAAGTTTTTTTGCCATCGCTTCTAGCCTCTGTCATTCCGAAAAGTTCGCCTATGGTCTTGCCTCTGGCGGCAGCGATTTCTCTTGCCGTTCTCAGATGCTGTAGTGCATCCACAGTCGCCTTGGCCACGTTGTGGGGGTTAGTTGAACTCAAGCACTTGGAAAGAATGTCCTGCACGCCGGCGCAACCAAGAATCGCCCTGACAACGCCTCCAGCGACTATCCCAGTACCAGGTGAAGCCGGCTTCAAGAGCACACGGCAGGACCCGAAGTGACCAATTATTTCGTGCGGGATGGTGCCCTTCACAGTAGGCACCAGGAAGAAGGTTTTCTTCGCCGCTTCGCTGGCTTTCTTGATTGCGTCCGCAACTTCGTTTGCCTTTCCCAACCCTATGCCCACGTTTCCCTTCTGATCACCAACTGCCACCAGTGCGTTGAACCCAAATCGACGTCCACCCTTCACCACCTTAGCTACGCGGTTGACGTGGATTACCTTCTCAACCAGTTCAGTCCTTTCGGCCTCTGCGTTAGCCAAGAATTCCTCCTTTTATTCCGGTCATTCCGGCCTTAATTCGTGACAGAATTAGAATTTCAGGCCACCTTCCCTTGCACCCTCGGCGAGCGCCTTCACTCTCCCGTGATAGAGGTAGCCCCCTCTGTCAAACTTCGCGGCCCCGATGCCTGCAGCCTGAGCCTTACGCGCAAGCAAGAGCCCAACCGCCTTGCTAATTTCTGTCTTTTTTCCGCTGACCGAACCGCGAATCTCCTTTGAGACACTCGAAGCCGAAACCAGAGTTCGGCCCGCAGCGTCATCAATCAGTTGGGCGAAGATGTGTCTTAAGCCCCGAAAAACGCAGAGCCTCGGCTTCTCGGCCGTGCCCAATACGCTCTTCCTTACTCTAGAATGTCTCTTGCTTCTGCTTATGACTTTCTTGGATGTTTTTGTTCTCATCGCATGTTTCCTGGAACAAAACCAGTGTTTAACCTCGCTCTCAAGCCTTAACCACCGGCCGCACCAACAGCAGCCTTGCCAGCCTTCTTGCGTACGTATTCACCTTCGTAACGTATTCCCTTGCCCTTGTACGGCTCGGGTTTCTTGAAACCCCTTATATTAGCCGCCACCTGCCCGACGAGAACCTTGTCGATACCTCCCACGGTTATGCGCGTCGGAGACTCAACCGAAATCTGGATTCCAGAAGGAGCAATGTATTCCACTGGTTTGGCAAACCCCAGATGGAGGACGAGTTTCTTGTCCTCCATCTGGGCTCTATAGCCCGTACCAACGATTTCCAGGGTCTTGCTGAACCCGGCACTCACTCCTGTCACCAGGTTTGAAACCACCGCCCGTACCATGCCGTGAAGGGCTTTCGCGTGTGGGGCGGACGTGTCCGTATCCAAAACAATCCTCACAGAGTTGTCCTCTATGGTCACCAAGACACCCGCAGGAATCTTGTTCACAAGCTCTCCTTTGGGGCCCTTAACTCTCACCGCATCCCCAGATACTCCAACAGTGACACCAGTTGGAATCGGTATGTGCATTTTGCCGATTCTAGACATATGCTCAGAACCTCCCGAAGCAAAGCTCCTGACCAGCTATATCAGGCTCCGAAGACGGGCGTACGCCGACTGAGCCGGCTTCCGCAGCTAAGATGTGCCTTACCATATGTGGCAGAGAATCTCTCCTCCTACTCCCCCGGTGCGGGCCTCTTTGTCCGTGAGAATCCCGCTGGAAGTCGACAGGATGGCGGTCCCCATTCCTCCAAGAACACGTGGCACGTGGTCCTTGTCAACGTAGACTCTGCGACCCGACGTGCTCACCCTCCTTATGCCCGTGATGACGCTCTTGTTCAGCGGGTCATATTTGAGGTAAATGCGCAGCACCCCCTGCTTTCTGTCATCGATCGTCTTGAAGTTGTTTACGTACTTCTCCCTGAGGAGCACTTTCGCCAGTTCAATCTTCAAACTCGAAGAAGGCACGTCCACCTTCTTGTGCTTGGCCTTGCATGCATTCCTGATGGACGTTAGCATGTCGGCAATAGGATCAGACACAGACATGTAATTTGCCTCCGCTCAACATCAACTACAGTTACCAGCTCGACTTGACTACACCAGGGATCTGTCCTTGAAGGGCAAGCTCCCGGAAGCATATGCGGCAGAGACCAAACTGTCGCAGGTACGCGCGCGGTCTTCCACAGCGATGGCAACGATTGTATTTTCTGACCTTGAACTTGGGTTCCCTTTTCCACTTCTCTATGAGAGACTTCTTAGCCACTGAACCTCCTTGACGAGCCCAACCGTGGTCTACTTCTGCTTGAAGGGCATATTCATTAGCTTGAGAAGCTCGAACGCTTCTTCGTTCGTTCGTGCGGAAGTAACTATAGTCACATCCATACCTCTGATCTTCTCAACCTTGTCGTAGTTTATCTCGGGAAAGATAATCTGTTCCGTCAACCCGATCGTATAGTTCCCGCGGCCATCAAAGGACTTGGGAGAAAGGCCACGGAAATCTCGAATCCGAGGTACTGCAACGTTCACGAACCTATCGTACATCTCGTACATGCGTGCGCCTCTCAAGGTCACCGCGCACCCGACTGGAACTCCGGCTCGCAACTTAAAGTTCGCGATGGACTTCTTGGCGCGCCTGACAGTTGGCTTCTGTCCCGCAATGGCCGTCAAATCGGCGACCGCAGCGTCCAAAAGCTTGATGTTCGCGAGGGAGTCTCCCACTCCCATGTTGATCACTATCTTCAAGAGCTTCGGGACCTGCATCCTGTTCTTGTAATCGAACTTCTTCATGAGAAGAGGAACGATTTCTTTCTCATATTTTGTTTTTAGCCTGGGAACCATTTCTCACTCCATCGAATCCTTTAACGCGCTTCAGGTCGCGGGATCATCTCACCGCATCTTCTGCACACACGGACCCGTGAACCGTCACTCAACTCCTTCTGCCCGATTCTCACGCCTACGTCGCACTTGGGACATAGAAGCATCACATCGGAAACGTTGATAGGAGCCTCTTTTTCAAGAACCCCTCCCTGGATTCGCGTACGAGTAGGGCGAGTGTGCCTCTTCACAAAATTGACTTTCTCAACGATGACTCGGGATTCTTTTGGGAAGACCTTCAGCACCTTCCCTGTTTTGCCCTTGTCATCACCGGCAATCACAAAAACAACATCATTCTTGGCAATCTTCATGTCTGGACTCCATGCTAGATGACCTCGGGTGCAAGGGACACTATTTTCATAAATTCTCTATCTCTCAGCTCTCTCGCAACAGGCCCGAAGATTCTGGTCCCCCTCGGCTCCTTCTGGTCATCTATGAGGACTGCAGCATTCTGGTCAAACCGGATGTAAGAACCGTCTTTTCTTCTCAGTTCTTTGACCGTCCGGATAATGACAGCCTTTGCTACGTCGCCCTTCTTGACTGAACCGCCCGGCATGGCATCTCTGATTGATACTACAATTACGTCGCCTATGCGTCCGTATCTTCTTCTAGTGCCGCCGAGGACTTTGATACACCTCGCGATTCTCGCACCGGTGTTGTCAGAAATTGTGAGTATTGTCCGTGGCTGAATCATTTGTCAGAGTTCCTTACGCAGTCCTTATGCAGTCCTGTGTCTCCCCTTCCTACCGGGCCTTCTCAACAACCTCCACACATCTCCATCTTTTCATCTTGCTTAAAGGTCGAGTTTCCACGACACGCACGAGATCTCCGACCTGGCATTCGTTTTTCTCGTCGTGAACATGGAGCTTCTTCCTTCGACGAACATACTTTCCGTAGACCGGGTGTTTCATGAGTCGCTGCATCTCGATGACGATTGACTTGTTGCCGCTACGACTCACGACTCTGCCGATCCTGGCTTTTCTCTTGGCTCTCTCTTCCATTTTTCACCTTTTTGCTAACTGCTGCGTGAAATATCAATGGCCGTTCTACAATCAATGACTCCAACCTCTCTCCTACCCACGAGATCTGCACTCCCCGCCTATCTAGACTCAGAAGCTATGTTTCTTATACCGAGCTTCTGTTCCCTCAGAACAGTCTTCAGTCTCGCAACCTCGCGTTTGATTATGCGAATCCTGAGGGGATCGTCGAGTTGCTTCATCGCGTTGCGGAAGCGGAGGTTGAACAGCTCCTCTTGCAGCTCGGTAAGCTTGGCATTGATCTCCGGCAGGGTCATTTCGCGTATCTGCTGTGGCCTTAACTGCTTCGCCATCGTTAATGTCAGAACTCCTTTCTCGACACGAATCTCGTCCGTATAGGAAGCTTGGAAGCTCCGAGCCTGAACGCGTCTCTTGCCAGCTGCTCGGGAATCCCTTGCAGCTCGAAGAGAATTCTCCCGGGCTTAATGACGGCGACCCAGAATTCTGGATGGCCCTTGCCCTTACCCATTCTTGTTTCGGCAGGTTTCACAGTTACTGGCTTGTCCGGGAAAATGCGAATCCATATCTTCCCGCCTCTCTTTATCTTTCTGGTTATGGCTACCCTGGCAGCCTCAATCTGCTTGTTGGAAACCCAGGCCGGTTCGAGCGCCTTTAGACCGAACTCGCCGAATTGCACGTCGGCCCCGCTGAACGCCTTGCCTCTCATTCTTCCTCTCTGCTGTTTGCGGTACTTGACTCTCTTGGGCATTAACATAAAGAGAACCTCATTCGGTTGCTTGCTCGCTCCTGGCCGCGACTTTCTCCAGAACTTCGCCGTGGAAAATCCAGACCTTGACCCCGACACAACCGTAAGTCGTGTGAGCGGTAGCGGTGGCGTAATCTATGTCAGCGCGCAGAGTATGTAACGGCACCCGTCCTTCCTTGTATCCCTCGTGACGCGCCATTTCCGCACCGCCCAGTCTTCCTGAGCAGAGTATTTTTATTCCCTGAGCTCCCTGGCGCATGGCCGATGTGATCGATCTCTTCATGGCGCGTCTGAAGGAGACCCGCTGCTCAAGCTGCCTGGCAACGTTTTCCGCCACGAGTTGTGCGTCTATGTCGGGTTTCTTCACTTCCTCTATGTTCAGCAGGATCTCTTTTTTTGTGAGGTGTTGCAATTCGTCCTTAACCAGATCAACCTGTGCACCCCTTCTCCCAATAACCAGACCGGGCCTTGCAGTTCGGATAGTTACCGTTGCCTTCCCACCGGCTCTCTGAATGAGAATTTTGGAAATGCCGGCCTGATAGAGACGCGTTTTCAGATAGCGGCGGAGCATAATGTCTTCCTGAAGAAGCTCGGCGAAATTCTTCTGGGCAAACCAACGCGAATCCCACGTTTTGATTATCCCGAGTCTCAACCCGATAGGGTTAGTCTTCTGTCCCAATTCATCTCTCCTTTGTCAAGCGCCGTGACGACTTCGCTACTGGCTCTGATTTTCCCGTCGTAACAATTACCGTGACATGGCTTGTTCGCTTCAGTATAGGAGTGGCCCTGCCTTGCGCTCTCGGTAAGTAACGTTTCATAGTGGGGCCGGGACCAACACGTATTTCCTTTATTCTCAAAGCATCAACGTCGATTTTTCCCTCGATGTTGACAGCATTCGAAACCGCGGACTTGAGCACCTTCTCAACGACCCTTGCGCCAATCTTGTGGGTAAACTGTAATGTTTTAAGGGCATCATCAACGTGCTTACCTCTGATCAGGTGGCATATCTGGTTTACTTTTCGCGGCGTGACTCTCACGAACCGTGCTGTTGCTTTTGCGTCCAAAGCGAACCTCCGTCACTACCTATTCGTCGCTGCTCAACCTATTTCAAAGGAGGCACGGGTTTCTCAACGTGAACACCGTGACCCCTGAAAATCCGTGTCGGAGCAAACTCTCCGAGTTTGTGCCCGACCATGTTCTCCGAGATGTATATCGGAATGAATTTGTTGCCGTTATGAACGGCCAGCGTGTGGCCCACGAACTCCGGCACTATTGTCGAACGCCTGGCCCAGGTTCTTATCACTCTTCTGTCTCCAGCAGCGTTCAATAGCTGAATCTTCTTGAGAAGTTTTTCGTCTATGTACGGACCCTTCTTTATCGAGCGTGCCATCGCGGTTCCTCCAACCTACTTTCTTCTCCTTAGTATGAGTTTGTCCGAAAGCTTCTTTTTTCTCGTCTTGAACCCCTTGGTGGGCTTCCCCCAGGGTGAGCACGGATGCCTGCCGCCCGAACTCTTACCTTCTCCTCCACCCATAGGATGATCAACGGGGTTCATCGCAACCCCGCGCACAGAAGGCCTGATGCCAAGCCAGCGACTCTTACCCGCCTTACCCACGACAACATTCTCGTGCTCGATGTTGCCCACCTGGCCGATGGTGCAGCGCGCGTTCAGGTGAACCATCCGGACTTCTCCAGACGGCAGTCTCAATTGCACGTGGTCGCCTTCCTTCGCCAGAACCTGGCAGAAACTGCCTGCCCCGCGCGCGAGCTGCGCGCCTTTGCCCGGAATGAGTTCAACGTTGTGAACTTGAGTTCCGAGAGGGACGCTTCGCAAGGGAAGAGCGTTACCTGCTTTGATGTCGGTGCTCTGGCCCGAGACGATTGTGTCGCCGACAGCCAAACCACCAGGCGCCACAATGTAACGCTTCTCGCCGTCTGCGTAGTGGAGAAGTGCTATCCTCGCCGAACGGTTCGGGTCGTACTCGATCGCAACCACCTTGGCCGGAACGCCGTCTTTGTCTCTCTTGAAATCGATCATTCGGTAGCGCCTTCTATGGCCGCCACCCTTGTGCCGACAAGAGATATGACCTCTGTTGTTTCTTCCTCCGGTACGGCGCAGAGATTTCACAAGGCTCTTCTCTGGCTCCGTTTTTGTGATTTCCTCAAAATCAGGGAGCGTCTTGTATCTCGACGCCGGCGTAATAGCTCTGAATTTCTTGAGTCCCATTACCTTCCACCTATCTTGTCCGCTGATTCGTCAGTGATAAGCCCACCTCTCTGGGCAGCCTCCTGCTTATTCAATCTATATCTACTCAGTTCATACTTGCTCAAAGAGCTCTATGTTCTGACCTTTCTTCAGGGTAACTACAGCTTTCTTCCAGTGAGGTCGTCTTCCACTGTGGACGCCGAGTCTCTTTGTCTTTCCCTGCATTCCTATGGTTCTCACATTCTCAACCTTCACCGAGAATATGACCTCTATTGCTCTCTTTATCTGAAGCTTGTTTGCTTTCGGATCTACCTCGAACAGGTACTGATTTGCCACCTCACGAATATGCGTACCCTTCTCGGTCACAAGCGCTCTCCTAACAATCTGTCTGGGCTCAATCATTTCGAGAAGACCTCCTTCATTTTCTGGAGAGCGTCGGGTGTAAAAAGTAGCCTGTCACAATTCAGAAGAACGTAGGCGTTGAGCTGGTTAGAGAGAACCGTGCTCACGTACGGAATATTTCTTATGGATCTCTGTAGACTCTCGTCTGATGAGGCGGTCACGAGAAGGCATTTCTTACCAGCCACTCCCAGCTTCGCGAAATACTTTGCCATTTCGCGTGTCTTCGCCTCGCTCAGCGAGGGTGGCTCAACGACCATAACAGCTTCCTCGTTGGCCTTCACCGTGAGTGCGGATTTGAGAGCCAATCTCCTGAGTTTCTTCGGTAGCTCGTAGCCATAATCGCGCGGCCTGGGGCCGAACACGCAGCCGCCTCTGACCCAGAGTGGAGACGTGTTTGCGCCCGACCTCGCTCGACCCGTTCCCTTTTGTCGCCACGGTTTACGTCCGCCTCCGCTCACCTCACCCTTGGACTTAGTGGAAGCCGTACCCTGTCTCTGGCAGGCAAGATAGTTCCTGACGGCTTCGTAGAGTACGTGCTCGTTTACTGTGGTGCCAAAGAGATACTCGGGAAGCTCGGCCGTGCCTCTCTCTTCACCCTCTGCCGAAAACACCTTTGCCGAAATCATCTACCTCTCCTAAGAACTTTTCCTTATTTCCAAGTAGCCATTCGGACCTCCGGGTACACAACCCCTGACCCAGAGGAGACTGCGCTCCTTGTCAATCCCAACCACGGTAAGGTTCTTTACGGTGACTCTCACGCCGCCCATTCTTCCGGGAAGCTTGACGTTTTTCCTCACTCGTGACGGCCAGGCGCTAGCGCCTATTGAACCTGGCATCCTGTGGGTGGTGCAGCCGTGCGTGTCGTCGCCTCCGGAAAACCCCCAGCGTTTGATGACGCCCTGAAAACCTTTTCCTCTAGAGGTTCCGGTTATTGTCACCCGCGTTCCAATCTCAAACATCTCCACGCTGACCGTCGCCCCTGCCTCGTCGCCCTTTTCGTCGGTGACTCTGAACTCTTTCAAAACTCTCTTGGGAGAAATGCCGACCTTCTTGAAATGCCCGAGCAATGGTTTTGTGACACATTTCTCGCGCGCATCGCTGAACCCCAATTGGACTGCTTCGTATCCTTCCTTACCGGAGGTCTTCCTCTGAATTACGGGACATGGGCCGGCCTGAATGATGCTGACCGGCACAATCTTACCGGTTTCATCGAAAACCTGCGTCATACCCAGTTTCTTTCCGATAAGTCCTGACATCGTTACTCCTCCGCTTTTCCTACAGCTTTATCTCAATGTCCACGCCAGCGGGCAGGTCCAGCTTCATCAAAGCATCAATTGTCTGAGGCGTTGAGCGAATTATGTCGATCAGCCTCTTGTGGACCCGGATTTCAAACTGCTCCCTGGACTTCTTGTCCACGTGCGGAGACCTCAAGACCGTATACACCGTCTTCCGTGTAGGAAGCGGTACGGGTCCGGAAATCATCGCACCCGTCTTTTTAGCAGTCTGCACTATTTGGCTGGCGGACTGATCCAGCATCGCATGATCGTAAGAACGCAGCTTTATCCGAATTCTTTGAGTTGCCACTTATCCTCCTCAACTATTTCGCGATTTCCTGAGGCGCTACGGGGCAAACGTCGCTATCGCTAGTTTTCAGTCTAGTATTTCTGCGACGACGCCCGCTCCTACCGTGCGCCCACCCTCCCTTATCGCAAACCGCAACTCCTTCTCCAACGCTATCGGCGTTA
>Ga0315274_10002167_pt1 | contig 29832 bp, 24 predicted proteins | sample YL17G02_20_MG_FD_203700 | JGI IMG/M metagenome (GOLD analysis project Ga0315274, IMG submission 203700) | Sediment microbial communities from Yellowstone Lake, YNP, Wyoming, USA - YL17G02_20 | ecosystem: Environmental > Aquatic > Freshwater > Lake > Sediment | place: USA: Wyoming | collected...
TATTTTCGATAATAAATCCGGAAACGATAATCGCTACCTGAGGATTAACCGGGTCATTAGATTCCACATAAATCCGTTTGGTAAACCTTCCTATCATATCCAGTGAATTAACGGTGATTTTTAATTCCCCCACTTCCCCCGGATTAAGTTCCTGGGCAGAAATAACCGGGTCAATACAGGATTCACAACTAACCTTAACCCTCTTAATAATTAATAGCTCATCCCCCATGTTTTCGAATTCAAAGATATGAGTAGGAAGCTCATCGGGAGAAATTTCTCCAAAATCCCAGGAATCTTCCAGGAAGTAAATAGAGGGACCCGAGTCAGCTAGGGCAATAGTCGTATTGTTGTGTGGTGGTAAAATCTGGGCTATAAGAATAAAAAATAAAGAAAAAGCAATATAAATTATTAAAGAAAATATTTTATTTTTTTTATTTTTTCTAATTATATTATCTTTCATATTTATTATTTACTATATATCTCCCCATCTTTTTGATATTTCTAATTTTTTTGATTATATAATAGATACTCCTTTTTGGCAAATAAAATATAAAGGTAAACATAGGTGCCAGGCACCTTTTTTTACCTTTTCTAAGGTGTTATAAAAAACAAAAATATGATATACTGATAAAAATGTTTTTATTAGGAGAGAAGATGGCTATAAACATATCAATTAGGAAGTTTCCTCGTCCCAAGATATTAGATCGATATATCGTAAAAGAAGTAATGAGTTTTGTGGCTCTCGCAGTTTCTGCACTGACTATTATGTTAATTATGGAAACTTTATTTGAATTAATGGAGATGCTGATTAATAAAAAGGTAGCCTGGCCTTATATTGTTAAACTATTAGTCTACCGTCTTCCTGCATTTTTGGTAGTAACCTTCCCTATATCCTTACTCGCTTCCAGTGAATTAGCTATTGGACGCCTTTCTACCGATGGAGAAATAACCGCTATGCGGGCAGGAGGAATAAGCATCCGCCGAATAATCATCCCCTTTTTAATAGCTGCTTTAGCCATAAGTATCTTAGCTTTTTTAATCAATGATTATATCGTTCCTGAAGCTAATCATATCTCTCAGAATATTATTCGGGAGATTGTGCTAAAGAAAGGTCCCCCTAATATTAAGCGAAATGTATTTTTTCGGGATGCTGAAAACCGCTATTTCTATATAAATCAATTTGACGAAAAAAATATGTTAATGCAGGACATTATGGTTTATGAAATGACCAGAGAAAAATTCCCTCGAATGATAACCGCCAAAAAGGGTACGTGGGTGATTGATACCTGGAAATTAGAGAATGGAACCATTTATAATTATGATGAAGAGGGAAAAATTACTTATGAAATGAGCTTTACCAATATGGATATTATAGTCAAAGAAGACCTTCAAAAATTCTTTAAAAATCAGAGAACTCCTCAGGAAATGAGCAGTAAAGAATTAAATGAACAGATAAATATCTTAAAACAAGCTGGAGCAGATACTAAAAACTTTGAAGTAGATCTGCATATGAAATATTCTATCCCTTTTAGTGGGCTAATTTTTGTCTTGTTGGGAGTACCTTTGGGTTTACGGGTAAAGAAAGGGGGTAAAGCTACGGGGATAATTATTAGTATTGTCATGGTTTTGTTTTACTATATACTCCTTTCTACTACCAGATCATTTGGTCGAGAGGGAATGTTAACCCCCATCTTGGCTGCCTGGCTATCTAATATAATCTTTGGTATTTTGGGGGTAATTATTATGTTTAGGGCGGAGAAAAAGTAAAATAGTCGTTAGTTATTTAGTTAGCCAGTTTGCCAGTTTAAAGGAAATATAAGAAGTATGATAAAATGCTTAAAAATAAGGAAGGTAGCAATTTTTTTAATATTATTTATCTTAATTTTATGCTTAAACCCGAGTAACCTGAATAACAAGTTTATCCTGGTATCATTTGCTCAAGAAACCGGAGAAATAATTGAAACGATAGAGACACAAGAAAAACCACCAGCTGAAGAGACTATAAAAACAGAGAATATAAAAGAAACAGAAACCGAAAAAGAATTAGATCTCTCTCTAAAAGCTGATTATATCAGTTATGAAAAGATAGAGGAAGAAGACCTAGTTATTGCCAAGGGTGGGGCGCTGCTTAAGTATCAGGATATCGAGGTAAAGGCTGATTATCTAAAGATTAATTTAACTACTCACCTTCTCTTCGCCTCAGATAAAGTCCTCTTTAAACAAGATAAGACTGAAACTTACTGTGAGGAGCTTTCTTATAATTGGAAGACTAAAAAGATAATTTTGCTCAAATTAAAAGCTAAATTAACCGGGGAAGGCATAAAGGGAAAGATATATTATCAGGGAGAAAAGATGGAAAATTTCCCGGAGACCGTGGAACTTACCGAAGGAAGTTTTACCACCTGTGAATTAGAAGAACCTCATTATCATATTATCGCTAAAGAAATGATTATCTACCCGAAGGATAAAATAATTGCTCGTAATATCTCCTGGTATGAAGGTAAAACCAAAATTATTACCCTCCCCTACTTTTTGATTTTCTTAGATCGTAAAACCCAGCTCCCTATCCTCCCCAAGATCGGACAAAATAGTACCGAGGGGTGGTTTATAAAAACAAATTTTAATTATTACATTGATGAAAAATCTTATGGTACTCTTTATATAGATTGGCTGGAAAAGAAAGGTATTGGTACAGGTATAGAACATACTTGGGAAATAGGAGATGAGAATAATGTGGGGGAAACCTCCCTTTATCTGTATCAAATTAAGGAAAAAAGTACAGGTAATTTTAATTTAACCGGTAAGATAAAATATTCGCAGGAATTTGAAAATAATATTAAGACCCAAGTGACTCTGGATTATAGCGGTAGTAAAGCTGAGGGGGGGGAACTTCTTAGTAATAATTTGAAATCTCAATTTACTTTGGACAAACTGGGAGAAAAATATACCCTTAAAATTACTGGTAAATATGATTTTAGCGGAACAGGATTAGGACAAGAAGATTTAAGTATCAATGGAAACATTAAATTAAACTATAATTATACTTTTAATGATAATTTAAATTCAGCTTTATCTCTAATTTTCACGGATAAAAATCCTGCCAATCAGGAAGTAGCCGACCTCGAATTAACCCCGAAATGGGAATTAAAATATAAAGGTGAAGGTTATACTCTAAATATGGTAACCGAAAAGAGGTATGATCTAGAGGGAGATCTCTATACTGGAGAAGATATCTCTAAAATAATTGACCGTCTACCAGAAATAGTTTTTAAGAAAGATTCTGCTACTCTTGGAGATACTAAAATTACTTACAATATTGATGCCTCAGTGGGACATTTTTATGAAGCCGCTACTGAGGAAGATAACTGGCGAGGAGAATATATCGTGAACCTTAATAGACCTTTTAATTTGAGTAAAAACATAACTTTAACTCCCTCGGGAATTTTTCAGCAGGATGTTTATTTAACTGGAGAAGCTCGTTATCTTGTGGGGGGAAATATTGACTTAAAAGCTTCGTCAGAAAATAATTTCATATCCAGCACCTTATCTTATAATTATAATAAATCAGAAGGACCAACCCCTTTTAATTTCGACTATATCAGCCCTCTAACCAATACAATAACTGGGAAACTAACTTTAACTCCTTCTGAAAAAATTAAATTAGATTTATCCACTAATTATAATTTTGTTACCGAAGATTTTGGAAATTTGGTGGCAAAATTAGAGTATAAACCGAAAGACGACTGGAAGATGAATTTTAGTTCCTCTTATAATCTAAACTCTATGGAATGGACCAAGCAGATAAATTCCACACTTGATCTACAATTGAGCGATGATTGGAGAATCAAGTATAAAGGTGTAGTTGATTTAGATGGTTTTAAGCTTACCAATAGTGTGGTTGGAATTACCCGTGATCTTCACTGCCGTGAAATTACTATAAATTATAAACAAGCCACTAAATCTATTTGGGTGGAGTTCTTTATCACAGCATTCCCCACTGAGAAGATAACTCTGGGGGGAGAGTAAAACAGTATATAGGTGGGACAAGTGTTTCGTCTATCTTCATAGGGGCAGACTCTCTTGTCTTTAAATCAAGCTTGAAAAATCTTATTTTATAATCTTTAATACAGAATCTCTATATTCAAAAAAATCTTTAAGATTCTGTCTTAGGATATTTATTACAATTGTTTCATCTACCTTATCGTAGCGATGAACAATTATATTTCTAAATTGAGCCATCTTTTTCATGGTATTACACTGCTCATCAGAGATAAGATCCTCTTCCTCAAGTACCTGAAAAGTATCACTATAGCTGGTAGGGACCCTAAATTTCTCATCAGCAATAATAAGGTTTGCTATATCCACACATAATTCAATCATCATCTGAAGTGTTCTCTCAACAATTCTTTGTATCTTCCAATCCTTGGAATATTCTTTCACTGTTATAGTAGAATATTCCTGCATCTGGTTAATATAAGTTTCAAGATCAGCTAATTTTCTCATTATTAATATTTTATCTACCAAGTGAGAATCTCCTCTTAAAGATTTGCTCTTCTTTTTTAGAAAAATCAAAATATTCCCTCAATACTAAAGACTCGAAAGAATGCCTCAAAAATGGTTCTTTATCAACCAGTATTTTCTTGTTCTCTACTATCCTTGCCTTAAGAGTAAGTGGAGCTGTATTAAGTAAAACCAAATCAATCTCTTCCGTTCCAAGTAAATCTATTAAGTTTTGCAAAATACTCATCTTCTCCTGGTCTAAATCCACGCCTTCTTTTAAATAAATAGCTATATCAATATCGCTGAGGGGTAAAACCTTGTCTCGGGCAAGACTGCCAAAAAGATAAGCAAAAATTAATTTCTGGTAGTTTTTTAAAAAGTCTACCACCTGGGGCAGAAAATCTAATATATTTTCAGGAAGTTTTTTTTCTTTAATCATTATAGATTTATCCTTATTTTTATTTTATTCTAATAATTAAATAGTAGTTAGGATAGATGCCCCCCGTTTTCACGAGGGCAGGCTCACCAGTCTACTAATATTTTATTCAGTTTACTATTTAGTCAGCCGGTTAATTGGTTTGCCAGTCAACCAATCTGTTAGTCTTCCGGTCATTGTAGGGGCGTATTGCAATACGCCCCTACCTGCTTTTGATTAACTAACTAAATCCTGCTTACGGGATGGTAATTTGAGCAGTGACCTTTACTATAACAAAATCCACTCCATCTTGAGAATCAACAGGATCCTCTAAAATATCCGGTATAGAACCTAACGTTTTTGTATTTATTGTGAAGTATCCATTATCTAAAGAATCATAGGTAATGTTCTCCGAATCTGTAGTTAAGACATTAATATCAACACTGCTCGGATTTCCTAAATCTTTTAGGGCAATAGTAACCTCTAATTTATTTCCGATTGATAAACTATCCACCAAGTCGATTTCTGGAGAACCTTCTTCTTTTTGGGCAAAATAAAATAATCCATTTTCTAATTTAATATAATAGTAATTATCTTCCCACAATGAAATATCATCTCCTGGTCCATCAGCAGAATTTTCATTAGTATCTAATACTATATAATATATCCCCTCATCAGTATTAATTTCTCCTTTTACTTCAACCGTTATCTTTAACTGATAATCAGTTTCTCCGGGTTCAGGCCCAGGTCCATCGGGCCAGCGCGCACACCCTGATACAAGTAAAATTATACTAAATATGATTAACCAACTGAATATTGCTTTAGGTATCTTTGAGTTACTCATTAAATCCTGGTTTACGAAACCCACCAAAATCAATGGGTTTTGAAGGACGCCTTTCTTCGCCCAATTAAATGATTAATTAACATTTATGCGCCCCACGACCAGTTCTTGTGGGATGACTTTACCTATAGGATTTTCACCTATATTGCAGAGATTGCCATCTAACTCTTTTAGGTTAGACATTCTACCCTGAAGTCCTGTGAGGACGGCTTTATAATTGTCTCTTAGCTTTCTCCACAACCTAAAAGAATGAATTCGTTTCACTTTATCTCCAACAAGGTCAAAAGTTAACTCTTTCACACAATTTGTGGGATAGTTATAAAGAGACAATCTTTCATTTAAACCTAATCCACGTCTACCAATAACATAAGAAGCAGATTCGTGAATAGATAAATTATACATTTTTTGATATTTTAATCTTCCTATTATTGAAGTAAGAGCAGAATTAACTTTTTTATACCTAATCCCGTTCTCGATACATTTTCTTTCAAGCAGTGTAAGTGTTTTCTTCCATACAAAATTACTCTTTATTCTATTAAATTTCCTGCCTTGATCTTCAAATTCTTTTTTAAATTGTAAATTTTCAAACACTATTCCTTTACTCTTTTCTATGGCGTAGGCGATTATTTGTTTTACAATACAGCCTATTTCATAATTTCTTTTATTGGTAGAAGCAAAGAACATACGATTATTAACCATAGTGAAAGATTTGATTAAATTCCCATCAACAGTTAAATTTGAAATAGCAACTTTATCTGGATTTATATCAATTCCAATAACTCCATTTGAAAAATCAATAGAAATTTTAGGATCTTCTACCTCATAATCAATAATGACCCTGTAATGTTGTTCGTCTTTTTTTAGTAAACGAACATTATAAGTAACATCTGCTCCAAACAAAGAAAATAATCTTTCTTGAAATTTAACCGGAATAAACAATTTATATTCTTCAAATTTCCTATTACCGCTGGTTACTCTTAGATAAAAATTTTCACCTTTATTTATTAGTCTTAAATTAGGATTTCCATTTTTTGTCTTATCACCCTGTGCATATATTTGATTATCCCTTTTATCCTTCCACTGCTGGTTAGCTATTTCTCCTTTAACTAATTTATCCCAGTTTTTTCGTCCACCAAAGATAACTTTTTTATCTTTAACCCTTAGGTACAATCCTTGAGCTTGTCTAACTGCATCAGAAATTTGACGAGTATTCAAGGATTGATATTTTATCTTTGTTTGGTTACGAACTTCATTGAAACTCAATTTATCTTTTTGAAAACGACAAAAAGCAAAACGGTACGCAGATGCCCAATCGACTATTAACTGATGTAAATTATTAAAATCACTACTATAAATTTCTCCATGTATTACTTGTCTCATATCCCTAGCTCATCTTTTAGTTTCTTTCTTCCACCTCTCTTGGCATAGAGCCTTGCACCAAAAGAAGTAATTAAGGCAAGCATGCCATCTACCAATTCCTGATTCTCATTTTTAGATGCCTGTGTTTCAATGGCCTCTACTTTGCACCCCAATCCTTCAAATATGAAACTGGCGTCTTTTATCATTCAACCCCGATGCAATTTCAACAAATTAAATTGGATTATTATACCCTTTCTCCTTACAATGCTGCCTTAATCTTTCAATTTGTCTATTTAAATTATCTTCTTGTTTCTTAATAGAGACTCTTGCATAAATACACGCCTTTGGGGAAAAATCTATTTTATACATCAAGATTGTTATGTGTTAATCTATATTTATTTTCTATATCACTTATCCTTAAGTAACAACAGTTTTCTCCAAAATTTTCTTTATGTTTTTTAGCCACTTCTCAAAATCTTCCTTTAGAGGGATTTCATCAAAAGGCTCATCAAACCATATTGTTTCATTACCAATTACTACATATCCTTTTGCCACTTTTTTAATCTCCATTTCATGCTCCTTTAATTTAACATATTATTCTAAAAAAGTTAAGTCTTTTTTGGATATTTTTGATAATTTTTGGTCAATATTTAAGAGCAATTATTTCCTCCTATGACAAAAAAGGTAAAAAAAGGTAAACCTTTTTTTACATTAGTCTAATTTGATGCCGCTTTGGACATTCCCTTGTACTTCTAATCTTTCAGTTTCAATATAAAAGACGGCTTTGTCTCCGCTGATCCATCTTTTACTGTCTTGTTCTTCAATTTTTACTTTCCCGGTTAAATTGATTTTCTGTTCCTTATCATTATATACTGCTTCCTCAGCGGTGATAGTATAATCTTTCTTTAAAATCTTTACTTCTCCAATGGCAGTTAAATTTCTGGTGTCAGTAAAAATTTCAAGCTTTTTACAGTTCCAAATAATATTATCTTCTTTTTCTTCTTTATCTTTTCTTTCTTGGATTAGTTTAACCATCTCTTGAAAGATATATCGCTTATCATTAAGATAGGCCTCAAGAGTCTCACCGGTGATAGTAATATCAGTTTGAACTAATTTTATATCACCAGATATTTGACCTATCTTTTTATCTACATCAAAATCTGCTTCCTCGGCAGTCAAAGTAATATCTTCTTGAGTTATTACCACATTCCCTGCAAAGACCATTTTATCAGTACTTTTATCATAGATAACATTATCTGCCTTAATATTCACCACTGATTCTACTTTTCCTTTTTCTTCTTTTCCCTCTTCTTGAGCAGAAGCACAAAAGAACGAAAATATAACTAAAAATATAATACAAAATATCAGCAGAGTTTTTGGTAGGTAAATTTTCTTATAGTCTATCATTTACTTTTAATGCTCCTTTCAATTTAATTGTAACATTTACATTTCCGCTAAATTCTAAATTATTCAATTCAATGTCGGTGGAGAACTGGCTAGCAATAATCCTGTTTTCTTTTGCTATTACTTCTACTGGTTCGATACTGGTTAATTTTTCTTTTTTAGAATCCCAGAAAAATCTATCCCCTTTTAAGATATCCCCTTCCTCAGATTCTATAATCACATCTCCAATTAATTCCATACTATTGCTGTCCATATCCGCAATGCACTTATTAAGTTGTATCTGTAGATGAGGTTTACTATCTTTGAAGATAACAGCTCTTTTAATTACCTCAAAGATAGTTTTTTTCCTATCTTCTCCTAAAGATATTTTATCTGCTTCTATCTCCCATTCCTTTTTGCCTTGCTTAATCCCTACTACGGTGCCCTTCTCTATCTTAACTGGAGCTTCTTGCACTACTATATCTTCTTCGGTTTCCTCTATCACCTCTTCCTTCTGAACCGAACTCTTATTTTTTCCATTATAGATAAAATATAAGGAAAGGGTTAAAGCTAAAATTATTATTAAAATCAACCATAAATATCTTTGTCTTAGCATATTATAATATTATCATTAATATCCCAAATATAAAAGCATTTCATTCCACTTTGTATCCCGAGCAAAATTAGTATGGTCATAATAATTGTGGTAATCATAATACGGGAAATAAATAGAAAGTCCTCGAGAACGACTTACGCTTACTCCACTGTAACCTGATTTTATTACTGCAGAATTTAAGGTTTGTTGAATGCTTAAGACAATATTTTTAACTTCAAGACTATTAGAATAAATTAAAATTTTATTACAAAAATCATATAAATCAATAAAATCATAATCACCATAATGCTGACTGCTTACAGAGGCAAGAATATATTTACTTTTAGGGGTTAGAGAATCACTTATTATGGCCAGGGCTAAATAGGATAATTGACTGGCTAAACTATCTATATAGCTTAAATCAATAGCTGATTGAGTAAAGTTACTAAAAGGATAGGAATAAATATATTTATCAACGATATCAGTAGCAAATTCTTCCGGAGACATAAGAGGATTGCTCACCAGCTGACTTAAAATAGTATCATAGGGCCAACCACCCTCGGGTTCTGACTCTTCTGAGGTAACCAGAATATCAGCATAATCTTTTATCTGATAGGCTACCTCAGTCATTGCCATTAAACAGGCATCCATCCCCACTATATCAATATTTTTCCCTATTTGAGCGCTAATCATAGAGAGGGCATCTTCCAATTCGGGCATAGTTATCTTATCTCCACCGTTAGTATCATCCCAGGCTATATCTTTAGCCAGGTTTAGAGACCTAAATCCTCCTCCGTGGTTCCAGATTACTAGCAAATATTTTTTAGCTGGATAATTAATTGCCGCCCAATTGGCAAAATCGACTAAAGTTTGAGGGTCACCCATATTAAGTTCACCCAAATCAATTTTTAATGTGGAATTTATCAGAACTGGGTTAAAATCCTGAGTGACATAATATCTTCGAGTAGTAGTCCAATTACCATTAGAAATATCATCAGCATAACCTTGATTACTGGAAGCCAATACACTATAAGGAACCCGATCAACTTGAACTACAATATTTACCTCCGAAGTAGAACCGACCATTTCCATTTCATTAATATCATCAATACCGGCACTTTCTAAATTATTATCAGCATCAAGGTAGACCATTACTGTCCATTCAGCAGTTTTATCAATGGGAGGAAATAAGAAACAACCGGTCAGACTGATTGATAAGATTAGTAGGAAAAAAATTATTGCATATTTGTTACTCATAAATAACTACTCCTTTTAAGTTACTACCTATAATTTTTTATCTCATTTTCAAATTATATTAAATAATATAACATATTATAAGTCTAAAGTCTAAAACTTTAGAAATATTGAAAATATTTTTTAAAAAAAAGAAGGATTTTTAAAATATGTGTCGTAGATAATAATATAGATAATAATAACAAACTAAATAATTAATTCAAGAAAGGAGGATACTAATAAATATTATACAAAAATAGGAAATTATTTATGAAAAAAATTAATATTAATAAAAGGAGGAAATTATCTATGAAAAAGAATGTTTTAACAAAAGGTATTCTAGTATTATTAGTAATTACTTTATTAGCTATTGGTTTTACCGGATGCGGAACAGTAATTCCCACCACTGGAACAGTTTATATGATAGTTACAGGTGGTTGGTGGTATGATTTGGAAATGGATTATATTGTACAATTCTGGGGAGTTCCACCAGGTACTTATGCATTAAATAATGTTTCTATAGGAAATCACTTCTTTGAAGCTACTGATACCGGAGGATGGTGGTGGGGTTACGATGGTTTCTATCAATACATAACTTCTGGAATAAATTATGTCTATCTCTATCCTTAATCTCTAACTCAATCTGAATAAAAATCTATAGGAAATGGGGACGGTTCTATTTTTTTCTATTTTTTATTTCTCAAATGAAATGAAAATAGAACCGTCCCCATTTCCTATATCACTAACAGTAATTGGTACTATGATATTTATTTAGACATCTATTATCATTATTTAGGGACTACTAATATTTATGGGCAAAAGACTTTTTATAATGTCCCCACCGGTTACCGCACTTTTTATGCAGAAGATATTGACGGCTGGTACTCAGGCCAAAAAACACAAAATATCTATTCTGGAACAAATTTTGTAGATATTCAGGTATATTATAATTATTAAAAAGAAAAAATGGAAATAAAACTATACCTTCTGATTTAAAAACCTAAAAAATTAGCTTTTCATTTTTTAAATTTCAAAGGAATTTTTTATTATGTTAAGGAAATACAAATATTTATTATTATTCCTCTTTATAACGTTTGTTTTGCTTATTACACCCGGGTGCATGGAATATCTATACCCTACTATTCCTGCAACTGGGTCTATTAATATACTCACCAATCCTTCAGGAGCAAAAATATATTTAGATGGTACATATACAGGACATATTACCCCATATACTCTAACTAAAATTTCTATTGAAACCCATATTATTAAACTAACTCTATCTGGTTATATAGACTATTTCAAAATAATTGAAGTTAAGGCCAATCAAACTACCATACTAAATATAAACTTAACCCCCACACCGATTTTACCGACTTTTCTTACCGGGATTACCGTTCTTCCTTCAACTATGAACCTAATGGTAGGAGAATCACAGACAATTGGTTCAGTAACTGCTTATTATTCTGATTCAAGTAGTGCAAATGTAGCTCTTATTAATTGCAATTACAGTTCCAGTAATACTTCTTGTGCTACGGTAAATAGTAGTGGGACTATTACCGCGGTAGCTGATGGTATAGTTACCATTACTGTATTCTATTCTGAAGGTAGAATAACCAGAACTGATATTGTTGAAGTTACAGTCAGTTCTGTTGCTCAAAATGAAACAGTTTATCGGGCTTTTCTTGTGGGAGTAGGTGATTATATTTTTGGTGATGAAAATGACCTATCCGCTCCTCCTTATGATGTGGATAGAATGGCTTATACGCTTAGTAAATGCAGTTTTGGTCCATCAAATACTCCCTTTTCAGGCATCTGGCATTTAAAAGATCATTCTGCCACCAAGTCTGCAATTTTACAAGGAATTGCTTCGGTTTTTTCTGGAGCAGATAACAATGATATTTCTTATTTTTACTTTAGCGGGCACGGTGCCAGTTTAGAAAATATCTCTTATCTTTGCCCTGCTGACCTTACTCTTTCTGCAGATTCAGCTATAAGTGTGAACGAATTAGAAAATGTCTTAAGTGCTATTCCTGGTACCAAAGTAGTTTTTATTGATGCCTGTAATTCTGGGGGATTTATCGGAAAGGGAAAGGGAGAAACAAAAATTTCAAAAGAAGAATTGGAATCTTTTAATGATGACATTATTAATGTATTTTCTCAAGCTCAATCTAAAGCCTTGCTTACTTCCAATCAATATAAAGTATTAACTTCTTGCCATTATTACCAGGAATGTTACGAAATATATCCATTTGAGGGTGAACCTTTTGGATTATTCACTATGGCTCTGTGTACAGGCTGTGGTTATTATGGCAATTATCCAGCAGATACAAATTCAGACAACAAAGTTAGTTTGAATGAAGCATATCTTTATGTGAAGGATTGGGTTTTTTATTATGGTATTACCCAGGATGTTCAAGTGCATCCTAATAGCTCTACTTTTACAATTGTAGAATATTAGATTAGTCGATAGTGAATAGTCGTTAGTATATAGTAGGACAGGCGTCCCCTGTTTTCATAGAGCCTGCCCCTGTGAAAACAGGGGGCAGGCTCGCCTGTCTGTTACAGACTATGAACTATGAACACATTTTACTAGTAAGGAGAAAATGAATATGGATTCCTGCTTGCGCAGGAATGACATAATATGAATAATGCTGAAAGATAAATATAGTTTCCCCAAATCAATTACTTGAATTTAGTTATCTTCACTATGGTGTAGATTAAATTACTATTTTCGTTAAATAATAAAAGCCAGTTTTAACAAAAATATGGATCTTGAGAAAATTTTTTATTGTATTATTCATGGTAAATTATTGTAAAAGAAGGATTTTTAACTTTATATATAGTATTAAATTAATATAGGATATAAAATCATTGAAAGGAGGGAAATTGTTGTGAATAAAAGTATAATAAAAAAGGGCCTCTTAATAGTAGTATTAATTACATTATTGTCTATAGTATTTGTAGGATGTACCTTAATCCTTCCCGCTACTGGAACAGTTAACATATTAGTTGTAAGTGGTATTGTATTGGGAAAGATTATAATGCCTGTAGACTATACTTATGACATCAATATGGATGGAATTTATATTGGTACAACTAATAACTCAGGGAATTTAACCATGGTTAATGTACCGGTAGGCTGGCATAATTTTGAAGCTTTTTCAAACTTTGGACCTGGACATGGATCTACAGGTAAATATATAAGTACTGGAATAAATAATGTAACTATCCCTGTTCCACCTTTTATAATTTAGTCCCCAAAGATATTTAATTAAATAGTAAGAAAAAGGGATAGATTGTTTTTTCAAAATAACCTATCCCTTTTATTGTTTCGCCATTATTAGCTTGTTACTTACTCCAGATCACTCATCACGGGCAGACACAAGGTCTACCCCTACGCATTGCTGCTGAACTTCTATCTTACTTACGAGATACGAATCACGAGATACGAGATACGAACTTATTGTACCAAGGCTATCACTTTAGTATCTTCTTTAACCTGTAAAAATATCTGGGAACCTTGCTCTATCTTTACATTTTTACCGGGGACTAAGGCACCAGCGATTAAACCGATCGGGTTACTTAAAACAATTAATCCTAAAATTCCTACCCCTACCGCTATAGCAATCCTGGTATTTTCTTTTTGGGCTTCTTCCTCTAAGATTAAATGAAGAGAAGTACCGTCTAAAGCTGAAATTGGCTTAAATTCTAGCTCTAATTTTCCTGATCGAGATAAAAAAGTAGCTTTTTTTACCTTAATTATTTCGCCTACCCCCTCCGAATTGTTCGGAACAACTAATTTATTATCTATAAATATATTTTCAGTTATTTGAAAATTAAAGGTTTCTCCAGTTTTATTATCTTTGGAACTCAAGGTACTTAAAAAACTAACCGGCACTAAGGTACCAGCAGGGACTATTACTTCTTCCACTTGGGGTCTACTTTCTTTAAAACATAAGGAAAATATGTTTTCCGCTTTCATAGCTAAAACCTCAGTGGAAGTCTTACCAAATAATACCGTCTCTAAATTTTCTATTTTAATACTTAAAGGTTCTGAAGTAATTTTTGCTTCTAATATCCATTGAGAGGCATTTATTTTAAAGATTACCGAAGGATTTTCCGGAGTTCCGGCAATTATAAAATCTTTTAATTGCTTTACTCTGCTGGTAATGGTGCCCGGCAGAGTACGACCCACTAATTCTTTTTCTAAATATTCCACCCTTTCCACCAAAGATTTTTCTGCGGTAGCTATTCCATAAATAGCAATTTCTATCTGAGATAAATCATTAAGTAAAGTTGCTTGTGAAGTCTCAGCTGCCCAAGAAAATTGAACTAAAACTGAAGTCCATAAAAAAGCTACTATTAATATAAAAGAAAATACCCTTTTAAATAACATTAAGATCACCTACCTTTTAAAATAATCTATCGATTATTTTAATTGACCAATTTGCCAATCTATCAATTAGCCAATTAATTTATCGTTAGGGAATAGTATTAGAGCGTAAAGTGTAAAGCTAAAAACGCAAAACCAAAACTTAAAACTTAAAATTGAAGAAAAAGATTTGAATCTGGATTCTTTCTTCTTTACTATATACTAAATACTATATACTGTTTTATTATAATATTATTCTCTAATTTCCGCAAATATTTTCCCAAAAAAATAACCCCCAGAAAAATTTCTGAGGGTTATTTTGATTAGCATATTTCACGTGTATGCAAAAATTAGAAAGTGACTTCAAGTCCTGCACTTAAAGTACCAGAAGTACCAATGATATTCAGTGCATCATAATCATTGATATCATCTTCCCAATCATTCATCTCAAAACCTACAGTCAAATCAGTATTGACAGCTAAAGCATAGACTAATTGAGCTTCAGCACTCCAGAAGGCAGTACCATTACTGTCAATTCTTCCTTCTACAGTTAGATCCATATCCTCAGCTAAAGCATACTCTAAAGTAGCTACTGCAACATATGCTGGGCCTATAGTTTCATATTTCGCAGCACCAGTTAGGACAAATTTATCAGCCAATGGATAATTCATATAATCAGCATAGGCAGTGATACCAGCAGTTAACATATCATAGGTGACCTCTAACTCAGCAGCTTCTTCAGTATCAGCATTAACTGTATAGACTAAATCGCCTTTTATAGTATGATCGGTAGCTGCGACCATAGCTGAATCCATTGCGTAATCCCAGCTTAGTGTTCCATCAACTTTTTCAGTTAATGGATAAGTAGCTTCTACGCCAACGGCGAGGGTATCATCGCTAAAGTCACTGTTAGTAGGAACGAATCCAGGAAGAACGTAAGAAGCATCAACAGTTAAACCAAGATCATCCAATGATGTTCCAATACTAATAGCTGCGGCATAAGATAATGCAGCGCCATAAAATACTCCACCTTCGATAGCTACAGAAGTTGCATCATCATCACCCAGATTGAAGCCTAAATCCACACCACCTACAAAACCGCCAGCTAATTGATCATAAGAAGCAGTAACACCGAGAGCAATTTTATCTTCTTCGCCAACAGGCATAGCCACATGTAGGATATAATAATCTTCTACATCTCCAAACATAGTCCATGTACCAAGATCAGTATCTACCTGATTCCAAGTCCAAGTAGCTAAGAATCCATCAAATTCTTCAATAGTATCAAAATCGTATACTAATCCCAATCCAATAGTGGCTGGTTCAACCTCTCCTACTCTTAATTGTAAATCTGCTCCTTTATAATCAATAAAGAAACCACTCCAGGCTACAGCATAGGCAGGTGCTCCAGAAAGAACATCGGTAGCAGTTACAGTAACCCCAGCTGTTGTCTGATCATTAATAGTAGCTGTAAAGGTAATTTCTGCTTCATCACTTAAAGTTGCAACAGTCATTGGAGTTACAACTTTGGTATAAGTTGCAGTGAGATCACCAGTAATTACTACTTGATCAAAAAATTTCTCATGTTTAGCTACGGTTGTTTCTAAGGCAGCGATTGCTGCACTGTTTGCACCTACAGCAGCCTCTAAATCAGCCACAGTTACTCCTAAGCTGGCTAATTCATCAGCAAATTCAATAGCTAATTTCTCTAATACTGCTACATCATCAGCAGAAGCATAACCTGCAGCTTCTACTGAGGCTAAAGCTTTAGCTACTGCTTCGGCAAATTCATAACGAGTTAGAGATTTAGCTCCTCCAAAGGTACCGTCAGGATAACCAACGATGACACCTTTTGCAGCTAAACTCTGTACTGCATCATAAGCCCAGTGATTTAAAGGAACATCTACAAAGGGATTAGCGAGTACGGGAAGAGCAAATACTAATACTAATACTAATACTAATGCTAATTTTTTCATTATTTTTCTCCTTGATTTTTATATATTACCAGTCAGTTTTATCTTAAGGAGAATTTATTAGTTGAGTATCCTTCGTTCCCTCATTAACATCTTCTCTTTTAGATTACTAACTGGTTTTTTATATCATCTTTACCTAATTAAAGCAGACTCAAGAATTTTTTCACCTCCTTTCTTCCTACTTTAATTAATCTCAGATGATATATCTATAAATTACTTTACTATTTTTATATTATATTACCTATATACTACACCTAGATTTAAAAATCCTTCTTTTTTAGAAAAATATTTTAAAAAATTTTAAAATTTTCCCCTTCACTTTTCAAATCTATATTTTAGTAGGTATCAATTAAAAACAATGCTTAATATATTAGCATTTAATAACTATTTATTTCTATTGGTTTTATTATAATTGCTACTGTATTATAATGTCAAGGAAAATGCTGAAAATTTTAGAAAAAAAATTAAAAAAATATTAGAAAAAGTAAAATTGCTAAAATAACTTTTGCTTTGAAGGGGAGGAATTGGTTCTAAGAAATAGGCTTAGCTTCCATCCTTACTCTTAAAGGACCCACACTCCAGGTATCGTAAATTGAAATTACTGAGACTTTCATCATTGTACCAGATTCTACAATAGTCTTAACTGTATCATATAGATTAACTGCGGATATGGTTCCTACAAAACTGGACTTGGGATTAGGAATTATTCCTCCTTTTACGGCTAAAATATTTACCTTTCTTAAAAGAGATAAAAGTATTTTTTCTACTTCACCAGGAATTTCTGAACTTTCAATTTCTTCCGAAATAATTTCTTCATTTATTTTAAAGACTAGTTTATTCTCTAAAAGGGAGAAATGTGCTACTATCGGCTCTCCTTTGATTACATTTATGGAGGATAAAAGTCGTACTATCATCTCTTTATCGCTATCATGTATCTTCTGTACTATATCTTCGAATTCTTCTTGGGCAATAATAAATACCTGACTGCTTCGTTCATCTTTTTTAGCTCCTATAGTTAATGCCTTATCGGAGGCTTCATTTAAAAACCTGATTAATTCTTCTCTTATCTCCTCAATAGTCTTTCCACTTTGAACAATAGTTAGGGCAATTTGCTCATCAGCTTCAAAAATAACTTCTCCTTCCCTAATCCAAGTTATCCCGGAATATAAGGCTTTCACAGTAGCATTTAATTCTTCAACTTCTTTGCTTAACTTGTCTTTTTCTTCCATCAGCCTTTCTCTGGCGATCAATAATTCTTCCAATTGGCTGGTTTTATCTTTTATATCTTGAGATAATTTCTGATATTTTTCTTCCATTTCTTGTAATTGAGTAGTTTTTTCATCCAAATTTTTTTGCATAGAAGTTAGTTGCCTATTTCTGGTATCTACTTCCCGAGATAAATAGGAAAGCTTCCCCTTTAACTCTTCTATACCGAATAGGGCAGTCCTAACATCATTGGAAGATATAGCCAGTATAGTGATGGTAATGGCGGCAATTAGAATTCCAGCAATTATAGTAATAAATATCGCAGTATAATGGGGACGTAGTCCAAAGATAGTTATTCTTTTTTTACCTACCCTTATACCCATCCAATCACCGACAAAAGCAATCAATCCACTTATTATAATAAGAGTGGAAATTAAAATAAAACTGTACATTTTTCTAAATTCTCCAATTAACCAATTTACCTAATTTACAGATTAAATCTCTCCCCCAGATAGATTTTTCGGGTTATTTCACAATTAGCTACCTGCTGAGGAGTTCCTGAAGTCAATATTTTCCCATTATGCATAATATAGGCTCTATCAGTAATTTTCAGAGTTTCCCTTACATTATGATCAGTAACTAATATTCCCAATCCTTTTTCTTTAAGATATCTTATTATTTCCTGGATATCATAAACTGCAATAGGATCTACTCCGGTAAAAGGTTCATCAAGTAACATAAAAGAAGGTGAACTAGCTAAAGTCCGAGCTATCTCTACCCGACGTCTCTCACCTCCGGAAAGCATATATCCTTTGTAATCAGCTAAATGAGTTATCTCTAACTCATTTAATAAAGAATAACACCTTTCTCTCTGTTTATCTCTTTTGAATCCTAAAGACTCTAAAATTAATAATATATTTTCTTCTACAGTAAGTTTACGAAAAATCGAAGGTTCTTGAGCTAAATATCCTAATCCCATTCGAGATCTTTGATACATAGGCATTTTGGTAATTTCTTTACCATTAAAAGATACTTTTCCTTTGTCTGGATTTATTAAACCCACTACGATATAAAAGGTGGTAGTCTTTCCGGCACCATTTGGCCCTAAAAGACCTACCACCTCACCTTGATTAATATCCAAGCTCACTTCGTCTACTACTCGTCTTTTTCGATAAATCTTTATTAACTTCTCTGCCCTTATTCCTTGCACAAAATTCTCCCCTACTATTCACTAACGACTATTTTCGTTTACCGCAGTAAACATCAATTCTGCTGAAGCTACCAGATTACCATCTACATAGGCTTCTGCTTTGGCTTTAGCAACTCCTCTTAACATCTTCAAAATTTCTACTTTAATTATTAATTGATCTCCGGGATAAACTGGCTTTTTAAATCTAGCCTTATCAATAGCGGCAAATAAGGGAATCTTACCCTTATTTTCTTCTTTAGAGAAGATCAAAACTCCACCAGTCTGGGCCATAGCTTCAATTATAAGTACACCAGGCATAATCGGATGTCCTGGAAAGTGTCCCTGAAAAAAGGGTTCGTTTATGGTAACATTCTTTACCCCGACGATTTTATTTTCTTCCTGTTCTAATATTTTATCCACCAATAAGAAAGGATAACGATGGGGTAAAAGATTTAAAATTTCTCCGATGGATAATTTTCGTTTCATTTGGTGGTATCTTTTTCTTTATTTTCCTCGGCTAATTTTCTATTAATTTCTGCTATTACATCCTGAGTAATATCTTCCCCTCCATAAAGTACAATGGGATAATTTAAAATATCGTTTCCGGTGGGAACTTTTATCTCACTATTTAAGATTAAATCATATTTACCTTTATCTCCTATTACTTTAATTGCTTCAATAATATCTGAATAACGAGAAGCCTGGTACGAGTTCATCTCAGTAAGAATCTTTTGTTTAGTTGGTTCCCATTCCTTATTAAATTTATCCTCTAATTTTTTAAGTTCAGTTTCATCAAGACCCTTACCCTGTTTATTTAGTTCTTCCTGACGTTTTTTAAGCTCTTCTCCCAAAGTCAACCTGAGTTGATTAATCTTTTCGGTAATAGGATGACTGGATATAATTTCCGATAAATTAATTAAACCTACCTTTGTGTTGGCAGCTTTAATATTTTGAAAACCTAAAAATAAAAAGATTATCACCGTAAACAAAAAAATAAAAACTATTTTCTTTCCTACTCTTTTTTCTACTACTTGCATTATTTTATTCTCCTCCTTAAATTTTTTATATAGTATTGCATATTGCGTCTTTTGTTGGATAAATCCGACTCCTACATATCTTATACTCTAATAATCGTAATACTCAATATATTATACGATATACAAGAGAAAAAGTTTTAAATTTTAAATTATAATTTTTCGCTTTTTGCTTTAATTTTTTCGCTGTATAAAGAGATTGCCACGCTCTGATAAATCAGAGCTCGCAATGACTAACGACTAACTAACCAAGTAACCAGCTAACTAGCTAACTATTTAGAATGTATGTCCTATACTAAAGTAAGTTTTTCCAATTCCTTCTTCATTAATACCATAGTCCAATCTGATTGGTCCAATAGGAGTATCAAAACGAACACCAACTCCTCGACCAAACTTTAAATCAGCAATATCAATGCTTTCCTCTATATCCCAAGCTTGACCCCAATCTACAAAAAGTACGGCTTGAAAATTTTCAGCTAAAGGAAATCTATACTCTACATTAAATACCAAAGATTTATCCCCGGAAAATTCACCTAAATCATAACCTCTTACCGTATTCATTCCTCCTACTTGATATGCTGCAAAAGAAGGCAAATCAGTATCTGCCATACCACCCATAGCCCTAAAAGCCAATACTCCTTTGCTTAAATTATCAGTTATCTTTTTAAATCCACCAATATTAAATATATCTTTAAAAAAGTCCGTAGAAAGATAAGCTCTAAGAGTTAAATTATATTTAGTAAAATCATAATCTCCTTCCAAAAATCCTCCTGCTTTTTCTATAGAAAGACTATTATACCAACCGGAAGTAGGATCAAATACATTGTCACGAGTATCATAAGTGAAAGTTGGCATGAGGCTATTAGTTAATCCTTCATTAGTATCTTCAGGCAAAGTTCCGGAAATCAGGTCATAATTCACTCTTTCAGTCTTTAATTCCAACCCTAAATTAATTGAATCACTTATCTTCCTTCCAAAAATAAGTCTACCTCCTAATTTTACTTCATCATACTCAGCAATAATTTCTTCACCCTCTTTATCCTCTTGGTGTCTTGTAGTATCATATATATCAAAACCCAAAGAAGTAGGTGTATTAGCTAACCACGGTTCTAAAAAGGATACTTTATAAGTTGTTCGACCCCCTAACTCTAATTTGGCTTCTACTTTCTGACCTCCCCCAAAAAGATTCATTTCTTCTATACTGGCAAATCCCATAAGACCTTCTTCAGAATTATATCCTGCTCCAATTCCAAATTTCCCGGTATTTTTCTCTATTACTTTAATTACTAACACGACTGAATCTTCTTCACTGCCTGGATCTAATTTCATAGTTACATCTTCAAAATAGCCTAAGTTATAGATTTTTTGTAAAGATTTTTTTACTTTCTCAAAATCAAAGAGATCTCCAGGTTTAATATTAATTTCTCGGGTAATTATTTTTTCTTTAGTTTTATTATTTCCTTCTACTAATATTTTTTCCAAATATCCTTCAGAAATAGTGATCCATAATTTCCCCTGCTCGTCAAAATTAATTTCTTTAATATTAGCTAAAAGGTAACCCCGATCTTTATAGAGTTGAGAAATACGAGTAAGATCATTTTTTAATATTTTTTGGCTAAAAATCTGCCCTTCTTGTAAAATCATTACTTCTCTCATCTCTTCCTTAGAGACTACCGTATTACCGGTAATATTAATTTCTTTTACCGCTAAATTCTCAACTACTACAAATACTACTTTATACCCTTCTCGAAAAGATTCTAATTTTACTCTTACATCTTTAAAATAACCTAACTCATAGATCGCTTTTACATCCTTTTCAATGCTTTCTTTAGAAAAAACATCTCCCAGATTAGAGGTAATTTGAGAAATTATTAAATCTTTAGAAATATTTTCATTTCCCTCTACTACAATAGCAGTTATCTTTCCTTGATTTTCTGCCGCAACTATATTTAAACTAACCCAGATAAATATCAAAGTTAAAAATCCTGTTAATAATATATAGTTCCACTTCTTCTTTGGCACTTTTTTATTCCTCCTAGATTTTTTATTAGTGGTCAGCTTCTGATATTAGACACTTTTATAAAAGATTTTATACCAATAAATATCTAATGTCGAGAGCTTACCCCATTTTATTTTTCAAAATCCATATTTAAGTTCTATTTTAAATTCAAAACTATCATCTTGTAGACCTGGTAAACCTACTTGAGTATTTAGGGTTAAATCGTCCTTAATTTTATATTCTAATTCTAAGTTACTTTTTCCTATTTCATTTAAAGGAGTAGAATAGGTTAAATAGAAATTTTCAGAAAAATATTTTCCTATTTTAAGAGCTAAACTTTCTAAAGCAAAACCCGGAATAAAACCGAAATTAGAGTCCCGATCTTGTTTGAAGATGGTTTCAATTTTAAATTCATCTAGACCTAAAGAATTAGCGACTTCATTTTCTATCTGGTTTAGAAATCTTATGCTCAATCCTTGAGCAATTAAATTAATCATTTCTTCCTTTAATATTGTTCCCATCTCTCCTTCAGTCAAACCAGCATAGTTTTTATTAAACATCAAAAGAGAAATTATTTCACTTTCACTTAAAGGAGGTGAGGAACTAAGTACAATCATAGGTTGAGCAAGAATTCCACTTAAGCTTAAAAACACATTGATGGAATCAATTTCAGTCTTTGCTTCTAGATCTAAAATTATGTCTTTTCCTGAAGAATTAGAAAAAATTGCTTTACCCCTGGATATCCTAAATTTTTTATCTAAAAAGTCAATATAGCCTTGTTTAATCTCTAATTCCCCGTTTAATTTTGGAGCAGATAAAGTACCTTGAACTTTTATATCTCCCTCTAATTTCATATTAAAATCTTTAGTTGTAGCTGTAAAATCATCTGCGACTTTTACCTGTAAATCGATATCTCCTTTAATATTAATTAATTTAGATAGAAACTCAGATAAATTAGAAGAAGTTTCTTGGTTGTTTTCTTTCCAATTCAGTTCTCCCTTAGAAAGAGTCAAACTTCCTTTTATATGAGGAGAAGTAAATGACCCAGTTACCTTGGCATTTAAAGCAACTTGAGCTTTAAAAATATCCTGATATAAAATTTCCTCTTCCTTATTATTCCATATATTAATATCTAAATCTTGAGGTTGCAAGTTATTTAAAGCAAATTCTCCGGAAGTATAAATCTTATATTGGTCCATCTGAAAATTCATATCCTCTATTTTAACTAAATTATCTTCTAACTGCAGAAGGACGCTTAAATCACTTATTTTCGACGGTAATGCATAAAATTCTACTTCTCCCTTAGTAAGGGTAACACTTCCATTTAAAATTGGGTAGTTTAAGGTTCCAGAAAGTTTTAGATCAGCATTAGTAAGTCCCTGAACCTGCTTAAGATCTTTCTTAAAAAATATTTTCATAAAACTTAAATCAGTGTTTTGTAAAGTTAGGTTAAAATCTAAAGGAAGATTGGCCAAACTGGGAGCAATTTCATCTTCGTTCAGAATAGAAAATTTATAGGGTATTTTACCATTACCTTTTATCTGATGTCCATCTTTATCTAAAACAAATTGTTTAACCTCTAAAATATCCTGATTATATAGAGCTTCTACACTAAGTCTATCAAAATAAAAATCTGAATATTCTACCTTTTCTACCTGTGCTCCGAAAGAAATGGTAGGTAAGTCGAGATCTCCTGCAATTTCTGCCTTGAAGTTTACCAGACCTTTAATTTCTTCTTCTACCCTAAAAAGATGAGATAGTTGGCTTAAATCTATATTATTTGCAGAAATACTAATCTTTAAATTTTTATTATCCTGATCAAAATCAATCCATCCATTAGCTATAAACTCACCCTTGCTTTGTTTTAATTTTAATTTATTAATCCTTAGCAGAGAGCCAATTTTATCTAACTTTACATCTATAGAATTTAAAGGCATCCCCTCTAATTGAGCATCTTCAATCAATGCCGATAAATATAAGTCAGGAGAAGTATAATTACCTTTAATCTCCAGAGAACCAGTAGCCTGCCCTTTAAATTTACTGATTAAATCCGACCCGGTAAAGTTTACCAATAAGTCTCTAATATTTTGGTTTAAAAAATTAATTCTTAGATTTAAAGGTAAATCCTCCTCTAAATTTATTTCCCCTTGCGAATAGAGCTGAGCTTCCCCAGATTTTAAAACTAAATTTTCTATTTTTATTTTTTTATCTTTTAGGGTAAAAATCAGATTCCCAGAATCAGCCTTATAGTTTACTAAATTAATATCTTTCAATTTTAAATCTCCCTTAGCAACAACTTGAGGCCAATTACCCTGAAGGGAAATTTCTCCCTGGACCAAACCAAGTACTGATAAATCATAATTATAGAGAGTGGCAAGGTAGTTTAGGTCTGCCTGCTCTAGCTGTAAAGTCAAATCTAAATAAATATTTTTTTTCTCTAATAAATCAATATTTCCTTTCCCCTTAAAGACCAAACCTTTATTTCTAAAGATAACTTCTTCTAATTGAACCTTATTATCCTGATAATTTATTTTTCCTTCCAAAAAATCAAAAGGCAATTCAGATATCTGCCCTTTTTCTGCCTCAATCTTTCCGGTAATTTTTAAATCATCAGGTAAACCACTTAAGCTACCGTTAAAACTTGCCAGCCCTTTAATCTCTTGATAATTTAAAATTTCTCCTAATTCTTCTAAATTAATTCCGGTAGTCTTTACTTTTAAATCCAGATAATTATCTTTAGTAATGGTACCTTTTGTATTTAGAGAAAGGATACCGACTTTATCTTCAATCCTTATTTCGGTAGAGAGGTTAATTTTTTCTACCTCACCATTATCATCCTTAATCTCTACTTTCCCCGATAATGAACCATTCTTTAAATAATTTAAGTGAAGAGATTTTAGAAGATCACTTTCTACGCTTAACCGAGTAAGATTAAATAAAAGGTTATATTTAGGTAATTCGTCTTTTAGATTAATCCTACCTGAGCCTTCAATATTACCTCCTCCAATCTCTGCCTTTATATTCTTAAAATAAATACCCTCTCGATTGTATTGGAATTCTGTCTCTAGATTAGATAAATCATACCCCTCTATATTACCCTGTTTGGTTAGCAATTCTCCCTGCGCTTGAAAATTTTCTTCCGAACCACTTACTTCAAAGGATAGGTTAGATTTACCCTCAACTTTTAATTCACCAGAGAGAGGTAGGTAGCTCTTTAAATATTCCTTTAAGTCATTTAATTTAAAATCATCTGATAGTACATTTATACAATAATTGAATTTTTCTTGATAAGTTACATTTCCCTGGAGGGTAAACGGGGAGTTCTTATAAAAAGCAGTTATCTTCTCTAGCGTAGTTTCCTTAGAATCAAATTTTACTACACCTTCGACTTGTTTGATTTCCATTCCCCCTAAAAAATCAGGTAATAATTCAGTATTTTTCGTAGAAGCACTACCGTACCAGATAGTTTTATCCTTAGAATTATTTTCATCGTAAGCCAGGTGTAGAGTTAAATCAAATAACCCTTTTCTTAAATTAAAGGGCTTAGCCTGAACTACATAATATTGGAAATGAGTAATATCAGCATTTTTAAAGTTAAAATCGAGGGAATAATTTGATCTATCAGCATAAAAATATCCCTTTAAAGTAAGAGGAGCATTATCTTCTTTCTTTAAACCTGCATACTCAAACTCTACTTGGGGTAAATTTCCCAGATAAAAAGAACCATTTAAAGATTTTACTATAGTTAGAAGTCCATCTTCCTTATAGACTTTGTAATCTTTATAAAATAAATTTCCACTCTTAATATTTACTTTATTAACTGTAAATTTATCCAAAAAATTATCATATCTTAAATTAAATTTTTCCATAAAATCAAAGGTCCCCTGACTATCTCTTACCAAAGTCATCTGGGGTTCCACTATAATCATATCTTCAATATTCCAAGTTATTTTCTTTCTTAGAGCAGAAAATAAATCGAGATTATAATTAATAATTATTTCCTTTGCTTCAAAGAGTAAATCCTCCTCTTTTAATGATTTATCCTGAAATATTTTAAAATTAGATAGAGTTACAGATTTAAACGAATAATCTTTAACTTTTTCAATATAAATTCCCCGCTCAAGGCTATCCTCTAATCTTGAAATGATTAGATTTCTTATCTCCTCTTTGGCTAAATTACTTTGAATGATAAAATAACCTCCCCCGATCAAAACAATAAAAAATAGGATAATAAATATTTTTTTAAGGAAGGTTTTTTTTAAACTCTTGCCAGGCATAGATTAATTCTCCAATTAATTTAGTTAGCTGGTTTGCTGGTTAACTAGTTAACTGGTTTAATATTAATTCATTAACTAACTAACCAGGTAACTAGGTAACCAGATAACAATTTTAAAATCATTATATCATATATTTTATATAGGTAAAATATATTATTTGGATTCAAATATGCTTTTTAATCCAAAACAACCATATTCTAATCGACTTATTTACTTTTCTTCTTCTTTCATCTTCTTCCAGGCTGCTAAAGCTTCTTCAGGAGTATTCACTTTTACATCACCAAAGACATGAGGATGTCTTCTAACAAATTTATTTATTGCCCCTGTTAATACTTCAGAATAACTAAATAAACCCTTTTCTCTGGCAATTTCAATCTCCATAAAGATGACCATTAATAAGTCACCCAATTCTTCACGCAAATTATCTATATCCTGGGATTTAACTGCCTCTGAAATCTCTTTAGCTTCTTCCAGAATATTAGTAGTCAGGGATTCTAAGGTCTGTTTTCTATCCCAAAGACAACCTTCTGGTCCCCTTAATTTAGTTATAATATTCATCATTTCTGTAAATAATTTTTTCTCTTCTTGGTACATCTTCTCCTCCGTATTTATTAGTCGTTAGTGAATAGTCATTGCGAGCTCTGATTTATCAGAGGGTGGCAATCCCTTTATTAAACTAAAAACTTAAAGCAAAAAGCGAAAAACCATAATTCAAAACTCAAAACTTTTTTCTTTAATTTTAAATTTTGAATTATAACTTTACGTTTTGCGCTTTTCGTTTTTCGCTATATATTTATTCACTAAATACTAGTTTTCGACAAGTGTATTATAAATTCCTTTAAAAATTTTAAAATTTCGGTAGATTTAATCCCAGAAAGATCAATTTGAGAAATTCCGATCGATCTATTTTCTTCCTCGATTAATCTTTGCTGATAGAAAGAAGGCAACCGGCTTAATTTAGACTTTATTTCCATATTCTGCAGATATCTAAGAACCAATTTCTCTTCCTTTACTTGGAGAGAACTTATCGCTAATTTTTTTAAAAATATTTTCAGATATATTATCTCTAACAAATTCCTTACTTCTTGAGGGTAAACTCCATATCTATCCCTTAACTCCTCCTTTGCTCTCTCTAAATCCGGTAAATCTTTAATTTCGGCTAATTTCTGATAGATTAAGACCCTCTGTTCTAAATTAGGAATATAAATTTGGGGGATATAAGCATCTATCTTTAGATCAATAACGGGAGTAATTTCTTTTTTCTTCTCTTCCCCCTCTTTTTCTTCTCGTAATTCCATAATAGCCTCTTCTAATAAATGGCAGTAAAGATTAAACCCTACTTCACTTACCACACCATGCTGCTCCTGACCTAATAGATTCCCTGCTCCTCGAATTTCTAAATCACGCATAGCCAATTTAAAACCAGAACCTAATTCACTGAACTCTTTAATTGCCTGTAATCTCTTTTTAGCAGTATCAGTAATTCCGCGATAGGAAGGATAAAAGAAATAAGCATAAGCTCGTCGGTCAGTCCTTCCCACTCTTCCCCTTAGCTGATAAAGTTGAGAAAGTCCTAATTTATGGGCATCATCAATTAGAATAGTATTTACATTGGGAATATCTAAACCAATTTCGATGATGGTAGTGCAAACTAAGATATTAAATCTCTTTTCTAAAAAATCAATCATTATTTCTTCTAATTGTTCTTCTGCCATCTGCCCATGAGCAATTCCAATTCTGGCTTGAGGAAAGAGCTGATTCAAATCTCGAGCCACTTTTTGGATATCTCTTACTCGATTGTGGACAAAGAATATTTGTCCATCCCGATCTAATTCTCTTCTTATAGCCTCTACAATCACTTTATCATCTCTTTTACAGACATAAGTGGCGATAGGGAATCTGTCTTCAGGTGGAGTATTTATCACACTTAAATCTCTAACTCCAATAAGTGACATATGTAAGGTACGAGGGATAGGAGTAGCAGTCAGAGTAAGAGAATCAATATTTTCTTTTAATTTTTTTATTCTTTCTTTGTGAAGGACTCCAAAACGCTGCTCTTCATCCACGATTAACAATCCCAAATCTTTAAACTCAATATCATTTTGAATTAATCGGTGAGTTCCGATAATCAAATCTACTTTCCCTTCTTTTAGATTTTCGATAACTTTTTTCTGTTCCCGTTTGGTTCTGAAACGAGAAAGCATATCTATATTTATAGGAAAAGAATTCATTCTTTCCCGAAAATTATCATAATGTTGTTGTACCAAAATAGTAGTTGGTGCTAAAACGGCAACTTGCTTTCCATCTAATACCGCTTTAAAGGAAGCTCTTATGGCTATCTCTGTTTTGCCATAACCTACATCTCCGCAGACTAATCTCTCCATAGGTTTGATACTTTCCATATCAGCTTTAACCTCAGATAAGGCCTGCAATTGATCATAAGTTTCTTCAAAAGGGAAAGACATCTCCAATTCTTGTTGCCAGTTATTATCTTTAGAAAAGGCAAAACCTTTAACCTCTTTACGAGCAATATATAAATTGTAAAGTTCTTGAGCTAATTTTTGAATCGACCTTTTTACTTTTCTTTTGGCTTTTCCCCAAGAAACTCCTCCTAAACGATTAATCTGAGGAGCTTTATCCTTTATACCTATATATCTATTCACCAAATTAAATTGATCTACCGGGACATATAATTTATCACCTTCGGCATATTGGATTAAAAGATAATCTTGTTTTACTCCTTTAACCATTAAATTTACAACCCCTTTATATTCCCCTATACCATGATCAATATGTACTACATAATCTCCTGGAGAGATATCCATTGCTGTGAATAAGGGTTCACTCTTATGTCTGGTTAATTTATATCTTTTGTTCCTTTCCTTGCCAAATATTTCCTGATCAGTTATTAAAACTATTTTTAAAAAAGGAAGCCTAAAACCATAATTTAGATAACCATAAGAAATAAAGATGGTTGATTTTAAATGAGTATATTCTTCTATCCCTCCTATGATAAATCTTTTTACTCCTCTTTCTTCTAATATCTCACCTAAACGTCTGGCACGCCCTTTATCCCTGACTAGAATAAGAATATTTTGTTTATCTTTCTGCCACTTTTCTAAATCCTTAGTAAATAGATCTAAATTTCCAAAATAAGACCCAATTTCTTGACCCTCTAAAACAAACTCTCTGATATTATCTTGTTTCTCGGTCTGATTAATGAAAATTTCTTCTTTATTTTTCTCCGAAAAGTAAGTAAAATTAATCATTCTTTTAGATTTTAGATGGTTAAATGCCTCAGACCAGGTGATAAAATAAGAAGATGGTATTTTTTGGTAAACATCTTCAATCTCTTTCTGAAATTTCTCCGCTTTTTCTCTAATTACTTCCGGTTCATTCAATAATACTATTAAATCTGAAGGTAAATAATCAAAGATAGTACTATAATTATAA
>Ga0315274_10002169_pt1 | contig 29826 bp, 26 predicted proteins | sample YL17G02_20_MG_FD_203700 | JGI IMG/M metagenome (GOLD analysis project Ga0315274, IMG submission 203700) | Sediment microbial communities from Yellowstone Lake, YNP, Wyoming, USA - YL17G02_20 | ecosystem: Environmental > Aquatic > Freshwater > Lake > Sediment | place: USA: Wyoming | collected...
TTCTTCTTCATCTACACTAATAGAAGACGTAATGACGTACTTAAAACAAGGTAAAACTGTAGTTATTGACCTATCCCTTAGGGATAGCGTTGATGCAAGTATTATATCAACGATTTTAGTCCGCAAATTATTCGAGCATAATAAAGAAAAATTCACCAGTGATAATCCCGAGGATGTGATTAACTCGGTAATTTTTATTGAAGAAGCTCAAAATGTTCTCTCCTATGAACTTGTAAAAGCAACGGCAAATCCATTTGTTAAGACTGCAAAGGAAGGAAGGAAGTTTGGAATTGGAATAGTTGCTATAACCCAAAGACCATCAGCAATATCAGAGGAAATAAGGACTCAAGCAGAAAATTTCTTTGCATTTCATTTGGGTAATAGTGATGATATTAAAGCGTTAACAAAATCTAATGTAAATTATGAAGATGTTATTGCAAACTTCATTCAAAGAGAGACAATCCCCGGCAACCTATACATGGTATCCTCTGAACAAGCCTTTGCGTTGCCAATAAGAGTGAAACTGTTTGAAGAATTGGTGGAGAACAAAGTTTACGAAAACTCAAAATTCGCCAATACCCCGTAGCTCTCCCAAACTAGAGCCTTTTGAACGGAGCACTTGAATCTGCCAAATAACCTCATCTGAGTTCCAATCAACCCAATCAGGACACCGTCTTGAGCGAGGTTTAGCCCATCGCTCGCACCAAAAATCGGTAATATCCCAAACAGGTAGCGTTTTGTACCTTACCACTTTGCTCTTGCCTAATAGAAAAGACCTAGTATTTTCAGCTAACGGAACAATATAAACTTGCCGCTGAATTCCGTGCCGCAGCAAGCGCGGTTCGATCCCAAGTTCAACACTTGCTTGTCGAATGACTCGTATCTTCCAGTTTGGACCATCACCGAAACGATTGCCTGTCGCGTACGGATGATTTCGCTTAGAGAGTACTTCAACCAGAGCTTTATAAACGCTTTCAGATATATGGAAGTGGCCATACCCTTTAGTGTACCACCTTGCCACTCTATCAGGCTCTACTCCTGTCAAGTACTCCACGCTTCCGGGAATCCGCAATCGGTTGTATACAGAAGACCGTCCGAGGGCAGATGTCGTCGTCAACAGAACAAGTCGCGGGTTCTTTTTCCGTTTGCTGATAATCCCTTTAGATTTTCCATACTTTGCCCGAAAATACTTCACCACTTCTCGGGACGTTGCGAGCAGAGCAATAAGTTTTCCTCCTAAAAGCTTACTGTATGGCGGTAAAGCACCAAGCACGAAAGCGTCCATCGCATGGACAAGTCCGTCCTTTCGCTCGTCGCACGACCATCCGACCCACTTGTCCCTTGGCCCTAAATTGAATACTGGGTCTGTGAGGCCTATAATCCCAATCAGCTTCCCGTTGCTCTCGTCACGAACGATAAACCGCAGCCTACGGCCAAATCCACCACTAACCGGAACCGACCAATATAGTGTAGCAGCGAAAAACAGTCGAGATTCCACAGTATCTGCCCTTACCGGAATTAGGCGGGGCCTTATTTCACCAATTTCAATCTCGCCGGGATTAGCAAGATTTTTCTGCAAAAGCATTAGCACATCATTAAAAGAGCCATCCAACTTTACTAACCGGCAATAACGCTGGTACTCATGAAATCTACGAATTTGCTCTTTGCTAAGCTTTTGCTCATCCTCCGGCAATGTCTTATCAAGTTCCAGCAGTCTGGTACGGAGTTCACGTTCCTTACGCGACAATCGCATATTTCCCCTTAAAATAATGCTTATTTTTTGTCCTTCCTGAAAATCAGCTAAAACTCAAAACGCTAGGAAATAAAAGATAGGAACACCAACCTATTTTACCCTAATTTAATTACGATACCCAAAACTGCAATCCCCGTCAAAGTAAATTCGTCCCAATTCATGACCCAAAAAATCTCTGTTAATTTAGGCAACTTGTGGCAACATTTAACCAATTAACTAATTAACCAATTAACTAATTTCTTCGTGGCTGCCAAATTTCAATCAAATGCGCAGGGGGGTAAAAAAAAATTCAAATATTTTCAAACGTTTCTATACAACTTTTGACCGTTTCTATACATTTTTCCAAATTTTTCGCAATTTTTCTACAACTTTTGACGTTTTCAAACACGAACTTGCGCGTTTGATGCTAACCTAAACCCCCCAAACCCCCTATTTTAATAGCTCTTTCAATCGCTCAAGCTCCCCTTTTTTCATATGGTAGCTATGCTCCTCGTCGGGAAACTCGCCGCTTTCTACCTCTTTTGCATACTTCTTAAAGGCTTCGATTGTCGCCTCAGCCGCATTGCCGTAACTCTTTGCAAACTTAGGACTTGGCCCTTGCACCAGCCCTAAAATATCAGGCGCAATCAGTATTTGTCCGTCACAGCCGCTCCCGGAGCCGCAGCCGATGACCGGCACTTCACAGCGTTTTGTAATAATCTCCCCCACCTCCGCAGCGGCCCCTTCGACTAACAGCGAACCGGCGCCGGCGTTAACCATTTGCTCAGCAAGACTTACAAGTTCCGCTGCCATTTCAGCGGTAGTGGCCTCAGCCTTGAATTTCCCGGTTTTACTGATGCTCTGCGGCCGTATCCCGATATGCGCCATAACCGCCATACCGGCGTCGCTAACTGCTTTAATTACATCGAGATATGCACCGCTCACCTCGATTTTTATCATTTGTGCCCCAGCTTCGGCAACGAATCGGCCGGCGTTTTTCACCGCTTTCTTTATGCCGAGTTGATAGGACAGAAACGGCATATCGGCCGCCAGATACACATTCGGCGCTCCTCGCCGCACCGCTGCCGTTATGGCAACCATAAAATCCATTGTCGCCGGCAGCGTCGAGTCGAAACCCAGCACTGCCTGGGCTGCCGAATCGCCCACCAATATCATCTGCACATCGGTTTGAGAGACTAATTTGGCTGTGGTGTAGTCGTAGCAGCTGACTGCTGTAATTTTTCGATTTTGGCGCTTGGCCGCCAGCAAATCCGCAATCGTGATTTTGACATCCATAATTAATCTTTCTAAAAAAGTAAAGAAATAACAGCTCTTTAGTTAAAATATGAGAACATAAGTGGTTTAGCAAGCGTAAAATAATTGGGTTTTTGGGGCTAAATTCGGCTATTTTCGAAAAAACAATAAAAAAATCGAGATTTTTACAACTAAAGGCTTGATTTTTGGTAAAAAAAGTGCAGTTTTTTCCCGAATTTCCCTAAAGAATTCTTTGTTACTTATTCGATGAGTTATAAATAAAGGGGAAATAAAGCAGCTTGGAGTTTAGGGTCGTTATCATATTGCTTTTCATCACCCTCCTCCGAAGCCAGATTCTGTCGTACAGGAATCTGGCTTTTTTCATCCCGGCTACTCGCCGCTGGTCAAAACTCGCCTCGGGGCGAAGCCACGGGCAGGTAATTACAGGGATGCTATCAGCGTTAAACCCGGCAGATAACCTCATATCTTACAGGGTTAAATTGGGAAACAGAGCGGGCAGAGTTATCGTAACCGTTTATAGAAGTCAATTGCAGGTTACATAGGTCGGTATAACCCATTTTAACATTTCAGGAAGCTGGCCTTTTCCCCAAATTCCCTCCGAAAAATCTGTTTGGCTATGACAGACAATCGCCATCGTCTCTTTAATCCTCCACAGGTCGCCGACGCTCCATAGCTATGGCGACAGAGCGCGGATTAATTTCTTCGACGAGTTCGGGTAACCCGCATACGCTTGCGGAAAACAAGCCTCTGGTATAGTATATGTATTTACAACGATATTGGTTTGGCATTAGTAACAAATACCGCGATAAAAGAAAGGATAATAATATGGCTGACACCGACGCCGTAAAGCAGGCGAAAAAGTTTTATGAAGATGTCCCTATGGAGACACGAGGGTTTTTCCTTAAGGGAGCAAGCTCTCTGGATTGGGGGATGAAGAACCGGCTGTCACGGATATTCAGTCCCGACACAGGCAGGACGGTGATGCTGGCAATCGACCACGGATATTTCCAGGGACCTACCACCGGGCTGGAGCGAATAGATTTGAATATTGTGCCGCTGATGCCTTATGCCGATGCTGTAATGCTGACTCGGGGAATTCTGCGAACCACGGTGCCGCCCTGGCTGACCAAACCAATTGTGATGCGCTGCAGCGGAGGACCCAGCATACTCAAGGAACTCTCGGACGAACATTTGGCCGTTGACATCGAGGACGCCATTCGAATGAACGTTGCGGCGGTTACGCTTCAGGTGTTCATCGGCGGCAAGTTCGAAAGCCGCTCTGTCCATAATATGACCCGCCTGGTGGATATGGGGATGCGCTATGGTATTCCCACTATGGCGGTAACAGCGGTGGGCAAAGATATGGTGCGCGATGCAAAGTATTTCCGCCTGGCCTGCCGTATCTGCGCCGAGCTTGGCGCCCAGTTCGTAAAGACTTACTATGTGGAGGAAGGTTTCGAGACGGTTACCGCTTCGTGCCCGGTACCAATCGTTATGGCCGGCGGCAAAAAAATCCCTGAACCGGATGCCCTGACGATGGCATATAAAGCGATACAGGCCGGTGCGTCAGGCGTTGATATGGGACGCAACATCTTCCAGAGTGATTCACCCGCAGCAATGATGCAGGCGATCCGCAAGGTTGTGCACGAAAATTTAAAACCAAAAGAAGCTTTGAAATTATACGAAACCCTCAAAGCCGAGGAGCAAAAAGCCGAGTAATGAACGAAAAATCGCTCCCCCTGAAAGACAAAGTGGCACTGATAACCGGTGCAGCCGGCGCTATTGGCTATGCTGTGGCGCAGGCGCTGCTGGAAAACGGCTGCCGTGTAGCAATAAGCGACTTGCCCGGCCAAAAACTCAATGACATAACAGCGGATTTGAAAAAGCAGGCGCCCGAGACGGTAATCGGTGTAGAGCTTGATGTTACCGACAAAGACTCCGTAACAAACAGCTTTCAGTTGGTCATCGATACCTGGGGCAAAATTAACGTCGTAGTGATAAACGCCGGCATCGCACTGGTCTCAACTTTAATAGAGATGGACATCGAGGCCTTTCGCAGACTTGAAAAGGTAAATGTGGAAGGGACGCTCCTGACACTCGCCGAAGCCGGTCGCCGATTTATTAAACAGGCAACAGGGGGAGACATTATCATTATGTCCACTAAGAATGTTCCCTCTCCAAGCGCCGGCTTCGGGGCCTATAGTGCAACCAAAGCCGCCTGTCATCAATTAGGACGAATTGCCAGTCTTGAATTTGCCCAGTACGATGTTCGCGTGAATATGGTCGCACCTGATGCGGTATTCTCGGAAGGCAAATACAAATCGGGCCTGTGGGAAACTATTGGAGCCGACCGAATGAAAGTCAGAGGAATGGATGAAAAACAACTGCGTGAGTATTATCGCAGCCGAAATCTGCTCAAGACAAGCATCATCGGCCAGGACGTGGCAAATGCGGTGCTGTTCTTTGCCACACGTCAAACGCCCACCACCGGCGCTACAATTCCTGTGGATGGCGGCCTGCCGGATGCCACACCACGATAAACTTGAAAAGCACAACAGCTAAATCAGGAATTCAACAGCAGTCTCGTGCTACGCAGAGTAACAAAAGGATTATTCCTCCGCTTCCGGGCAGGACGTAATATAATCAATGCAATCGCTCAAATTAGCTGTGGCGACAGCAACGGTACTATCAGCCGCACCATAATAGAGATTAAGCTGATTTGTTTCTTTGTGAACAATAGCACCGGTAGGGAACACCACTCCGCTTACATCGCCGATGCGTTCATAAGTTGCACGTGGCCCCAGAACCCATTCATCGCTTCGACGCAGAACTCTCCACGGCTCTTCCAAATCCAAAAGAGCCAGTCCGACGCGGTATATTGCACCTGCTGAGGTAACACGTACGCCGTGATAGAATATCATCCAGCCCTGTGCTGTTTCTATGGGCTGACAGGCCAGGCCGACTCTATGGCAGTCCCAATAGGCAGACCTTGTCCTAATCAGGGTTCTATGGTCGCCCCAGTGCTTCAAATCGGGAGAGAAACTAATCCACATATGCGCTTCACCGCGGACAATCGGCCTATGAATTAATGCAAATCGTCCCTTGATTCTGCGAGGAAGCAAACAGGCATCTTTATCTTCCGGCGGCAAAAGAGCACCGAGACGGGCAAAGGTCCTGAAATTTTTGGTAATCGCCAGCGAAACCACAGGGCCGCCCTCGCTGAAAGAGGTATATGTAATGCCAAACTGCTTCTGCTCTTCGAGCCAAATAATACGAGGGTCCTCCAGCCCCCACTTTTCCTCCCGGGAATTTTGGTCGGCCTCCAGAGTTGGTGCAGGGTCAATTTCCCAGTCAGTTAACCCATCGGCGCTGCGTGCCACGGTCAAATGTGAGAAACCGCGCATATCCTCAACGCGAACCAACAGCAGTATCTCTGTATTTAACTTAACTGCTCCGGGATTAAAGACCGCATTTACCGGATAAGGCCAGATCTCCGGCGTTAATATCGGATTGCCTTCATACCTTTTGAAAAGCTCGTGCGCCTTTTTTTGCCGTAAAAGCTCGGCCATCGCTTTAGCCTCAAAATATCAAGGGACACTGTGAAATTGTTTCTTACGTCGCCTAATTTTTAATCGGCAAGATGAGCGGCTTACCGTAAATTAAAATACGAATTTTAATTACTGCTACACAAAAATCCAACTGTCGTAGCTTCAGTATAATAACAAACTCAGAATTACCGGTCAAGTCCAGAGGTTATTGACCAGCAATGCTATTTCTGTTAACCTGCCCTGTCTTTAGGAGAACAGTTAAATGAAAATCGACCGTTTAATTCTCGGTGCGTATCAAACTAACTGCTATATCCTGCGCGAAAGCAAAGCAGCCAAAGACTGCCTGATTATTGATACAGGCCTTGAGGCCGGTGAGCTTGTCGATTTTCTCCAGCGGCATAATTTAAATCCAGTTGCTGTGGTTCTCACGCACGGCCACGCAGACCACGTTACCGGCCTGGTCGCATTACGAGGCCGGTTCCCACACATAAAGGTTTACATCCATAAGCTCGATGCCGATATGCTCACGGGGGAAAAAGATAATCTCTCAGCTCTGGCGGGTGTGCTATTTAGCTCCGAGCCCGCTGATTTTTCTCTGGAAGAAGGGGACGTAATCGAGCAGGCGAATATAAAGCTGGACGTCCTTCATACCCCCGGCCACACGCCGGGTGGTATTTGCCTGTATTCAAAAGATGAGGGAATTGTTTTTGTAGGTGATACTTTGTTTGCCGATTCGGTTGGCCGAATGGATATGCCGGGTGGAAGCGCAACGCAATTGATAAAGAGCATAAAGCAAAAACTCTGTCCCCTGCCCGATGAGACTGTCGTTTATCCCGGCCACGGCCCGCAGACTACAATAACGCAGGAAAAAGAAAACAACCCGTTCCTGCAATAAGTTCCCCCACCATATTTCCGTCTATTCGAAGTTACTGAAGTATTCCGGTTTGCCGTCATCGCTGTCGTAACGTGTCGTATCTTCCCCCTCCGCGTCGATTCTGATTCGCTCAATACGCTCGGCTCGTTTGCTGATACTGTCAATGGTAACCAGAATTGCACTCATTTTCACATCGCCGGTTGCTATTTCAAAAGGCACCGGCATCCGGGTCCTGAATGACTTTAAGACATTCTCAGTGCCTCGGCCAATCACCGAATCATAAGGGCCGGTCATACCGACATCAGTAATATATGCCGTGCCTTTAGGTAGAATCTTTTCGTCAGCGGTTACAACATGGGTGTGAGTGCCGAAAACACAACTTACCCTGCCATCAAGATGATAGCCCATTGCAATCTTTTCGCTCGTGGCCTCAGCGTGAAAGTCAACGATTGTGATGTCGGCTTGTTGCTGAAGTTGAGGCAGAATTTTATCAGCAGCATTATAAGGGCAGTCAGCCGGCTTCATAAACAAACGACCTATCAAAGAGACGACCCCTACGGTCGGCCCCTTAGGGGTCTTATAAATCCCAAAGCTCCTGCCAGCTGCAAACTCGGACAAATTCGCAGGCCGGGCGATATTGTCTGCCGTCTCCAGCGTATTAATAATCTCTCTTTTGCGGTAGGTATGGTCACCCAACGTAATCAGGTTCACCCCGTACCTTAGCAGTTTGGTGTATATCTGTGGGGTCAGGCCGGAGCCGCCGGCAGCGTTTTCAGCGTTGGCTATTACGCAGTCGACGCTCAGCTCGCTGACTACCGACTTAAGTTTATCGGCAATAATACGTCTGCCCGGCCGACCTACTATATCACCAATACAAAGAACATTCAGCTTCATAGTTCGTTGCTCGTGGTTCGATTCACTAATCACTCCGACCATCTGCTATTTTGCATACTCGATGCAGCGCAGCTCTCGCAACAGCGTTACCTGGATTTCGCCGGGATAAGCCATTTCACTTTCAATCTTGTTGGCAATATCACGTGCGACTTTCATTGCTGATTCATCGTCAACTTTTTCGGCGTTCACGATTACGCGGATTTCGCGTCCGGCCTGAATTGCATAAGCATTTTCGACGCCCTTAAAGCTGTTGGCGATTTCCTCCAGCTTCTCCAATCGTTTGATATATCTTTCGAGCGTTTCTCTTCTGGTCCCCGGCCGCGAGGCGCTTATCGCATCCGCTGCGGAAACCAGCGGAGTATAAGGATTGTCCGCAGGTATGTCCCCATGATGTCCCGCAACAGCGTTCAGCACAATAGGCGATTCGTTGAAACGCTTCAGAAAATTCGCGCCTATATCAGGGTGACTGCCTTCGACCTCGTGGTCAATCGCCTTGCCGATATCATGAAGCAGTCCCGCACGTCTGGCTATTGAGCCGTCCAGCCCAAGCTCATCAGCCATAATCTGAGACAGAAATGCCACTTCAATGCTGTGCCGAAGCACATTTTGGCCGTAACTTGTTCTGAAGCTCAAAGCACCTATCAAACTGAGCACTCTATTGCTCAAACCTCTGACATTGGCCTCGACTGCGGCGTCTTTGCCGAGCTGCAGGACCTTCTGGTTAACATCTTTTTTGGTGTTTGCGACGAGCTCCTCGATTCGAGACGGATGGATTCGTCCGTCTTGTATCAGCCTTTCCATCGCAAGACGAGCAACTTCACGTCTGACGGGACTGAAGCCGCTTACAACAATCATTCCGGGAGTGTCATCGACAATCACATCTACGCCCGTGGCTTTCTCAAACGCACGAATATTTCGGCCTTCTCTGCCGATAATTCGGCCTTTCATATCGTCATTTGGAATTTCAACCGTTGATACGGATACTTCGCACGTATGCTCAGCAGCGTAACGCTGAATAGCAGTGCTGATTATTTCCCGGCTCTTTTCATCGGCGGTTTCAGTGCTTTCTTCGACCTTGCGGGCAATCAAAGTTGACATCTCGTGCTCGCACTCATCTTCGAGCCGTTTCAGCAGCAGCTCCTTGGCCTCTTCGACATCCATCGCAGCGATTTTAAGAAGTTGATTCTTCTGCTGCGCCGTCAAAATGGAAAGCTGCTTTTCCTTGTTGTCGATATTGTGCAATCTTCTCTCGACCTCTTTTCCCTGCTGTTTTAATACCTTTTCCTGCTGCTGGAGAAATTCAGCCTGCCGGTCAAGGGCATCCTCGCGTTTGCTTAATCTCATTTCGAGCTCGTGCAGCTCGGCACGAATTTGATTGGTCTCGGCTGCAAATTGTTCCTTTTTCTTGATGTTTTCTGCAGCGGCATCAATCTGTGCAGATCTAATTATGTTCTCAGCTTCCCTTTTGGCACCCTCTATCTGTCGCTGTATGTCCTGCTCGAAGGTTTTGGCCTTGGCTCTGGTAATCATCTGGAAGACCATGACAGCTAAGACAATCCCCAGAAGAAAAGTAGCAATTGGGACAAAGACAGCTGGGAGGCCAATTTGCATCATTATGGCATCCATAATCCCTACCTTTCATTTGCAGTTACAATATGTTCAAGGCATTGCTCAATGGAGTCCAATTGCGGATTTTCCGGCAGGAAAGCTACAAAGAAATGGCTGTGAATTATGAAATCTTTTTCGCTGGAGCGTAGAATCAACTACCTGGGGTCAAAATTACCTCTAATTGCGGCATTTTTGGCGTCAACGAGTTTCTTTTTCTCCCAAAATTGCTGATTTTATGCTCAATACCGGCACTTCTTCGCTGGTAAGCAAAAGTTTTTTCAAACAGATTTCGTTTCACTCTAAATTCACTTTTCTTCCGTCGCATCAAGAGGCCATATCCACATTTGCCTTTGCCGACTGCAACGGATACTAAACGTGTCTCTGTAACCTAACCACCGTTCGAGAAAGGGCTTACACGCACTTTCTCTTTTGCTTGTCCCTTTACAAAGTAACGATAAACTACCAATGTTACGGGACAATCCACAATCCTGAATCCTGTTCATCATCGGTATATCGAATGCTATGCTATAGTATTTTTGGTAATTGGTCAAGAAAAAAACAATATATAAAATTCTAAGGCTTTTGACGAAAATTTCTATAAGTCCTTTATAGGAAAGGGGGTATGCGATTTCAATAATCCGACTTTTTAGCATCCTTCGGCCTATTTCGTGTGCTTTTTTACCAAAAATGCGCAAAAATGCATGTCTTTCGAGCAAAAATTAATAGTCGTTTAAGGCAGTCAACGGATTGTTTATTTCCTGGCTGATTTGCACCTGCCAGGGACAAGGGGCTGAAACTCTTCACTTTATAATAACGGAAGGGGGTTGCGATTTTTGCAATGGCCGAAAGGTCGGTTTTGGGATAATATATTGCAAATCTTAACTGGCGTAAGCCATCTTGACGATTCTGGTGATTTGGATTGTATCCTTTGTAAGCTCGCAGAAGCAGAGAATGTTTTAGGTAAGCGGATGAGCGAAGAACAAAAAGATTCGGAAACAAAAACAATCGAGAAGAAATTGCTTCGGCCGGCTTTAATTGTTTCGGCGGAGACAATCTCTGAGTATTCGATATTCTTAAAGCATCTGTTGGTTGGTCTGGTTGATGAATCGATTCCCGTGGCCCTGGTTTGTCCGGCGAATTGCGACCTGGGTTCTGTCGTTCCACCATCGGTCCAGGTTATCAGGTATCCGGCTTTTAATTTGCCTCTGCTCCGGCGGCAAAACAGGAGGAGGCTTGTTGAGCAGCTCAGCGATTTTAAGCCGACCGTTCTGCACTGCTTGTGCCAGAGCGAAGCGCCTCTTGCCAGGCAATTAGCGTGGCAATTGGATTTGCCTTATCTGTTGATGGTTAATTCGCTGCAGAAGCGATTTGGTCGGCTTTTTATTTCATCGAGTCGTTGCGCAAAAATCATTGTGCCGGCTGAAAGTATCTCCGCTAATGTTGCGAAACTTTATCCCGCTTTTACTGAGCGAATTAAGCGGATAAACATCGGCACCTTCGCCTCAGAGACCAGCAGCTGTTTCCGCGAGCCCCGCTGGCTCGCAAGTATGGTAACAACTCATCCGTTGAATAACGAAAGTGATTTTGAGAATTTATTCGGTGCGGTAAAGCATCTGGCAATTGATGGATATGAATTTATGTTAGTGATAACAGGCGGCGGACGGGCAGAAAAGCAGGTGTGGAAATTGCTGACTGCGCGTGGTCTTTCGCAGATTGTTACCATTGTTCCGAGATTGGAGATGTTGCGTTCGGTTCTTGCAGCCGGTGATATTTTCATCCAGCCCCAGCCCAGCAATACTTTTAACCCTTTATTGCTGGAAGCGATGAGTGTCGGGGCGGCTGTCGCAGCCTGTAAGGGGGGAGTTGATGATTTGATTATTGAGGACAAAACTGCAGTTGTGTTTGACCCGGCTGATGAGCTCAGCATATATGGCACTCTGCAGCGGTTGTTCGACAGGCGGGAGCTGGCGCAGCAAATCGCCGCAGCAGCGCAGCAGCATTTGAGAGAAAATTACACCGTCAGTAATATGATTTCTTCTACCCTGCAGGCCTATGACGATGCGCAGAGCTGGCTCAAACACCGACGCCGTTCTTAGTCGCCGGAACGGCGACTGCGGTTAGCCCCCAAATTTATTTTGGGGGTTAGGTTAGCCCTGCCATCTCGATGGCAGGGTTCGTTAATACGGAAGCGCGGCAATCTCAATTCCCAAAATCATAAATCGAAAATCACAAATGATTGCCTCTTGCAAATTACTCGGCAGGGTTTACACTAATGGCCTATGGCAAAGAAATCTAAAGCCAATTCTAAGAAAACTCCGGCGAGCGGCAAACCATCCTCTCTAATCGATACCCGCGTTATTTATTGCGGCGATAACCTCGACCAGTTGAAAAAATTCCCCGATGGATGCGTTGACCTTATCTATATCGACCCGCCTTTTAATTCTAATCGCAATTATGAGGTCTTCTGGGGCGAGACAAAGGAAAAACGTTCATTCGAAGACCGCCACGCCTCAACGCAGGCATATATCGACTTTATGCGGCCTCGTTGCGTCGAGCTGCACCGCGTCCTGAAGAAAACCGGCTCGTTCTATTACCATTGCGACTGGCACGCCTCTCACTATGTCAAAATTATGCTCGACCAAATTTTTAGCGAAAACCAATTCCAGGATGAAATCGTGTGGAAAAGGACTCCGTTTGCCGGCAGTAGCAAATCGCTCGCGCAGCAGTACCCACGTTCGCACGATGTGCTTTTGTTTTATACAAATAGTGATTCATGGACATGGAATCCACCTACCAAACCTTATTCCGAGGAATACTTGGAACGGTTTAAATGGGATGATCATGATGGTCGAGGGCCATATCGAAAAACTCTTCTGAAAACGTATTCGCAAGAGACGTTTGAGAGGTTAAAGGCCGAGAACCGGCTTGTTCCTCCACAAAAAGAAGGAGCAAAGTGGTCTTACAAACAGTATCTTAATGAAAGTAGCGGCCATGTTCAGATAGATGACGTCTGGACCGACATTAACGCGATCAACCCAGTTGCAAAGGAACGTCTTGGCTATCCAACACAAAAACCACTTGCTTTGCTTGATAGAATTATCAGAGCTTCGAGTAATCCCAACGAGATTGTCCTCGATGCCTTTTGTGGTTGCGGCACGGCGTTAGTCGCCGCCGAAAACCTTGGCCGTCAATGGATTGGCATTGATATTTCGCCGACTGCCTGCCGTGTTATGGCAAAGCGTCTGCGCGATGTCTGCGGTATGAAAGAGGATGAAAAACTCTGGCGTATCGCCCGCGGCTTTGTTGTTCGCGATTTGCCGTGGAGTGAAAAGCAGCTTAGAGAAATCCCACCCTTTGAATTTGAGAACTGGGCCGTTATCGCCCTCGGCGGTGTGCCGAATGTCGCTAAGGTCGGCGATATGGGAATTGATGGCCGTATCTATCCTGTTTCTGCCGTGCCTAAGAAAACCAAAGGCGAGCTCGATTTTATGGATGTTTGGTATCCCATACAGGTCAAGCAGAAGGACAAGGTTGGCTCACCAGACATCAGGGATTTCGAGGGCATGATGGTAACGCATGACCGCTCAAAAGGCTTCTTCGTCTCATTCGGCTATTCGCAGGATGCTATGTCTGAGATACAAGCATTTTTCAAAAAGACCGGCAAGAGTATCATCGCCCTGACCGTCAAAGACATCCTCGAAGAGCAAATCGCCTACAAATTGGTGTGAAATATTGCTCAGGATTATAACAAGGAAAAATTAAAAAACTAAGTATCAGCAGATTCCCCAGCTTGTGTCGTGTCTGGGTGACTCTCTTGTTTTTGTTTGATCCACTCTCTACAATGGGGACACTTCTTTGCGAAAATCTTCACATTTTCCCCGCATGTAGGACAGGTGGGTTTAAAGAGCCTACTGCCAGTATCATGTAGCATGCGGCTACGTTCAGCATCCTTTATAGCCTCCGCCACCTTCATATTGCTGTCTTTGAATGACTCGTACAGGACATTCTCATACTGCCCTATATCTATCACAATGTTACGCTCAAACAACTTTCCACTGTCGTTCTCATATCGAACGAGTACCCGGAAAATTTTCTTATTAAGAGGCGTTTCCTTCTTTGGTTCCAGAAAACCTACCCGGAACTTTAGCCTGCGACCGGGGGATAGATAGGAAACACCGTTCTCAAATACGGGCAAACTGGCCAATCCCCCCAACGTATTTTTCTGGTCAACAACAATCCTAATACAGTCAACATCGGAAACGATCTCGAACCTCACATTTCTCGCTGATGATTGTCCAGAGTTACCTATCACCAGACGCAGCATCCTCTCGGGAAGCTCGAAGTCTACGTGGACATCTGGTTCCTTGGCCTCTTTCATTTCATCCACCATCGCCCTTGTCAGGCGTACATACTTGCCAGTGAGAAACACGAGCACCACAGTTGCAAAAGCAACAACTATTGGGCTTATGACGGATATGTCTATTACCATGGTGTCCTCTCATTCATAGTGCACTGTAAATTTGCCGGAGCCAACAATGACTATACAGTTTGTATATAATGGGTTACGCAAACTGTTTTCATCTGTATAAGAAGTTTCTATTAAATTAACTATAAATCCTCCCCAAGATTATGTCAATCCTCAAAACCTAACGACAACTCTCTCGAACTAAGTTTCCTCACAGGTGAAAATCTATTGCGTTCTGGCGAGGCACCCAAAATCGCCGCTTTTTCAACAGCTTGTGTTCTTGCAGTGAACCTACTCCCAGTAAATGCTATTCTCAAAAGGATTCTCTGGATACCATTCTACAAATTCTCCTTGTTGTTTGTCAAATTGGATTAAAACAAAAGCAAAAGTCCAAGGCAAGCCTGCCCTAAGAAGTTGATCGTTCATAGCTTTATCTAAACGTTTTATTTCTGTAGGAATAGGTTCTAAAGAAATCAAAAATGTAAATTTCGCGTTGAATAACTCCCGATACTTTTTAGTTTGGTAAATATCATTTAATTCTATTCTCTTTTTCTTGAATTCAATAACTATAAAATCTGAGGAATCTTTAATAAACCCAGTGATGTCTGGACGAACGCTTTTAAGAAAATTAAAAATTATATTTCTTTCTGGTCTTATTTGGTTTTTTAATCCATTAGTAAATTCTTTATTTGCAGTAACTTCTAAATAAAAATTCGTACTTCTCGTCCTCAGAAGCTCCTCTAATTTAGCTTTAATCAGAGGATAGTATTCTTTCTCATTATTTTTCATATCTCACCTTTACCCAAAAATTTCTAATCCGTCAACTCCCAAAACCCCGCAAACCTTAAAATTTGCTGTTGCGTCCTCCAGTTCGGCCTCTGTTCCTATTTACTTCGTCCCTTACGGGACTGCGTAACACTAAGGTTCCTCATTCCGGCCTCCGGCAGCAACAGCAACTAGGGCCTTCGGTAGCACCACGCAATCTGTGTCTAAAAAATCTCTGCGTCCTCTGCGGTAAATTCTTTTTTCGTTTGACTTTTCTCTGAAAATGTGTTAAAATACCCCTCAGTTTGCCTGCCCCTTAGGGGCCAGTAGGCAAACGACAAATCGCCCAGTAGGGCAAGTTTTCAGGCCCAGCAGGCCCAAGTCAAATAATCATTAACTATTAAATTGTTAATAGGAAATTTCAAATGCCTCCATAGGATTTTAAAGCTTTTTGTACCTTTTGGTGGCTAACTAATTCCGTGTCATCAGCGTAATCAGCGATGAGAAACGGAAGCGGAGATTGTTTGCCTTGACCGGAAAAATCAATCAAAATGAACTAAATTATGCAAAACGAACCCAATTTTCAAAAAAGTCAAATGTTTATAACCGAAATGATGACAAGGAATTACAACGAAAAATACACAATGGACACTTGGTCAAAACAAACCCAATCAAAGCCAACCTGTGGTGAGCGCAGTCGAACCATTTATGGTGAGCCTGTCGAACCAACAAAGCCAATTTTTGGCAGATTGTCTCACCATTTTCAGTCTAACAAGCCGTATTCCTTCAGTGTTTGTCGCAGAACAGTTTTTGTTTTTTCATCCAACGGTGTCATCGGCAGTCGCAGTTCTTCAGGAGCCATATTCAGCATCGACATTGCCGCCTTGACCGGTATTGGGTTGGTCGCCAAACCGAGCATATCCCTGCACAGAGTAAAGAGTTTCTTATGCCATTTCAGAGCCGAGGTAAAGTCGCCTTCCAGGATTAAATCGGTCATTGCTTTGACGTCGGCAGGGACTATGTTTGCCACTACGCTGATGACGCCCTTGCCGCCGACCGAAGCGATGGGCAGCGTAAGAGAATCATCGCCTGAGATGATGGTCAAATCGCAGCGGGTCGCAATTTCACTGGCCATATCCAGCCTGCCGGTCGATTCTTTGATTGCGACGATATTTTCAATTTCAGCTAACCGCACGACAGTATCCACCGTCAGGCCGGTCCCGCCGCACCGACCGGGTATGTTGTACAATACCATCGGCAAATCGACCTCTTCTGCTATCACTTTGAAATGCTGATAAAAGCCTTCCTGTGTCGGTTTGTTGTAGTATGGGCAGACCTGCAGTGTGGCATCGGCGCCGACCTTTTTTGAAAATGCAGTCAGTTCGATGGCCTCGGCGGTTGAGTTTGAGCCGGCACCGGCGATTACCGGCACGTTACCCCCTACTGCCTTAACCACTCTTTCGATAACCTCTTTGTGCTCGGCGTGACTTAGGGTCGGTGATTCCCCTGTTGTGCCGCAGGGAGATATTGCATCTATCCCGTTTTCCAGCTGGAAATCGATAAGCTCATCGAGCGTTCGAAAATCAATCTCACCGCCCTGAAAGGGCGTTACGAGCGCCACCATTGCTCCTGTAAACATCTTATTCTCCTATATGTTTTTTCACTTTGTGCTCTTACTCAGCACCTTCAAGTATTCTTTCACCGTATTATAAAGCCCCATCTCAAGAGCATCAGCTATCAGAGCATGGCCGATAGAGACTTCAAGTACGCCGGAAACTTCAGCAAGAAATCTTCCGAGGTTATCAAGGTTCAAATCGTGCCCGGCATTCACTCCGAGACCGGCATCCCCAGCAGCACGGGCCGCATACGCATATTGCTGTAAAATTTCGTCCACGCCTTCGCCGGTTCGAAACGCTCTGGCATACGGTTCTGTGTACAGCTCAATGCGGTCGGCCCCGACTTCCCTAGCCATCATAATACCGGCAGCGTCGGCGCTCATAAAAAGACTAACACGAATGCCCATCGCCTTCAACTTTTTAATAACAGGGGTAAGTTTTTTTCCGTCGGCTTTCAGATTCCAGCCGTGGTCTGAGGTACCAGCGTCAGGTGCATCTGGTACTAAGGTGGCCTGGTTCGGCCTGACCTCACTGACAATCTCCATATATTTGCCGAGAAATGGGTTGCCCTCTATATTGAATTCAACGGTCATTATCTCCGCCAGCTCATAAACATCGGAATATTTTATATGGCGCTCATCCGGCCGAGGGTGAACCGTTATGCCATACGCACCGGCTTTGATTATGGTCTTAGCTGCTTGCAAAACATTCGGTATTCCAATATCGCGCTGGTTCCGCAGCAATGCTATCTTATTTAGATTAACGCTGAGATTAGTCATCTTTGCTTCTCGGCTAACCCTCGCATTATACCCTAACCGCATCCTCCATCAATCAATTTAATCCGCCTACGGCGGAATCTCTTGCCAAATCTGCTTTTTCCGGTTATATAATCGTTATGAAGCTGAGTTGGGCCAGTTGGATTACGATTATTCGGATACTGCTGATAATTCCCTTTGTCAGTTTTATGCTGAAGATAAATGACACTGCGATTAGCGAACCGATGCGCGACGTGATGCGGTATGCTGCGACTTTTATTTTTTTAGTTATGGCGGTCAGCGATGCAGTCGATGGTTTCTTCGCTCGAAGAAAAAAACAGATTACAAAATTAGGTTCATTTCTGGACCCGACGGCGGACAAGCTGCTTATAACCTCTGCATGTCTGTTGTTGGCCTCGCAGCACAGCCATGTTGACGGTTTCCTCCTGCCGCCGACGGTTGTGGTTTTGATAATCGGCAAAGACCTGTTTTTGTCGATTGGTTTTGTGATTATTTATTTTATCACTTCGAGGCTTTTTATCGCTCCTGTGTTTATCGGCAAGATTGCCACAACCCTGCAATTGTCGATGGTGACGGGGATTCTGATTGCCCCTGAGGTCTCCGGTTTTTTACCCGGCTGGATTTGGTTCCTACGGGTTCTTTGGTGGTCGGCTGCCGTAACCGCTATCTTGACAACTCTTATTTACATTCGTAACGGAATTCGCTATATTGAGCAGCACGAACAAAAAAGTGTATCTGGTGAAGCGTGAAACAAAATACCAGATACGCTGCACAAGATACGAATATGGCGATGCAATTCAGTGAAATACCGGAAATTTTGGAAGACCTTCGCAAGGGCAGGATGGTTGTTCTTGTCGATGCCGAAGACCGTGAGAACGAAGGGGACCTGGTTTGCGCTGCCGAGAAGGTAACGCCGGAGATTATTAACTTTATGGCCAAATTCGGTCGCGGTCTTATTTGTCTGCCGTTGGCAGCTGAGAAATGTGATTCGCTTGGTCTTTATCCGCAGACGATTGAAAATACAGCCCGATTTGAAACGGCGTTTACCGTCAGTATTGATGCTGCTGAAGGTATAAGCACAGGTATCAGCGCAGCAGACAGGGCGCGGACAATTCAGGTTGCAATTGCTGATGATTCGAAACCCGCTGACCTTGTTCGTCCAGGCCATATATTTCCGCTCCGCGCTCGCAAGGGTGGTATATTAGTTCGGGCCGGTCAAACTGAAGGGGCCGTTGACCTGGCTCGGCTGGCGGGATTAACACCGGCGGGCGTCATCTGTGAAGTTATGAACGAAGACGGCTCAATGGCACGTGTGCCGCAGCTGCTCAAATTCTGCGAAAAACATAATCTTAAAATCGCTTCGATTGCAAAACTTGTAGAATTCCGTCTCCAGAGTGAAAGCCAAATCAAACGAATCGAGCATGTAACTTTGCCTACCGACTACGGGGAATTTAAGCTCATTGCTTATAAGAGCATAACTTCTCCGGAGCCGCATCTGGCATTATGCAAAGGCAGCGTTGGTGAGCTTGATGGGAACGGCAGCCCTATCGAACATACCGAGCCCGTGTTGGTAAGAGTGCATTCGGAATGTATGACAGGAGACCTGTTTCATTCACAGAGGTGTGAATGCGGCTACCAACTGATAACTGCGATGGAGATGATTGAAAAAGCCGGTAAGGGGGCGTTGATTTATCTCAGGCAGGAAGGCAGAGGCATCGGGCTGACGAATAAACTGCGGGCTTATAAACTTCAGGAACAGGGTCTGGATACCGTTGAGGCCAATCTGAAACTGGGCTTTTTGGCTGACAAGCGAGACTATGGAATTGGTGCACAAATCTGCCGCGATTTGGGGCTCAGGAAAATACGAATACTGACCAACAATCCAAAGAAAATAAGTCGCCTTGAAGTTTATGGCATAAAAATTATTGAGCAGGTGCCGTTAAAGGCTAAACCCGGCAAGCACAATATCGACTATCTCAGGACCAAAAAATACCATTTTGGTCATATACTTGATGAGGACTTGTAGTTTTATGAAAGTAGTTGCTGTAATAGTGCAGATGTTTTTATTGCTTTTAGGCGGGGCAGGTTGTGAACCGGCGGACACCAAATTGTCCTCGAGGGCTGATAGCGGTTTTAATCAGCTTTCTGAATACGGCCCGGTGAAAGTTGATATTATGCCGTTGACTGAATTTACCAGCGCCGGCGATGGCAAAAAACCGTCAAGAATAAAGGTCTATGTGAGTTTGCTGGACGCATTTGATTGTCAGATAAAAACACCGGCGGTATTTCGCTTTGAGTTATACGACAGAGTTCCGCGCTCTGCTGAGCCGAAGGGCAAAAGAATTCTTATTTGGCCGGATATCGACTTGACCGATGCGGTCAAAAACAACGGGCACTGGAGGGACTTCTTAAGAGCCTATGAATTCAATTTGCCTTTCAAGCCGGAAAACAGCAAAAGCTACATATTACAGATAACATCTCTGTGTTCAAGCGGCAGGCGGCTTTCGGCTGAGTTTGTCCTTAAACACACAAATTGATGGATTCGGATTGCGTGGATTTTTCGCCACGGTGTTTGTAACAGCCTGCAATGGCAACCTATTACCGGCGTATCTATAAGTTCAATCACCCGGTTAAATTAAATTGACCGAAAAGGGTTAATCTGCGATTATATCTTGCACTTTAGCCTCATTTTTTGCTTATTTTTTATAGGAACTTTTTAGGCTGGTGTTGGTCTAATTAAGGAGAAAAGGGCGTGACCGAAGCTGCAAATATCAGCATTGACGATGCCGTTTTGGTTCAGCAGTGCCGACAGGGCGATTCTGCAGCGACCGAAAGGTTGATTCTTAAGTATCAGAATCGAATATATAACGCCATATTGAGAATATGTGCAAACCCCGACGATGCTGCGGAACTTACACAGGATACGTTTGTCAAAGTAATTGAGAATATAGATAAATTCGAGGGCAGAAGCAGCTTTTATACCTGGGCCTTTAGAATAGGCGTTAATTTGACATTGAATTACTGCCAGAGAAGCGTCAAGCTGGGGTTTAAAAGCCTCGATGCCGAGGACAATGAAGACGACGACAAAGATAGGGGGGGGTTGAAGGAATTTTTGACCGATGATAGTTTGCCTGACCCCGCTGCCGTGGCCCAGAACAAGGAGTTATGCAGGATAGTTATAAAAGCCCTGATGAAATTGGATGATACGCAACGGGCTGTCGTTGTCTTGAGGGATATTGAAGGTATGAATTACGCTCAGATTGCAGAGGTGCTTGATATCGAGTTAGGTACGGTTAGAAGCAGGCTCAGCAGAGCCAGAACCAATCTAAGAGAGATTATGGAGGCGGTTTCGTAATGAACCCAAGCGAAATTCCAAATATCGACGAATTGCTAAATAGCTTCATTGATGGAGAGCTGGACCAGAGGCATCAGACCGAGGTTCAGCGATTGATAAAACATGATAAGCGAATTGCTGAACGCCTGCTAACACTTCAGAAGTGTAAAAGGTTAGTTAGTTCTTTGCCTTACACCGAGGCTCCGCAAGAGTTGTTGGGGGATATTAAAGCTTCGCTGAAGGAAAGGAAACTCCTTGTTCAGCCGGCCCGTGGCGAGCAGCGACGCCGAGAGCGTGAAGGGGCGAGGCATTTACTGGTCCGCAGACTTACCGCTGCCGCTGCTATGATTGGGCTGGTGGCTGTTTTAGCGGCGGTGATTTACTCGATAGTTGCCCCCCAGACGCAAAAATCCGAACCAGCCGTAACAGTGGCGACCGCTGAAAAACCAATCAGACAAACCACCCTCGCCGAGATGAAATTTAGCGGCAGACTTGAATTAAAAACGGGCAGCCCTTCGGAAGTTGCGGCTTTCATTAACAAAGCGATTGAGTATAACATCCCTTCAGACGAGCGGACTGCGGCAGTCCCAGGCAAGCTGGGAGAATCGCATGTCCTCATTTGCAGCCGGCAAAATTTAAGGTCCATCCTGGCCGATTTGGGAACTATTTGGGATAAATTCGATTCGGCAACATTATTTATTGAGACTGACCGGCCTGAAGGGCAAATAGTGGTTGACGCAGTTGCTCCTGAGCAGATTATCGAAATTGCTAAACAGGACGATTTTGAAACGCAAATAAAAACGGCAAAGTATTTCGCCGCGATGAACAATATGGCCAAGCTCTCACCGGGCAGAGAGGTGCTAACTGCCATTGATGATAGCATCCCGGATTTGATAACCATACCGAAGCCGGTCTTGACTTCGAGCGAAAAAACGATTAAAAAACCGCCAGCCCAAGCCGAAGATAGCCGAAAAGTCCATCTGACCATTACGGTTGTAGGCCTGTCCGGCGTAGCGGACTAGTCCGGCGTAGCGCCAGCGAAGACGGAAGCGAAGTCGGAACGCTGAAAGCACCGATATCGGTCGTCTTGAAATGTTGTTGTGCGAACTGCTCGAGATGGCTGAACATTCGCAGTTCGAGCGAATCCTCAAACTGATAAGATAAACTAACTACTTGCTCCCTTTTCGTTTTTTGTACCCGATTTGCTTTTTTCGCCGGCCTTTGTCCCTTTGTCTCCGGCCGCTGGTTTTTTCTCCGCACCGCTTTTTTCGCTTTTTTCCGCTTTCGTGTAGCTTTCGCTTCTGTAATCGGTTTCATAGAATCCGGGGCCTTTGAAAATTACGCCGGAGCCGCAGCCGATAAGCCGTTTCAAGTTTGCCTTTCCGCACTCGGGGCATTTGCGCAACGGCCTGGCTGTTATAGACTGGAACTGCTCAAACTCGTATCCGCAATTGCCACATATATACTCATAAGTCGGCATCTTTTCGTTCCTCGTATCTCGTATTGCGTACTGCGTATTGCGTAGTGCGCAACAAGCCTGCTATTTATCGGTTGTCTCGTCCTCTACGTCTTTTGTCTGCTCTTGCTCTTGGGGTACTTCTTGTGTCGAAGGCAGCTTGTTAATAATTACCCTGCTTGGCCTGATAACCCTGCCATTGAGTTTGTATCCTTTTTGAAACTCTTCGAGCACAATGTTTTCTTCCCTGTCCGGCTCGGCCCTTTGCATTATTACCTCATGCAAAACAGGGTCGAATTTCTCGCCCAGTGCTTTTATGTGTTCTACGCCGTGTGTCTTCAGGATACCGAGTATCTGGTCGTAAATAATCCGGATGCCCTTGAGAAGAACATCTGCGTTTTCCGCCGAGTGTGCGCTTCGAAGTGTATGTTCAAAATTATCCAGGGCAGGCAGAAGTGTCTTTATTATTTTTTCTTTCTCATAAGCAATGGTATCGGCAGTCTGTTTGGAAACCCGCTTTTGGTAATTGATATAATCGGCGCTGACACGCTGCAGTTTTCCAAAAAGCTCATCCTTTTCTTTTTGCAAATCCTCTATTTGTTGGCGAAGTTTTTCCAACTCACCGTCCTTCGCCTTCGGCTCTTCCTGCTCTTTTGGTTTTTGTGGCTTTTTTTGCTTCATCAATTGTTACCAAAATATTTTTTTAGTTTCTCGAAAAACCCTCTGGATTGAGGGTAAACGCTTTTATCTTCGGTTTTGGCGAATTCTCTTAGCAGCTCCTGTTGTTTTGTGTTTAGCTTCGCTGGGGTTTCGATAGTAACTTGAACAAGCTGGTCACCACATCGGCCGGTTCGCACATCCGGCAGACCCTGCCCTTTTATCCTGAAGATGCTGCCGTATTGGGTGCCTGACGGTATCTTTAGCTGTTTTGCACCGTTCAGACTCGGCACCTCTATTGTCGTCCCAAGAGCGGCTTCGGTAAAGCTTATAGGCACTACAGCGATAACATTGTTACCGTCGCGATGCAGAAATTCGTGTGGTTTTATCCTGACATAGCAATAGAGGTCTCCTCTCGGTCCGCCTACGCGACCGGGTTCGCCTTCGCCGGCGACTCTTATTCCTTGGCCCTCGTGGACGCCGGCGGGGATTTTGATATTGACAATTCTCTTCTTTGGAACTCTTCCGGTGCCTTTGCATTTTTTACAGGGGTTGGTAATAACCTCACCGCTGCCGCCGCATTGCCGGCAGGTTGAGACCATCTGGAAAAAGCCGCCTCCCCTTGCCACTTGGCCGCTCCCCCTGCAACTCGGACACCGCCCGGCAGTCGTACCTCTGGCACAAGCCGTGCCGTTGCATTCCGGGCATATATCCTGGCGGGTAAATTCAATGGTTTTTTCAACACCTTTACCAATATCGTTAAGTGTTAGTTCGACAGAGGTCTCCAGGTCATAGCCACGCGTGGGGCCGGCTCGACCTGCTCTTCCGCTCCGAGCACCGAAGATGTCACCGAAGAAATCATCGAAGCCGGAGATACCTTCAAATATACTGCCGATATCCTGCCACTTCATATGCGAATAATCCCGCATCCCCATTCCGCGCAGTCCTTCGTGGCCGAACTGGTCGTATCGCTGACGTTTTTCAGCGTCGCTTAAGACTTCGTAGGCCTCGGCGCACTCCTTGAACTTGGTCTCGGCTTCTTTTTTATTATCCGGGTTCTTGTCCGGATGATATTTCATTGCCATACGTCTGTATGCGCGCTTAATCTCGTCGGCGGAGGCGTTCTTGCCTACCCCCAGAACTTCATAATAATCCCGCTTTGCCATAATCTCGTATTGCGTGTATCGTATTGCGTAGTGCGTTAGAGTTTCTTAAGTAGATTTGAAATCATTCGACAAATATGATCTAATCTTTCAAGTAGTTTGGCTTCTTTGTCTTCTTGTATATACTTCAACTCTTTTGCTGTTGTTATCTGTGTTTCCAGTTCTGCGCAACTTCCTAAGGATATGTACAAAAATTGCTTATATTCCTTATTGTGATATCTCCTGAAACCTTCTGCTACGTTCGAAGGTATGGAAACGTCCGACCGTCTCATTTGGCTAACTAAACCATACGTCTCTTGTCTTGGGAACTGTTCTGTCGATTTGTATATATCTTTAACTAACTCGATGCCCATTTTCCAAATCTCTGTATGTTCTTATTTTTCCTGCCATATATTCTTCTCTTTTTACGCAATACGCACGACAAAGTTTATCTAACCGCTCCCGGTATCGGCTCTTCGTCTTTATCTTTTAAATCGGTTACTAACACGTTGGTCGTTAACATCAGTCCTGCCACGGAAGCAGCGCTTTGCAAAGCGGTCCTGGCAACTTTTGCAGGGTCGATAATTCCGGCCTTGAACATATTGACGAATTGCCCCGTGTTGGCGTCGTAGCCGATATTTTCATCTTCTTCCAGTTTCTCGAGAAGGACAGCGACAACCACATCGCCCTGGTCGCCGGAATTGTCTGCTATCTGTCTTGTCGGCGTTTTAAGGGCGTCCCTTACAATATCAAAGCCGATTTTCTCATCGCCTTTGGCCTTTGCCCTGGCTTTCTTCACCTCGCCGATGGCACGAAGGAACACAACACCACCGCCTGCGACAACACCTTCTTCCGTTGCTGCTCTTGTAGCGTGAAGTGCATTTTCAAGAAGGTTTTTGCGTTCCTTCATCTCTGTTTCCGTTGCTGCGCCGGCTTTGATAATGGCAACTCCGCCGGTCAGTTTCGCAAGACGCTCCTGCAGTTTTTCACGGTCGTAGTTACTCGTTGTCTTTTCGATTTGGTTGCGAATTTGGTCGCAGCAAGAAGTTATATCTTGCTTTTTGCCGGCCCCCTCGATTATCGTGGTTGTTTCTTTGCCTATAATGATTTTCTTGGCCTGCCCTAATTGTGAAAGCTCGATTTTTTCGAGCTTTATTCCCAAATCTTCGGTGATTACCTGTCCACCCGTCAGGACGGCTATGTCGGCTAACATCGCTTTCCTGCGGTCGCCGAAGCCGGGCGCTTTGACAGCGCAGACTTTCAACACGCCTTGCAGCCGATTAATGACCAGTGCTGCCAGAGCTTCGCCCTCAATGTCCTCTGCAACAATCAATAGCGGCTTGGCAACCTGGGCAACTTTTTCGAGCAGCGGTATAATCTCGCGAATATTGGATATCTTCTTTTCGTGCAGCAGGATATAGGCCTCTTCAAGAACGGCTTCGAGCGTTTCAGGATTAGTCATAAAGTATGGGGATATATAGCCCTTATCGAACCGCATACCTTCGACAACGGTCAGCTCGTTTTCCATCCCCTTACCCTCTTCGACCTCGATGACGCCTTCCTTGCCGACCTTATCGATTGCATCAGCCAGGATTTCTCCGACCTGTGGGTTGTTGTTTGCACTGATAGTTGCCACTTTCGCAATGTCGCTATGGCCCTTTACCGGCACGCTGACCGATTCGATAAATTTCGTGACAACTTCGGTCGCTTTGTTGATTCCTCTCTGGATGGCTATAGGATTTACGCCCGCAGTAACATGCTTTAGGCCCTCGGCATAAATCGCTTCTGCCAAAACTGTTGAGGTTGTTGTTCCGTCGCCCACCTCGTCAGAGGTTTTGCTGGCGACCTGGTTGACCATCTTTGCGCCCATATTCTTGAATGGTTCAGGCAGCTCGATTTCTTTGCTGACCGTAACGCCGTCCTTTGTCACTTTCGGCGAGCCCCAGCTTTTGTGCAGGATGACGTTCCTGCCCGTCGGGCCGAGGGTAACTTTCACCGCTTTTGCCAATTGTGACAGCCCGTCTTTAAGGTGTGTCCGTGCTGTATCGTCGAACATTAATTGCTTTGCCATTTTTTATTGTCCCTTATATATTCGCTGTTAAACTTTTCCATTGTTCACTTCTCAATAATTCCCAGAACATCGCTTTCGTGCAGAACTACAAATTTTTCTCCGTCAATTTCGACTTCGCTTCCTATGTATTTGGCGTAGATGACCTCATCATTTTTCTTTACGCTCATCTTGTTTCGTTTGCCGTCATCGAGCAGCTTGCCTGGCCCGGTGGCTACTACTTTTCCGATTTGCGGTTTTTCTTTCGCCGTGTCCGGCAGAATGATACCGCCGGTGGTTTTCCCTTCCGCTTCTGATTGTTCTATTACAATTCTGTCATCCAAAGGTCTGAGTTTCATAGCTCTCTCCTTAGTCAAAATTATTTTTACCCTGTGGCCAGGCCACTTTTTGCTTTCCTATTTTACATCATATCCATATCGCCCATACCACCCATTCCGCCACCGTAACCACCACCGGGCCCGCCAGGAGGCATTTGCTCTTTTCCTTTGGGCTTCTCGGTAACAAGACAGTCGGTGGTCAGCAGCAGCACGGCTATACTCACGGCGTTTTCCAGTGCGATGCGTGTCACCTTTGCAGGGTCAACGATGCCGGCGCCGAAAAGGTCTTCGTATGTGTCTGTATCGGCATTATACCCGAAGCCGCCTTTGCCTTCGACGACTTTATTAACTACCAGGTTCGCCGTTGCCCCGGCGTTGGCGGCAATCCAGTAGCACGGCATTGTAAGCGACTTTGACACTATATCAGCTCCGGTTTGTTCATCGCCTTCGAGTTTTAATTTCTTAACTGCATCGATACACCGGATAAGGGCCACCCCTCCGCCGGGCACAATCCCCTCTTCAATAGCTGCCCTGGTGGCGTGAAGCGCATCTTCTATCCGCGCCTTTATTTCTTTCATTTCCGTTTCGCTTGCTGCACCAACATTGATTTGAGCAACGCCGCCGGTCAGCTTCGCTAATCGTTCCTGCAGTTTCTCGCGGTCGTAATCGCTCGTTGTCGTTTCTATTTCGCTCTGGATTTGCTTGATTCTGCCGCTGATTGCTTCCTTGCCGCCGGCCCCTTCGATAATGATTGTATTGTCGTTATCGATGGTCACCTTCTTGGCCTGTCCTAACTGTTTGACGCCGATATTTTCCATCTCGATTCCCAAATCCTTGAAAATCGGCTCTGCTCCTGTCAGCGTCGCAATGTCCTCCAGCATTGCTTTTCTGCGGTCGCCGTAGCCCGGCGCCTTCACCGCTGCGACCTGCAGTACCCCTCTTAGTTTATTAACCACCAGCGTAGCCAATGCTTCGCCCTCAACATCTTCTGCGATAATCAGCAGCGGCCTTTTGCCCTTCGCAATCTTTTCAAGCAGCGGAACAAGTTTGGCCACATTGCTTATCTTGTCCTCATAAACTAATATGTATGCTTTTTCCAGCTCGCAGACCATATCCTCCGCATCGGTTACGAAATGTGGTGAAAGGTAACCCCGGTCAAACTGCATACCTTCGACGAAGTCAACAGTTGTATCGAGGCTTTTGCCTTCTTCAACGGTAATGACCCCGTCCTTGCCGACCTGCTGGAACGCTTTTGCCATAATCTTTCCGACTTCTATATCGTTATTTGCTGACACCGAAGCGATATTGATTATGTCATCGGCTTTGGTAACATCTATCGGCTTTGCCAGCGACTTCAGCTTCTCTATTACCACCTTGGCGCATTTTTGCATACCCCGTGCCAAAGACATTGCATCCGCACCAGCCGCCAGATTTCGATATGCCTCCTTGAACATTGCTTCAGCTAACACCGTGGCCGTCGTTGTCCCGTCGCCCGCCACTTTTGACGTTCTGCTTGCTGCCTCTCTTACTAATTTCGCTCCGAGGTTTTCTTTCTTGTCTATAAGTTCGATTTCTTCAGCTACCGTTACACCGTCTTTGGTTACTGTTGGTCCGCCCCAGCCTTTATCGATGATAGCGTTTCGACCTCTCGGCCCAAGCGTTGATTTGACTGCTGCCGCTAATTTTTCCACCCCTGCCAGCAGAGCAGACCTTGCATCAGATTCAAATGCCAACTCTTTAACTGCCATAATTGCTTCCCTTCTTAATCTGTTTCAAAAGAAAATTCAAAACTCACAATTCAAAACCGCTTTCCCCTCTCCTTAACTTTTGTAATCACCAGGATGGCTTACGCCATTTATAACAGATATGCAAAAAATATACCAGCTTTTAATATACACCGGCCCATTTTGGACTCTTTAGTCTTAACTGTCCTATTAACAAATAATTATGCAATGCAAAAATTGCGCCTCCAAAAAGCTGGACTATATTCCCACCCAGGGAAAACGCACATTTTGGCACAAAAACAAAAACCCACCCCGCCATCTTGACAGCCTTCCTCTCATCCCGATAAGCCCCGCTTCTTAATGTAAAAAACTTTTTCGACAGGGCCGATAATACCTCTCGCTTCTGCGCCGAATGCCTGAAATCACCCTTCCAAACGCTCTCTCGCAATTATTTGCTTGAATTGAAAAACCACCTCGGTTATAATGATGTTAACAAATGGGGGATAAAATGTTCAGCAGGTTCAAAATATTAGCACTCTTCGCAACAGCAATTATCGTCATTTTGACTGTATTGGCCGGCTTGACCTTCGCCGCTGATAATAGCCATAGATTAGCCGCTGCTTTCACAAATCTAAGCGCCTATATCCACGCCGGCCAATACATCTCCTACATAAAAGATATTTCTCTCGTTGCCTTCTTATTCTTACTGCTTTTATGTAGAGCTCTTCTTCTCAGAAGGTCGCAGAACTAAACTCTCCGTAACCGGCTCAAATCCCCAATCGTCGGGATGGCTTACGCCATTGCAAATCGTCGATACTGAAGGTTCGCCTGAGTTTCAACCCGCCTGTGGCAGACCCAAAACCATAAAAACTAAATACCATCGACTAACTACTAACCACCAACGACTAATAATTTTACCCACAAACTCAACCGAAAAGGCGAAACTCCTGCCCCACCAGCGCATCGAGTATCGAGAGCGATTGTAAAAGGTTCCCGTTTTGCGGCACATTGCGAAATGGGAGCCCTGCCAAGGCAGGTCAGGTAAACTGGAACTATACGTAAAGTCATCCTGTCGGTTCGGCAGCACCCACACCGACAGGAACCCGGAACATACAATACAACAATAGGTTACAAACTGGTTTGCCACAAATCAACTATCATAATATAGATGGAACTCATGTGGGTGCGGCCGCAGTGCTATCTCGCCTATTTCCTTTTCACGTTTCCACTGAATCCACGTCTCGATAAGGTCTTCGCTAAAGACATCGCCCTCAGTGAGGAACTTATGGTCCTTCTCGAGCGCATTCATCGCTTCGGAGAGTGTGCCGGGCGCCTGCTTGATCTTGGCCAACTCTTCCTTGGAAAGCTCGTAAACGTCCACGTCCATCGGTTTACCGGGGTCGAGCTTGCGTTTGATTCCGTCGTTGGCGGCCATAAGCATCGCGGCGAAAGTAAGGTAACCGTTGCAGCTCGGGTCCGGGCAGCGGAATTCGACGCGTTTGGAATTCGCTCTCGGTGAGTACATCGGGATACGGCAGGCGGCCGAACGGTTGCGTGCGGACATACACAGGTTCA
>Ga0315274_10002170_pt1 | contig 29821 bp, 32 predicted proteins | sample YL17G02_20_MG_FD_203700 | JGI IMG/M metagenome (GOLD analysis project Ga0315274, IMG submission 203700) | Sediment microbial communities from Yellowstone Lake, YNP, Wyoming, USA - YL17G02_20 | ecosystem: Environmental > Aquatic > Freshwater > Lake > Sediment | place: USA: Wyoming | collected...
AAATCACCCGGCTGGCCCACAGGACAGCCTCGGCAGCGCCGAGAGCGGCATACAGTGGTGAAGAAGGGGCAGAAGCGCAAGAAAAAAGCCGCTTGACAGTCTGAATTCAGTTGGAAAAGAGCTTCGCACTGAAACTCGGCTGTGCCGAGCCTTTCACGTTAGTCTAAAGTCGAGATCCATAGAGGATACTGAAAGTCGGAGGTGGTAGGCCAGGCGGACCAGGTGCAGGGGTTGCACCGACCATCGATCCGTAGGGATACTGAGCGGGTAGGATCTCACACAAAGACACAAAGACACGAAGGGAACAGAGTTTTCCCCACACACGTGGGGGTGGACCGTAGACACCATCGACGCGCCGACGCTGGTCCGCCGCTCCCGCTCGGACGAGGCAGTGCGGCTGTTCTACGAGTTCTACGCGCAAACCCTGGTGGGTGGCAAATGGCTTTGCGTTGTGGTAAAATACGTCGCAAATGACGCGTTTGTCGTCGCGGCCTACTTGACTGACAAACCGAAACAGGGAGAAGACCTATGGCCGACAAAGTGAAAGTCTGGTTTGACGCCGAAGCGGATTACCTCGAAGTGCAGTTCCGCGAGGGCAGCGGCTACATGAAGGAAACCGCGCACGACGCCGTGATGGAGCGCGTGGACGCGCAAGGCAACATTCTCGGCTTTAGCATCCTGGGTGTGTGCCAGTTCACCAAGACGAAACCCCTGGAGGCCAGCCTGACCGCGGCGTGACATCCTCTGCCATCCTCCACGAAATCGGCCATGTGCTGGCACAGCAGTACGGGTTCACGCCGGAGGAGTCGGCCTTGGTCCTCAACTATGACATCCAGTGTCGCATGGGCCACGACGCGGAGAGCGAGGCGGACGCATGACCTACACGCTTACACAACATGCCCGGGACGCGATGGAAAAGCGAGGGATACGTGTGGATGGGAAAATGCGAGGCAACCTATGAAACTGAAAATCGATCGGCAAGCGGACGCGCTGTACCTGACGCTCGACGAGTCGGGCGTGGTAGAGTCCGAAGAAGTCTCTCCGGGCATCATCGTGGACTATAATGCCGAGAACCAGGTGGTCGGCATTGAAATGCTGCATCTATCCAGGCGCACGCCGAACCTGGACACCGGCAGAATGATGTTCGAGACGGTTCCGCTCCTGGTGTCACGTTGACAAAAACGGCCCGAGTGATCGCGGGGATGCGCATTCCGGCGGAGTGCCGCCCTGCCTTCGAAGCTGGCCGGCTGCTCTTTCTTTCCCCCTTAATCGAGTCGCCCAAGCGCGTGACCCGGACTCGGCGCTGCGCCGGAACGAGCTGGTCGCCGCCCTGGCGGATCAAGCCTACATCGCCCACATCACTCCCGGCGGCCAGACGGCCCAGGTGGCGGACATGCTCGAGCGGTGGCGTGTGCCCATGCTCCACGTGCCCTGATGGTCCGGCATCCGTGCGCGATGTGGTGGAGGAGCGGGCAGGCGCACAGAGAGGGCGCTTGACAGGCTGACGGTCCCCTTTGTGTCCTTCGTGGATCGGTTTCCCCGCACGCGTAGGGGTGGACTGGGGACGGGGGCTGAGGACTGGGGGCTGGGGACTGGGGGGGTGTTCCCCACGCGCGTGGGGGTGGACCGACAAACAGAAGCGCTGAGCTAACCAGGGCTAGCGGTAGGTGTTCTCGCGTCGGCGTTTGACGTCGACGATCGTGACTAGGTTGGCCTCATCGTTGATGGTGTAGATGACGCGCCAATCGCCGACCCAGATGCGCCAACCCGGCAGCCCGCGCAGTTTGCGACATCCCGGCGGGCGCGGATCGTTCTCCAATTGCAGGATAGCCTCAGTGATCCAGCCGAAATCCGGACTGCGGATCCGGTCCAGTTGACGACGCGTTTGTCGATCGAGGAGTTCAAGACGATACCTGGTTGGCACCGGCCTCTCCGCGGGACCGCACATAGTCGCGGAAACTTGTGCGCTCGCCGCCGGCTGGCGGCGACGCAGCCCGGGTCAGTCGCGCCGCCAGCTCGGGGTCCTGGCTGTCAGCTTCATCGTCCAAGAGATTGAGATAATGCTCGTACTCCTTGATCGTCAGCAGCACAGCAACCGCCTGGCCTTGCGCATCGACCACATACCGGGCATGGCGCTCTCGGAGCAGGTCCTCGCTCATGGTCTACACTCCTGTGGCCCTTGCATTCCACAAACCTGGTCTGATTCTAGCGCAGAATAGATGGAGAAGCAAATGTCCGAGAGGCGGCGGATCCTACCCCCCATTTCCGAGGTATTTGCAGTCCCCCACTGGCCAGAGTATAATGCCCTGCAGTTAGCAGATGACGCCCGCACTGTGAACCCTGACGCCCATTCCTGCGTATAGAAACTGGAGAGTGTGCGCCGCCCCCCATGGCGGCCCCTGCTCAGCGTCTATCGGTTCGTCGCCCGGCCGAGTGCCTGGTGCCACGAGCCCGAGTGCTGGGCAAATACAAGATCCGCCGGGCCCCGGCAAGCTGGGCCTGGCATCGAAAGGAGTGAGATCGATGTTGTGGTGGGATCCGATGTACCTGGTGTTTGCGCTGCCGCCTTTGCTGCTCGGCCTGATCGCCCAGACCTGGGTCCGGTCGGCGTACCGCAAGGGGCTGAATGTGGCCAATCGATCCGGGGTCAGCGGTATGCAGGGAGCCGACACTTTGATGCGCCGGGCGGGCTTGAGCCTGCCCCTGGAGACCATCGCCGGCGAGCTGACCGACCACTATGATCCGCGCAGCAAGACTCTGCGTCTTTCGGAGGGGGTAGCCCGTAGCCCGTCAGTAGGATCGCTGGCGATCGTGGCCCACGAGATCGGCCACGCGGCACAGGATGACGAGGATTACGGCCCGATGCGGGTGCGCACTGCGTTGGCGACGCCGGTGAACATTGGCACGCAGTTGGGCTCGATCCTGTTTCTCATCGGCTTTTTCATGAGCTACCTGGCGACTGGGCTCAGCCAGATCGGGCGCTTGATCTCGTGGGTTGGCGTCCTGGGCTTTTGCATGGCTGCCCTCTTTGCCCTGATCACCCTGCCCGTCGAGCTCAACGCAAGCCGGCGTGGGCTGCGATTGTTGGCCGAGTCGGGGCTGGTAGCCCAGGAAGAGATGCACTATGCGCGCAACGTCCTGACCGCAGCGGCACTGACATACGTTGCGGCGCTCGCGCAGGCCCTGGCGCAGGTGATGTATTTCGTCTACCTGCTCAGCGGCCGACGGCGAAGGCGATAACTCCAAGAGACCCTCAGGGTCTTTTCGTTCACTGCTCCAGCAGCTTCAGGTAGCGGGCGTAAGCCTTGTCCCAGGGAGCGCCGTCGCCTGGCTGGTATGTCTGCACCTGGAACGAGTTGCGCACGATCTGGCGGCCCTCCTGCAAGGACCGGATGTGGCCCAGGGCCAGAGCCTGCATCAGGATGTTGCCCATAGCAGTGGCTTCGATAGGGCCGGCGATGATCGGGCGCTGCATGGCGTCGGCCGCAAACTGGCACAGCAGCGTATTCTGCATGCCTCCTCCGATGATGTGCACCGCCTTGAGCGTGCGGCCCATCATCTCCTCCAGCTTTTCCGCAACCCAGCGATAGCGCAGGGCCAGGCTCTCCAGCGCACACCGCAGGATCTGGCCCTTGGTCTCCGGCACAACCTGACCGGTATCCCGGCAATACTGACTAATACGGACCGACATGTCGCCAGGCGCAAGAAAGCGGTGGTCATCGACATCGACGATCGGCCCAAAGGCCGGGGCCTGGGCAGCCATCTGGGTCAGCATGCCATAGTCATAGGACTCGCCAGCGCGGGCCCACTCCCGGCGGCATTCCTGTATCAGCCATAGGCCCATGATGTTCTTTAGCAGGCGGAAGGTATTGCAGACGCCCCCCTCATTGGTAAAGTTGTAGCGCAGGCTTGAAGCAGTGATTACCGGATCGATCACTTCGACCCCCATCAATGACCAGGTGCCCGAGCTGATATAGGCATAGTCGCGTTCCGCGGCCGGTACCGCCGCTACTGCCGACCCGGTGTCGTGGCACGCTGGAGCGATCACCGGTATGGGTGCGATGTCCAACTCGGAGGCAACGTCGGACAGCATCGGCCCCAATAGAGTACCTGGAGGCACGATCTCGGGAAAGATGGAGGTCGGCAAACCCAGCTTCGAAAGCATGGCGGTGGCCCACGTCTTGCGGCGAGGGTCATAGCACTGCGTGGTGGTGGCGTTGGAGAACTCGCATGCCTTCCGGCCGGTCAGCCAAAAGTTGAACAGGTCGGGCATGGTGAGAAAGGTGCGCGCCGTGTCCAGAGCGGGCTCGCCCGCCATGCGCATGGCGTACAACTGGTACAGGCTGTTGAGCTGTATGAACTGGATGCCGGTGTGCTCGAACACCTCTTCTCGGGGCACGCGCTTGAATACCTCGTCCATCATCCCATCCGTGCGCCTGTCCCGGTAATGGTATGGGTTGCCCACCAGGTTGTCGTGGGCATCGAGCAGGCCGAAATCTACCCCCCAGGTGTCGAGCCCAATGCTGGCGATGGAGCTGCCGTATCGCTGCACGGCCTGTCGGACCCCTTGCTTACACTCGTTCCACAGGCGCAGCACATCCCAGTGCAGGCGCCCGTTGACCTGCACCGGCCCATTGGGGAAGCGGTGCACCTCTTCCAGTTGCAACGAATGCCCGTCCAGGTGGCCCACCACCGCACGGCCGCTTTCCGCACCCAGATCGAGAGCCACGAACCTTTTCTGTTCCATCTTGCCTCCTCTTAAGCTCGCCGGTATGCAGCGTCCAGGTTGCCACCAGTATACCCAATTTGCCGGAGGCGGTCAACCCCCATGTCAGTGGGGTGCATGCACAGTTGGGGGCAGCGACACCCTCCCGGAGGTTCAGAAGGTGCTCGACGCAAGTTAGCACTTCTCCAGAGTACGAAGCAGATGGCTACAAGCGCGCACAACCCAACCTCCGGGAGGGTCTGCCCCGAAGTAGAAATGGACTCGTCGGTGATTGCTATTGACAGGGAGTGTAAGGTGGGTTATGATGGAACAAAGGAGTGTTGAGATGGATTCCAGGCCGACCTATGTTTGCTGCCGGGCCAGCGGCCCGATTGTGGTCGACGGCGTGCTGGATGAGCCGTCGTGGCAGCGTGCCCAGCCGATCCACCTGCTGCGCACAGACACGGGCGCAGCACCTCGCTTTCCGACCACGGCCAAGATGCTATGGGATGATCGCTTTTTCTATGTGGCCTTTGAGTGCATCGATCCCGACATCTGGGGCACAGTTACCGAGCATGACGGTCCCATGTATGAGGAAGAGGTGGTCGAGGTCTTTATCAATGCCAATGGAGACGAGATCAGCTACATCGAGCTAGAGATCAACCCGCTCAACGTCTCGCTGGACCTGTTCGCGCTGAACCGTGACGGCACTCTGCGCACGCTCTTCGATTGGGCATGCGAGGGATGGCAGCATGCGGTCGTGGTCGATGGAGAGCTGAACCAGCGAGACAAGGTAGACCGCTCGTGGACGGTAGAGATGGCGATACCGCTCGCCAATGTCGCAATGGCTCCGCACATACCTCCGACGGATGGGGATGTGTGGCGGGTCAACCTATACCGGATCGATCGCGCGGCCGACGGAGACGAGTACTCGGCATGGTCCCCGACCTGGGCGATCAACTATCACATCCCATCCCGGTTCGGGCAGTTGGTGTTCAGTGCTGAAACCATTTGACGACAGTCCTTGATTTTTCGGGCGGTTTGTCGTACAATGATAACAGAGGGAGACCGCCTGGACCTTGACAGCAAGCGAAACCGCAGCCTGTAGCAGCATCCCTGTGGTAGGGATGGTCATTGGCCATGTGGCTCGAGGGCGACAAGAGGTTGAGAGCAGGTGGACTGGACTGAAAGCGGCCACAGCCGGGATACGGCATTTCGCTTGGCGCGTGCGGGTGCGCGGGTGCGCATCGGCTGTGCAGACGACGCATGTGAGGTGTGCAAGGCCATGGCTGGCAGGACGTATGCTCCCTCCGACGTGCCTCGCCTGCCGATCCGGGGATGCATGCGCGAGCGCTGTCGATGCCAGTTCGTGGCTGTCGATCCGGCGAGTGACCAGACTGTGCCGCAGTTGGTCGATCGAGGAGTGACTGCGCTGAGAGCGGGTAACGTAAAAGTGGCGCGACTGGTGCTGCGCCGGGCAGTTGCCCTGGACGAGATGTACGAGCGTGGGTGGCTGTGGCTGAGCGCCGTGGTCGACGACCAGGACAAGATCGCCTGCCTGGAAAAGGCCCTGGCCATCAACCCGCGCAACGAGCGTGCCCAGGCTGGCCTCCAGACGCTGCAGGGCCACCGAGTGCGGATGCCAGGAGCGGGTCCGCAACCAACAAGGCAGCAAGCCGCTTCCCAGTCTGTGGCAGAGGGACCGATGGCTGCCACTGGGGAGCCGGTGCCTACTCCAGCAGAGGTTCTCGAGCTGCGAGATGGCCGCCAGGTCATCGTTGAGCAATGGTCCGACTTTGCCGGCTTTGCCATGGAGACCGACCCCCACCTGGTGCAATTGCAGGGCGCCGCTTTCTTGAACAAGATACGAGATTTGAACGATCAGGCACTGGCGTTGGTGGCGCCAGAGAGCGAGCTGGACGAGCTGTATGCCCAGTGGCAGGAATCGCAAAAGATGGGCCAGGCACTGCTCAAGGCACTCAGAACGCACCAGTCACAGCGGGATCACACCCCTGGCTGGCGGGCCATGCACGAGGCCCTGAACAGCCTGGGCATCGAACTACGCGGGCACCGCAATGGACTGCGCGTGCGGATCCTGGCGGCCGGAGGCCAGGTGACGGAAAACTGATTTCCTGTCCGGCAGATCGCTGCCGCAGCTCCGGACCTCCACGCGGAGCGGGCCAAGCACCGTCTGGACAATCGCATAGCTGCTAGGGGAGCTCGGGACTGCCGGGCTGAGAGGGCGGCCGATCGCGCCGCCGACCCTTTGAACCTGACGGATAATGCCGGCGGAGGGAAGCGTGAGCGTACAGGGTCATGGACACACGCCAACCGACGGCAGGTTGGCGTGTGTCGTTTCCGTGGAAGGGAGGTTGGACGGATGCGCAAATGGTGGATGGTGATTGGGATCCTGTTGTCTGTGCTGGGTTGGGCAGCATGTCAACGTTCTGCCGGGCCACAGGAACTGGTGATCATGACACACGACAGCTTTGACATTGGCAAGGAGGTGATCGCCCAGTTCGAGCAGGCGAACGGCATCAAGGTCAGGATTTTGCAGTCGGGTGATGCCGGAGAGGCACTGAACAAGGCCATCTTGAGCAAGAACAACCCGCTGGCCGACCTGTTTTTCGGTGTGGACAACACCTTCCTCAGCCGGGCGCTGGATGCAGCCATCTTTGAAGCCTACCAGTCTCCCAGGCTCTCTGACATCCCCAAGGAACTGGTGCTGGACTCGACGTACCGGCTGCTGCCAACCGACTGGGGTGACGTGTGCCTGAACTATGACCAGGGCTGGTTTGAGAGCAAGGGGCAAAATCCGCCGGCCTCCCTGGCGGACCTGATCAAGCCCGAGTACAAGGGCCTGACCGTAGTCGAGAACCCGGCAACCTCTTCGCCGGGGCTGGCGTTCTTGCTGGTCACCGTCCAGCAGTTTGGACAGGACGGCTATCTGGATTACTGGCATGCGCTCAGGGAGAACGGGGTGTCAGTCGAGAACGGCTGGTCAAACGCGTACTATGGGCAGTTCACCGCAGCCAGTGAGGGCAGCCGGCCGATCGTGGTCAGCTATGCCACCAGCCCGGCGGCCGAGGTGTACTATAGCGAAGGCAAGTACAAGACGCCTCCCACCGCTGCAGTGCTCGCTCCGGGTACCTGTTTCCGGCAGATCGAGTTCGTGGGCATTCTCAAGGGCACAAAACAGCGCAAGGCAGCTCGTGCTTTTGTGGATTGGATGCTCGATCGCCCGTTCCAGGAGGACGTTCCGCTACACATGTGGGTCTTTCCCGCGAACCGCGAGGCCAAACTGCCACAGGTGTTCCAGGATTTCGCCCGGCAGGCAGCGGAGCCGGCCATGATGGCTCCTCAGGACATCGCCGCGCATCGCGAGGAGTGGATCAGCGCATGGACCGAGGCGGTCCTCAAGTAGCGGGGTGGTCAGTCAGCGAGTGCCTGGTCAAAGAAACCGATAATGCGAGCCTCGTACGCCCGGGGCACCACAGAATGGGCACCGCAGTGGCCCGCACCGGCGACGATCCACAGGCTCTTGGGTTCTCCTGCAGCCTGGTATAGGCGCCGGGCGTCCGCGACGGTGCAGGCGGCGTTGTCCTGCTCGCCGTGGATGATCAGGACCGGGCGCGGACTGATGCGGCTGATCAGCGCTTCCGGCTTGAACGTGGCTATCCGTCGCCCGGTCCAAAGCCAGGTGGCCCAGCGCAGAGGTACCCCCCACGACCACTGAATGGACGTGCCCCGAATGCCCACGTAGCCAAAACGCGTCCAGAGCCCGCCCATGTCAGCATAGACACTTTCGGCGACCACCGCCCGGATCGTCGGGTCTTCTGCCGCCGCACCGATGCTGACCGCCGAGCCCATGGAGCAGCCAATAGCGCCGATGCGCCCGGGATCGACGTCGGGCCTGGATCGCACATAGGCCACAGCCCCCCTCAGATCCCGGACTTCGAGCGGGCCGATAGTGGTGAACTTGCCGCCACTCTGGCCATGCGCGCGGTGGTCAAAGACGAACACGCTATAGCCAGCGCGGGTGAGGAAAGCTACTCCGGGGTACGTGCCCGGCCCGTTAGCTCCTGAGCCATGGCTAACGACGATCGTCGCCCCATCGCTATCTCCGGGAACGAACCAGCCCACCAACTCGACCCCATCGGTGGCGGCAAATGTCACACGGTCCACCGCTCTGCCGGTGTCCCGTTCCGTTAGCTCGGCAGCCCACCGGTGAGGGTGGGCCAGCAGGTACGACTGGAGCAGCGGCCAGGCAATCACGTAGGCGACGAGGAATGCGCCCAGGATCAGCAAGACGGCCCGGGCCCACTTTCCGAGCGACATGTGGGGGTCTCGCCAGTGGATGCGCATGGGGCCTCCCAGCCGGTACAGCGGTGCAGGCCAAAGGGCAGCATATCCAGACGCCTGAACTGGTCCGCCGCCCAAGGGATTCTGTTGGAAAATGTCGGAGTCGAACCTTCAGGCGGCCATATCTGGTGGTCTGACCGGCGAGGTTGCGGAGCAACCTACATAGCCTAGACTCCCAGCGGTCAGTAGGGCGAAAACCTACAGAATCCCAAGGGGCTATACTATCTCTCGGGTACGCAGGTGCGGGAATAGCAGCACCTCACGGATCGACGCTCTATCGGTGAACAGCATGACCAGGCGGTCCACACCCATGCCAAAACCACCGCTGGGAGGCATGCCGTAGCGCATCGCGCGCACATAGTCTTCGTCCATGGGATGCGCCTCTTCGTCATCGGCGTCGTACAGCCGCCCCATTTCCCGGAATCGCTCCTCCTGGTCGAGGGGATCGTTGAGCTCACTGAAAGCGTTGCCGCACTCGAGCCCCCCGATAAAGAACTCGAAGCGCTCGACGTGCGTTGCATCGTCTGGCTTGGCCTTGGCCAGGGGCGAGACGTCTCGCGGGTAATCGAGAAGAAAGGTAGGCTGTATCAACGATGGCTCGACAGCGCTGAGCAGGGACTTGTCGATCAAGTAGCCCCACGTCCCCCCCTCCTTGGCGGACAAGCCCCGAGCGCGGATAGCTTGGGCGAGCGAATCAGCCGTGGGGTGCTGCCGATAGTCAATGCCAGTGACCTGGAGGATCGCGTCACGCAGGGTCGTGCGCCGCCAGGGGGGGCTCAGGTCGATCTCGTATCCCTGGTAGCAGATGACCGGGCTGCCTGTTGCCTGCTCAGCCACATGGGCGATCATCTCCTCCGTCAAGCGCATGACATCGTGATAATCCAGGTAAGCTGCATAGAACTCGAGCTGGGTGAACTCGGGGTTGTGCTCGTAGCTGACGCCCTCGTTGCGAAAGTCACGTCCGATCTCATATACCCGGTCGTACATCCCCACCAGCAGCCGCTTCAGGTACAGCTCGAACGAGATACGCAGGTACAGGTCCTGGTGCAACTGGTTGTGGTGCGTAGTGAAGGGCCTGGCAGCCGCGCCGCCATAGATCGGCTGCAGGATCGGCGTCTCGACCTCGAGGAACCCCCGTTCATCCAGGAACTGGCGCAGCGCACGGATGACGGCCGCCCGAGTGCGAAAGATCTGCCGCACGTCAGGGTTCACTGCCAGATCGGCGTAGCGTTGGCGGTAGCGGCTTTCGACATCGGCAAAGGCGCTGTATCGCTCGCCGTCTTTTTCCTTGGCGATCGGAAGAGGAGATAGGGCTTTGGCCAGGAGTTGCAGCTCCCGGACGCGCACGGTGACTTCTCCGGTGCGCGTCCGGAACACTGTCCCGGTTAGGGCAAAGAAATCGCCCAGATCAGAGAGGCGCTTGAACAGCTCGAATGCCTGTGGATCGACGTCATCGGCCCGCACATACACTTGGATGCGCCCGTGCTCGTCCTCGATGTGCGCAAAGATCGAACGGCCCATGTCGCGCACACTCACCAGGCGTCCGGCCAGGCTGACGGTGACCTCGGGCGCGTCCGGCTGCGACTCGGCGGCAGCAAAAGCCTCGGCGGCTTGCTGGCATGTGTGGGTGCGTTTGCACCGTGCGGGGTAGGGATCAATACCCTGTTGGCGGATCTTGTTCAGGGTCTCAATGCGCTGTTCTTCCTGGTCGTTGAGTACCATCGTCTATTCCACAGCCGTGACATAGAACTCGATCGCGCCATCTGGCGCAGCAACCCCGATCCGGTCACCGACCCGGTGCCCCATCAGCGCCCGGCCCAGTGGCGATTCGTTCGAGATGAACCCGTGGCCGGGGTCGGCTTCTACCGACCCCACAATGCAATAATGCTCTGGAAGCCCGTCTCTCCCCTCGGTAATCGTTACCTTGTTGCCCAGGCCAATGACCTCGCAGGTCTCGGGCTGCTCGATGATCACAGCCGTCTTGATGATCAGCTCTAGCTGCAGGATGCGACCTTCGATGAACGCCTGCTCGTTCTTGGCAGCGTCGTAGTCGGGGTTTTCCAGGGGAGTGGCTTGTGCAGATGCCTGCTCGAGGGCTTCCTGGAGTTGCTTGATCGCCTGGGGGCGGCGGATGTTGCGCAGATCATCCAATTCTCTTTGGATCTTGGCGAGTCCTTGAGGCGTGAGAAACGTAACTTGCTCTGGCATCATCATCCCTCGTGTGTGCGGGTGATTGGGCTCCTACCAGCGAACGGGTTCACGGGTGATGCACCAGTTGGTGCACCAACTGACGGTGGCGCGATCGCCTGACCATCAGCCTATACCGAGAATGACAAAGGTCACTACGCCTGCTGGAGTAACGACCTCCACCCGGTCACCGATGCGCCTGCCCAGTAGAGCCCGTCCAAGGGGAGACACATTGGAGATACGGCCTTCAGCCGGGTTGGCCTCGGGCGAGCCGACGATGTGAAACACCTCCGAATCAGACCCATCCTCTCTGACGGTGACCCGGCTGCCCACGATCACGCGGTCAGAGACCTTCTGATCGGTGATAATCTCTGCGTACTTGAGGATAGACTCTAGCGTCTGGATACGGCCTTCGACAAACGACTGGTCCGCTTTCGCGGCGTCATATCCGGCGTTTTCGGTCAGGTCGCCATCTTCCTTGGCAATGCGAATATGCTCCGCGATCTGGGGTCGCTTCACAGTGTACAGGTATTCTAACTCTTGCTTGAGCTTCTCGAACCCTTGGGGGGTCAGAAACTTGGTTTCGGTCATTACTCCGTCGCTCTCTGGCCGATACTCGGCGGCATCATCCACAAACAAAAAGCGTCGCGCGGAACGACGCAGGTCAGGAACAGGGCTCACCCTGAGCCTCTGCTGATCTGAGCCCAGGTCACTGCCATGAGCTTGTATTTGTGGCCCTATTATAACCCAGATCCTGGCTTTTGTAAAGTCCTGGCCGCGCCCTTGCGCACGCGCGACTTAAAACACGATGGGCACGTGAGAAAGGGATGCTTTCACGCGCCCATGCTGAACCCGGTGCTAGATAGCCGAACTGCTTATGCTTGGATAGCTTCTTTGGCCACGTTCACCAACTGGGCAAAGGCATTCGCGTCGCTGACAGCCAGCTCAGCCATCATCTTGCGATCAACCTGGATGCCGGCAGCCCTCAGCCCACAGATGAGCTGGCTATACGACAGCCCCTGCAGGCGAGAGGCGGCGTTGATCCGGGTAATCCACAAGCGCCGAAAGTCTCGCTTGCGGTCGCGGCGATCGCGATATTGGTACATGCCGGCCTTCATCATGGCCTGGTTGGCGACACGCCACAGACGATGCCGCGCACCTCGCTGTCCCTTGACCATTTCCAGCACTTTGTTGTGCCGTCGACGGATCCTGGGACCACCCTTTACTCTCATCGCTCATTCCCCTTTCGATGATGTGAAGACAAGGAGTCTATGAAGGGAGAGGAACCACGCCCCTCACGGACTCTGAACCGCGCACTCTCGCACGCGGTTGTCTACCGGCCCTTTAGATACGGCGCCAGGCGCTTCACGCGCTTGATCTCGCCTCGGGTCGCGACCTCAGCCATCTCCCCAAACAGCCGCTTGGCACGCTTGGAGCGCTTGCGGCGCAGGTGAGCTGCTCCTCCCTGGCTTCCACCGCGCGTACGCATGAGCTTGCCCGCGCCCGTGTATTTGAAGCGCTTGGCTGTTGCCTTGTGGGTCTTGATCTTGGGCATTGCTACCTCCTCGTTCGGCTGGTATCTGCTTCGCCAGGCAACAACAAAGGGACAGCCGACATTCCCTGTCCCTGCACACCAACCGGTTGTGTGTTGCCTGGAGGATACTCTTGTTCCTTCAGGACCGATCGCCTGCGCTCACTTTCTGGAGCTTGGGTTCAGGATCATCAACATGCTGCGGCCTTCCAGGCGAGGCAGGCTCTCGATCTCGGATACGTCTGAAAGCCGCTGAGCGAACTGTCCTAATAGTTCGCGGCCCAGCTCAGGATAGGTGATCTCCCGACCTCGAAACTGCATCCGCACTTTGACTTTGTACCCCTGCTGCAGGAAACGGCTTGCATCGCGCAACTTGGTTTCAACATCGTGCTCGCCTGTCTTGGGCCGCAGGCGTATCTCCTTGACATCCACTGTCTTTTGCGCTTTGCGCGCCTTGCGCTCACGCTTGGCCTTTTCGTACAGGAACTTGCCATAGTCCATGAGCCGGCACACCGGAGGATCAGCATTGGGCGCTACCTCGACGAGGTCCAAGCCACGCTCACGTGCCATATTGAGCGCGTCCCGCATCGGCACGACACCGATCATCCCCTCTTGCCCGACAAGCCGAACCTCTCTAGCCCGGATGTGCTCATTCACGCGGTATTCTTTTGCGCTGATTGCTCGCTCCTTGCCTGATGTGCGCCCCTGGCCAAGGGGTTGTCGTTTCCTTAGTCGCTGGGAGGAATATACCACAACTATCCATGAATGTCAAATCATCGCCTCTGGTTACGGTTTTATGTTGCGTCTCTCACGATTTGTGCTAAAATGGCGGTTGTTGGCACAACCGGCAGTTGTTGACACAATCGTCGGTTGCTGATGCTCCCACGGCCGCAGACATGGCCGCGTCTGCGGCTCCAAACCTGGGGAAAAGCCATATCGCAGGGCGTATGCACATCGACCTATTCACGCTGTTTCCGGGCATGTTCACCGGGCCGTTCGACGAGAGTATTATCAAACGGGCCACGGAATCGCGCCTCGCCTCCATCGCCATCCACAACATTCGTGACTGGGCGCCGGGGAAGCACCGGCAATGCGATGATACTCCGTATGGCGGCGGAGGCGGGATGGTTATGAAACCAGAGCCTATATTCCGCGCCGTCGAGGCGGTGCTGGGCATGCAACCTGGGGATCCTCCTCCTTGCCCCATCATTCTGCTGACTCCTCAAGGAAGGCTGTTCAGGCACCAGGTCGCCCGAGATCTGGCTCAACACCAGCATCTGGCTCTGCTGTGCGGACGGTACGAGGGCATCGACGAGCGCGTGCGCGAGCACCTGGTCAGTGACGAGATCAGCATCGGTGACTATGTGCTTTCGGGCGGCGAGCTAGCAGCGATGGTTGTTGTGGATGCCGTGATCCGCCTCCTGCCCGGGGCTTTGGGCGACCCCGGAGCCACGCTGGATGACTCGCACGCCTCTGGCCTGCTCGAGTACCCGCACTATACGCGGCCGTCGGTTTTCCGAGGCTGGGAGGTGCCCGAGATCCTGGTTTCCGGACATCACGCCAACCTCGCGCGCTGGCGGCGAGAGTCTTCGTTGCGCCGCACCCGGGAGCGGCGGCCTGACCTGCTGCAAACCGCTGACCTGAGTGAGGCGGACCGGGCGTTCCTGGAAAAGCTGAGGACAGATACGTAACCATGACAGACAAGGTCTGCATCATCCCTCTCGGTGGGCTGGGCGAAGTAGGCAAGAACATGATGGTGGTCGAGTATGACCGCCACATACTGATCGTCGACACCGGGATCATGTTCCCTGAGAACGACATGCTGGGTGTTGACCTGGTCATCCCGGATTTCGGATACCTGAGGGACAAGAAGGACCAGGTCAAGGCGATTATCTTGACCCATGGGCACGAAGACCACATCGGCGCGCTGCCATACGTATTGTCCGAGATCGATGCCCCGATCTATGCTACGCAGCTCACCCAGGGCCTGGCGGAGATGAAACTCCGGCGCCGTCACGTCAGTCAGGCGACTTTTCGTACGGTCCGTGACGGCGATCGAGTGACCATTGGGCCCTTTGACGTCGAGTTCTTCCGAGTCACGCACAGCATTCCCGATGGGGTGGGGTTGGCGATCGATACTCCGGTGGGAACGATTGTGCACTCGGGAGATTTCAAGTTTGATTACACCCCAGTCGATGGGCAACCGACAGACTTGCGCCGGCTGGCTAGCTTGGGTGGGCGGAATGTGTTGGTACTGTGCGCCGACAGCACCAATGCCGAACACCCCGGGTATACTCCTTCCGAGCAGGTCGTAGGGGAAGCATTTGAGGATGTCTTTCGCAAGGCCAGAGGACGGGTCATCGTAGGCACGTTCGCGTCGCTCATCTCGCGCATTCAGCAGGTGATCTCGTGCGCGACGCGCCACAAACGCCGGGTAGCCATTGCCGGGCGGACGATGGTCGACAGCGTCGCCATTGCGCATCGGCTGGGCTACATTGACATCCCGCCTGGTGCATTGATCTCGCTCGGAGCAAGTCAGTACCTGCCTCCAGAGCAGGTTGTCATCCTCGCGACCGGCACACAGGGAGAGCCGTCGGCTGCACTGGCCAAAATGGCCTCCAGGCGGCATCGGCTGATCCAGGTCCAGCAGGGCGACACGGTGATCATGTCCGCTCAGACTATCCCCGGGAATGAAGAGATGGTGTACCGTACCATCAATCGCCTCTACCAGTGTGGTGCAGACGTCGTCTATGAACGGGTCGCCCCGGTCCACGTGTCGGGGCACGCCAGCCAGGAAGAGCAAAAGCTGCTGCTCCACCTGATACGCCCCAGGTTCCTGGTGCCGATCCATGGTGAGCTCAGGCACCTGCGCGCTCATGCACGGCTGGCTTACGAGATGGGTATGCCCAGGGAGAATGTGCTGGTCGTCGAGAACGGATATGTCCTGGAGTTCACCCCCGATCGTGCGGTCATCGGTGAGCGGGTGCCAGGAGGGTATGTGTTTGTGGATGGAGCAGGGGTAGGCGACGTCGGCCCTATTCTGCTGCGCGAGCGCGAACAACTGGCCAGCGATGGGTTTGTGGTGGTCGTTGTCTCCCTGGGGCAGGATGGACGACTGGCTGTTCCGCCCCGGATCGTGACTCGTGGGTTTGTCTTTGAGCCCCAGGCCAGCGAGTTGCTGGCAGGGATCGCGGAACACGTGACGGAGGTAGTGGCGCGGCAGGCCGGTGCTGAGGATGCCAGCCTAGACAAAGCGATGTGTCAGGAGCTCGAGGAGTATCTGTACGGCGAGATCGGTCGCCGGCCGATCATCATCCCCATCGTGAACCGGTCTTACTTGTCATAAAATTGACATGTCAAGGGGGTCTGTGATACAATAGGAGAGTGTGCCCCAGTCCGGCTGCCCAGAGCCGCTGTTCGGAGAGAAGGGATGTCCGAAGAGTTGGTCGAGCAACTGAAGAGGAGAGAAGAGTTCTCCAATCTGCCCCGTAGGGAATTGCTCCAACTTGCCGAGTTGACTGCCCGCTTGCGCAGGGTCTCTCTCTTTGGTTCCCTTTCGATCCCCGATCTGGCGCTTATTGCCCGGCATGGCAGCATCAAGCGCTATGAGCATGGCGAGTTGGTTATCCGCGAGGGAGATACCGACAAGGTCTTGTACGTGATCCTGAGGGGCCTGGTGAGGGTGTGGACCAAGAAAGGGGGAAGCGAAGCTCGCCTGCTCAATTTCCACGAGGCTGGCGATTTCTTTGGTGAGCTCATTTTCCGGAACAATGGCCCTCGAGCGGCGAACGTTGACGTTGTCGACGACGTAGAGCTGGTCGCATTTGAGCAGGAGGGATACGCAGAGATCGTTGCGCACGAACAGATCGCCAACTATCTGCGCACCTGGGGGCAGGAAAGGATGCGGCGCAGCAACCAGCCTTTTCCCGGCAAGCACTGGGATGAGATCCTGGTGGTGCATGCACACAAGAGCTGGGTAGCCCTGGCACGGCTCATCTTTTACCCGGTCATGTTCATCTTGATCAGCCTGGCGACCTGGGCCTTGCTCGCTCTGAACACCCACATTTCCTCCGCGTTGTTGGCCAGTGTTGCCATTGCACTTGTCGTTGGCATGGGCCTCTGGATCTTTTGGATGTGGAAGGATTGGCGAAATGACGACTTTTTCGTCACCTCCAAGCGGGTCATCCATATCGAGCGCATCATGGTTCCGCCCTTTCCCGTCGAACGGCATGAGGCTGCCATTGAGCAGGTACAGGATATCGTCACTCGCCGGCATGGGTTGTGGACGTGGCTGGCCAATGCGCAGACCCTGGAGATCAAGACGGCCGGGGCAGGGGTGATCCGTTTCCCGTACCTTCATCATGCCGAGCAGATCCGTGAAGAGGTCTTTCATGCCCGCGAATTGGCCCGCACCCGGAGGGGCGTGGAGGAACGACGCCACATTCGTGAGGCCCTGTTTGCAGAACTCAAGATGGATCGTCCGATCAAGGCGGTAACTCCCCTGGACAGCGGGGAGACGGTCGAGGTGACGCCGCGGCGCGAGGGGATCTTGAGGGTTGTGGACTATTTAACCCCGCGCACCCGGGTTACAAAGCCCGATCACGTCGTCTGGAGAAAGCACTGGTTCGTCCTTCTACGAGCGGTGGGGCCGGCCATTCTGCTGTTCACCCTGGCCGTGGCCCTGCTTGTGGTCGGCCTGATCCGCCCAGGCATCCTGTCAGAGGTCTCCAGGTTATGGACTGCGCTGCCTGGGATAGTTCTCTTGCTGTTCTCCGTGGCCTCGTACATCTGGTTCTACGATGGATGGTGCAATGATGTCTACATCGTCACCGATACCCGAATCGTGGACATCGAGGGATCCCCCTTTCATCTGCGCAAGGAAACCCGCCGGGAAGGGACGTTTGACGTCATCCAGAACATCGACTATAACAGTCCCAACTGGCTGGCGCGCGTTCTGCGGATTGGCGACGTGACCATCGATACAGCTTCTCAGCCAAAGGCGTTCTCTTTCTACGCGGTAGCCCATCCCGAAGAGGTGCAACAAGAGATCTTTAAGCGTTTGACCGCCTTTCGGGAGCACAGGTCTCAGGCTGAGACCACGCGGCAATACGCCGAGTTTGCCAAGTGGTTTGAAACGTATCATACTGCAGTGATCGAGCAAAAGGAGTAAGCACATGGGGGGAGAACCCAGGTTGACCAAAAGATTGAGGGGACCGCAGCTCTGGTGTGTCGTAGGGCTGACAACTCTGGCGCTGCTGGCTTTGACCTTCAGCGGGTGTCAGCGAGGGGGCACTGTGCCTCTGCCGTCGCCTCTTGCGGCTGGCGCAACCCCAACGGCAACAGCGGGGACTGCTGCAGCCGAGACTATGGCTACTGTGGCAGCTACATCGGCAGCGCAGAAAGCCTCGCAGACTCCCACGGCAACCACTGTCGGAGAACCGGTTGCAGCCATCGTGGGGGAACAGCCCATCTACCTGCAGGATTACCAGAAGCAGGTCACCGAGTGGCAGCTTGCTTTCGTGACCCAGAATCCCGATCTCAGTGACCAGGAAAAGAACGAGATGCTGGATCAGGGTCGGCGCCAGGTCCTGGACGTGATGATCGAGCAAGTGTTGATCGAGCAGGCAGCAGCGCGGGAGGGTGCGACGCTCAGTGACACCGAAGTAGAGAGTGCGATCGCCCGAGACATCCAGGACAATGGCGGACAGGCCCAGTTCGACAACTGGCTGCGGCAGAACAACTGGACCTTTGACGAGTACAAGGCCATGCAACGGGCGATGATGATCTCCTCGCAGATGTTCGAGCGAGTGACGCACAACGTGCCTACGCAGGCGGAACAGGTGCACGCGCGGCACATCCTGGTGGCGACTGAGGACGAAGCACGTGCGCTCCTGGGCCAACTGCAAAGCGGGACCGACTTTGCCGAGTTGGCCCGCCAGAGCTCGCTCGACCCGAGTACCAAAGAGAGCGGCGGCGACCTGGGCTTTTTCCCGCGCGATACCCTGGTTGTCCCCGAAGTCGAGGCGGTTGCTTTCTCGCTTCCGGTAGGCCAGATCAGCGACGTCATCCAGAGCTCAATGGGCTGTCACATCGTGCAGGTTCTGGAGCGCGTGCAGGACAGGCCGCTTACCGAGGAGTCGTGGCAGGCGCTCAAAGAAGCCACCTTCCGCCGGTGGGTAAAGGAGCTATGGGAGGCGGCTGACGTCAAGATCCTCTTGTCGTTCTGAGTGCAGGTCTGGACAAGAGTTGCTGCTTATGGTATACTGGGCTTAGACTGGCTGGTTGCCGAACCATGCGCGACCTTGGCGTAGGACGCAGCCGCGTGCGATGGAATCGTGTGCGCAGTCGAGTACGACCGGGGAGCAAGAGGAGGGCCTGCGATGAACTGGGATCAGCCGACCGTATCCGAGAAAAAGCCGGGCATGGGGTTAGCTCAGGTCGGCACGGCGTTGTTTGTCGTGCTGACGTTTGCTGTACTGGCGTGTTACCTGGTGATCTTTATGAACCCGCAGGTCCCTTTCAACCCATTCCCTCCTCTGGTTGTCCACCTGCCAACCGCTACGCCGGTCGCCAAGGGAGCCGCCACGCCAACCGTGCCCCCTACGTTCACGCGACCACGAACGTTCCCGGCGACCTGGACTCCGACCCACACTCCTACCGTCACACCAACGTATACGCCCAGGCCAACGTGGACTCCAGCACCGCCCACGTCCACTCCCAAGCCGCTCCCGGCCTTTTCTCTGGCTATCGCCCCGATCTATACCGCGCAAACAGTGTACTCTAGTGTCGGAGATTGGTGGACGGGGCTGGCTGGCGAGGTGTTTGACAAGCAGGGACAGCCGGTCACCGACGTCAAGATCCACGTGTGGGACGACTATGGCCGCCATTGGTACCTCGTGCCGGGTGATGCAGCCAAGTACGCTGATGCGTACGGAGCCAAGTACGGTGGCAAGGGCACGTATGCCTGGTGGGAACAGGTACTGGAAGCCAGTTGTCATCAGTCGGTCGGTGCCCACGTTCAGGTTGAGCGCAACGGCAAGCCAGCCTCGAGCGTCGTCACGGTCAAGACCACCGGGGACTGTAAGAAGAACCTGGTCATCATTCACTTTCGCAAGAACTACTAGCCTATCCCCTCTGGTGTGCAGGAGGGCAGCCATGACCAACCGAGTGCGCACAGGTGTGCCTGGACTGGACGAGATGCTTGCCGGTGGGTTCCTCGAGGGATCCACCGTGCTACTGCTTGGCGCACCCGGTACGGGTAAGACCACTCTGGGGCTACAGTTCCTATACAACGGGATCGTGCAAGACGATCAGCCGGGCCTGTTCATCACGTTTGAAGAGTTTCCATACGCCCTGCTGCGAGATGCCCAGGGGCACAAGTGGGACTTGCGAGCGCTGGAAGAGGCCAACAAGCTGCGCATCATCTTTACGTCGCCCCAGATCCTGCTCTCCAACCTGCAGTCGCCCACAAGCCCGCTGAACCGCACCATCATGGAATGGGATGTGCGCCGGATCGTGCTGGACAGCATCACCCACTTTACGCGGATGACCAGCGACCCGGTCCGCCTGCGCGAGATCTATGGCATGGTGGTCAACGGCCTCAGGCGTGAAGGGGTCACGTCGATCCTGACTAGTGAGACCCACACGGGCCTGCTGAACCTGGACCAAGACAAGCTTGGCTATGTCGTAGACACCATCCTGATGACCCGCTACGTAGAAGTAGACAGTGCCATGGAGAGGGCTATCATGGTGCTCAAGATGCGGGGAAGCGAACATGCTTCGGGGATCTACCGGTTTGAGATCCAGCAGGGAGGAGTGCGGGTCGCCCACAAGTTCGAGGGTTTGCAGGGGTTGTTGACTGGCGTCCCCAGACATACCTCGAGACAAACACGTTAGCAGAAAAGACAAAACGCCGACCTGAGCAGGTCGGCGTTTTCCTTTCGGCAGCACACACCTCTTGAGTGAGCAGCTCACTCAAAGCTCAGACCGATGCGGTGGCGCGCCGGCTCGATGCTGGTGATGCGTACCTGGACGGTATCGCCCTCGCGGACGGGTTTGTGGTAGTCCGGTGGGCCTTCGGCCAACTCCGTGACGTGCGCCAGGCCCTCCAACCCTTCCTCAATGCGCACAAAGACGCCGAACCTGGCCACGTTTGTGACCGCCCCGCTGATCACCTGGCCGATCCTGTATCGGCTTTCGACGGTGCTCCACGGATCGGGCTGCAGGCGTTTCAGGCTTAGCCCAACTCGCCTCTGTTCCCGCTCCACGTTCAGCACATAGACATCAACCTCTTGCCCGGCGTGCAGTACGTCAGATGGGTGCGACACGCGACCCCAAGAGATCTCGGATATGTGTACCAGTCCCTCGACACCTCCCAGGTCTACGAACGCGCCGAAAGCGCACAGGTTTGTCACCCGTCCTCGGCGGACATCACCCGGGGTCAGCATATCCAGCACATTTACGCCCGGTTCCTCTGAGCGTTGAACTGCGCGCTCGGAAAGGATCAAACGCGTCTTGGCAGGATCGACCTCGATCACCTTGAGCGTGACCATGCTCCCGATCCGCCTGGCAAGGGCCTCTTGCCGCAGTGGTTCGTCGTCGTATGGCACATTGTCGCACAGTTGCGATGCGGGAATGAAACCGGCAACTCCATCCCACTTGACCAACAGGCCACCACGGTTCGAGCTGACTACTCTCAGCTCAACCGGCTTGCCCTCTGCCTGGTACTGGAGAAAGCGGCCCCAGCAGACTGACCTGTCCTCTTGCGACTGGGATCCGACGTTAGCCTGCCCGGTATCGGTCTCCGGCAAAAAAGAGGCCTTCTCTTGGGGAGGGGCTTGTTCCTCTGGCTTGGAAGGAGCGGCGCTCTCCCCATATTCGCCCTCCTGGAGCAAGGCTTGCCAATACGCCTCGTCTGGCGGCACTTCCCACGGCTTCAGATCTGGCGTCTCTTCCATCACTCTGCACCTCTTGTGAAGGGAGGGTTCAGAAAGCCTACCACAACTGTGAACCACTCCCGGAGGGATTACCTGCATTTGCGCTGATTATACACGGGCACCCATAGGCTGTCAAGGTAGATCGCGCACGATCCGGTACTGGACCACTGAAACCCGCGCCAAATCAGCACGCATCAGCAGAGTCCCGTGGGCATCCAGCCAGGCTACAGTCATGCCACGTTGGTCCCACATCTCGGGTTCCGAGAGCACCAGCCAGACCACATCATAGCCGGCCAGGCGCTGTCTCATTGCCGCATCCACAGCCTCTGGGGTGGTCCGTTCGTCGGTGGCAACGCCATCGGCTGCTGGCGACGAGTCGCCGTAATAGTACTCGAATGTCTGACGCACATACGAGATGTGAAACAAGATCAACTCACCGGGCAAGCGGTGCTGGCGCACATGGGCCGCGGCCGTACGAAAATCGGACTTGAGCGGCTCTACGCTCTGCGCCCACACTCCCCAGCAGTTCAGGGCAAGCATGGCCGCCAGGCAGATCCCCGAAAGGTAGGACGACTGACGCCATAGCTGGTCAAAGCCGCGAGCCAGCAGAAGGTAGAAAGCTGGGCCGATCCAGATCAGGTAGCGATCCACGAACATGGGCACACGGAGAGTGACCAGGTACAGCCCCAGGATCGGCAAGAGAAACCATGTCCAGGCAGCGAGAACAGATGAGCGCTCGCTGCTGCCACTGCCCGGTGATTTACGGTCCTGAGGGCGCGGCTGTGGCCAGGAGAACAAGCTCGTGCCAGACCACAACATGGTGCCAGCCAACAACCCGAACAGAGCCAACCCGATGGGCCACAGTCCACCGGCGGTGCTGATCCCCCGCCCAAAGGCATAGAGCATCGTCACGACGATGCCGAGCAGGGGCACGAAGCGATGGCCGATGTCCGCTCCGCGCAGCAGGTAGGGCACGATCCAGGGCAGAACCACAAAGCCCGGCAAGATGCTTGCTGCCAGGGCCAGGCATGCTTTGCGCCAGTGTCGCCGGGCGATGGGCCACCACACTGCCAAGAGAGCTGCCATCAACGGGATGATCAGCGCTCCGACGATGTGCACGGCGGCGGTGCCCCAGGCCAAAAGCACCATGGCTATCCACAGGTGCGTATGTCCGCTGCTCACCGCCCGTTGGTACACGAGCAATGTCCCGATGGCCAGCGCGCACAGCAGGGCGTACATTTTGCCTTCCTGGGCGTACCAAACCATGTACGGTGAGCTGGCAGTCAAAAGGGCGGCCAGCGCTCCAACACGAGGCGCGAACCACTCTCGTCCTAGCCGGTATAGCAGCGCCGTGCCGAGGACGCCCAGCAAGAGAGAGAGATAGCGGACGGCAAACTCGCTTCTGCCGACCAGAACTATCCAGAGGCGTAGCCAGACGTAGAACAGCGGACCATTCCAACCGGGGCGGGTAAAGCCGGAGAGCAGGGAGGCCAGGGGCACTGCGGAAAAGCGCAGGGCGTCGACCTCATCGCGCCAGAAGCTCTGTGCCGTCAGTCCGGAGAGACGGATGCCAAACGCCAAAAGGATCAGCAGAAGCAAGGCTCCCCGCCGCACAAGGTGACGGTCCACTGTACCCGTCATTTGCCATCGGGTCTGAGCCTGCGCAGGAGCGTAACCAGGCCCCAAGCCAGGGGGACAAACACAATCAGCCCCAGGCCAATCCACGGCAAGGGTGACGTCCAGAGAGAGGCTGCAGGCTGGTGGACAGGTTGCCCGACCTGCGCCGACGGTGGGACGACGGGCAGAACCGGAGAGTAAGACCAATCCTCTGGACTCACTGGCGAGATAGGGGATTGGTAGGTTGCGCCCGGCATCCCAGGCGCCAAGGTGAACAGTAGGGCTATCGACGTGACGGCCAGAAACAGGACCGCAGTAAGCGAGCCGTAACACTGTCGCACTTGGTCTACTCCTATCAGGCGAATCTGTCTGAGGTGAATCCGTCTATCCGCTGACAAACTTGACGATGGTGACACCGGTGTCTCCTTCCCCTTCCGAGCCACCGCGAAAAGATGCCACCAACGGGTGACCACGAAGGTACTCATGCACCACCTTGCGCAGCACACCCTGTCCTTTGCCGTGGACGATGCGCACGAAAGGAGCTTGGGAACGATAGGCATCGTCCAGGTATTTCTCGAGTCGCGGCAGTGCCTGTTCGACGCGCATGCCACGCAGGTGCAACTCCAAGCTGACGGTAGGAGATGGTGGCATTGCCACCTCTACCTCGTCGCTTTCTGTGGGCTCGACAGCCGCTTTTTGCCTGAGTTCGAGCGAAGCCTGCCGGGTGCGGACCCGGAAAGAGCCAACCTGAACTTCGGCAGCTTCGCCGTCGAGCGCCAACACCTGTCCTGTGGAGTTCAGGTCCGCTACCCAGACCCTATCTCCTACATCGATCGAGGCAGCAGGTGCATGCAGCTCGGGAAAGACCGGCTTTGGCGGGGCGTTTCGCTGATCGAGAGCTGCTAGCCTGGCTTCGATCTGGGACAGATCGGCATGGGCCACACCTTTCATCGCCAGCTCACGCTGGATCTCGCGCAGCTCATGCCGCACCTGGAGCAGCTCCTCCGCTGCTCGCTCGCGGGCCTGACTCAGAATGTCCTGGCGTTCCTTTTCGATGTCGGCCAACCGGGACCGCAGGTCATTGGCCCTGGCTTGGGCGTCGGCGCGCGCCTTTTCCGCTTCGCTCAGCGCCTGCACGGTGTGGGCCTGGTTCTCCTTGATTTGGGCCACGAATCGCTCCGTGTCCTGGTGCTGGGTAGAGACCATACCCTGTGCCCGGAGCACAATCGGTTCAGGCAAGGACAGCCGCCTGGCAATGGCAAAAGCGTTCGAGTAACCGGGCAGGCCGATGGTCAGCCGGTAGGTAGGCGACAATGTCTCCAGGTCAAACTCGACGCAGGCGTTGGCTACCCCAGGGGTGTTCTCGGCAAAGACCTTGAGCTCGGGATAGTGAGTCGTGGCAAAGGTGGTGATCCGCCGCTGCAACAGGTGGATCAGCAAAGACTGTGCCAGGGCTGAGCCCTCGACCGGGTCCGTGCCTGCGCCCAACTCATCGAGCAAGACCAGTGAACGATCATCCGCCAATTGCAGGATGTCGATGATGTGACTGATGTGCGATGAAAAGGTAGAGAGCGATTGCTCGATGCTCTGCTCGTCACCGATGTCAGCGCACACATGCTCAAAGACTGTCAGCCTGGACCCTTCCTGCACCGGCAAGTGCAGGCCACACTGGGCCATCAAGGCCATCAGGCCGACGGTCTTGAGGGATACCGTCTTGCCCCCGGTGTTGGGCCCGGTGATGACCACGATGAAATCATCGTCACCCAGGTCCACGTCGATCGGAACTACGGTCCTGGGATCCAAGAGAGGATGGCGTGCCTGGCGCAAGTCGATCATCGATCCTGGGTGAGTCGCCTCCTTCTCTTTGTCTTTGAGGCGTCTGGGGGCGAATGGCACCATTTCGGGCATCGTGGCCCGAATCGCATCAGCATACCTGGCCCGCGCCAAGATCAAGTCCAGCGCAGCCAGCGCCTCGACGGTCATCCGGATCGCCACGGAGGATTCGGCGACCAGGCCAGAAAGCGCCAGCAGGATCCGCTCGACCTCGCGCTGTTCGGCCAACTGCAGTTCGCGCCACTGGTTGTTCAACTCGACCGTAGCCAATGGCTCGATGAACAGGGTGGCCCCGCTGGCAGAGCGGTCGTGCACCAGGCCTGGAATACGACCCTTGAAATCCGACTTGATCGGGATGACATACCGCCCGTCGCGCTGGGTGATATAGGCTTCCTGGAGATACCTGGCGGACTGCGAGCCGGCCACAAAGCGGTTGAGCCGGTCCATCAGCCGATCGTAGGCCACCCTGAGCTCAGAACGAATGCGTGCCAGGTCCGGACTGGCGTGGTCCACTACCTCGCCGCGATCGTCGATGCAGCGCCCGATCTCGGCAGCCACCTGGGGGCATGGTTCGAGTTGGCGACCCACTGCGGCCAGGCGGGGGAACTGGCCTTCAGAGCGCAACAGCGAACGCCTCAACAGATCGGCCTGCTTGAGCGTGTCTCTGATGTTCAGCAGGTCCTGAGGCAGCAGCCGTGCGCCACGCATTGCGTTCTCGACGAACGGCCGGAGGTCGTGCACGCCTCCCAACCTGAGGTCCGGCTTGATCGACATCAGTGTGCGCGCTTCGGTGGTTTCTTCCTGGCGGTAGCTGACCTCGCTCACATCCGAGGAAGGCATCAACGCCAGGGCAAGTTCCCTGCCCGCTGAGAAGGAGGTGTATTCAGCCAGGCGGCTCAACACGGCCGGCAGTTCCAGTTTTTGCCAGTATTTGTCCATCAAATGATCTACCAGACGGTCCTCAGACACGGCGATTCAAGAAAAAGGCCGGCCATGCGCGTACCCATAGCCGGCCCGACGTGATGGCCTGCGGACTAGAAGGCATTGACCAGTAGAGGCGGTAGGTCATGCCCAAACAGCCAGGGCTTGATGATCGCCAGCAAAAAGCGCATAACGGGCCGAAAGACATACGCCATCCAGGAGTTGTGCGTCTGGTCAACAAAGAACTCCTGGACCCCTTGGTACCCGAACCACTCTTCGCCACCGGTCGTGGAGCGGATAATGATCAGCAAGACCGCACACCAGACCGCCGCGTTGATGAACCCAAAGATCATGCCGCCAACGTTGGACCACATCCCCATGCGGTTGGTATCGACGTGCGCGGTCAGGTCGTTGGCGATCAAGGTCAGCAGGATGCTCAGGACCACCGCCAGCACGATAAACGCCAGCGCATCTGCCGCTTGTCCAGGTTGTCCGGTGGCACTGGTGAGCATCCGGCTCAGGCTGCGATAGCCGACAGTCGATACAACGGTCGAGACATAGATCACCACTGTTCCCAGTGCCGAGCGCACGATCCCACGGTAGAACCCCCAAGCCGCGCCACCGACCATGCCCATCAGGAAAAGAACGTCAAAGAATTTGATCACGCTGTTCTCCTCTGATCAGATGCGGGCCCGTTGGGCAAACGGAACTGGCCGCTCTCACTCCTTGCCGTCGTTTCGACCCGGCTGCTCACGGGTTGCAGTATACCACAGCCAGGCAGGCATCGCAAGTTATGGTGCCATCCGATCAGGGCCGTCCATCGATCCTTGTGTCAGGGGCAGGGCCAGCCGCAGGCTCTGCTCTCGATATCGCTCCGCCCCTGCCCGGTTGCCTCGCCGAAGCAGATCGATGACGATGTACTTTTGCACTTCGTACAGCAGATAGAACTGCTGTCGAATCCGGGCTGCAGGGGTGATTGCCCTTGGGTGGCCATACCCTGTCCAGAAGGCCGGCCGGGAAATGTCGCAGTAATCCAGGACGGCGAACTCGATCTCGGGGTCGCCCCACAGCGCACGGTCCATGTCGACGATCCCGGTTACCGTGCCATTCTCGTCCACCAGGATGTTCTGGCTCCATACGTCCATGTGCAGCAGTGATGCCGGCACCGGCTGGTCCAGGTGCTGGCGGTGAGCGTCCAGGAGCTGGCGCAGCGTGTCGGCCTCGGCCGCAGAATAGCCACCGGCCTGCTGTACGTCATCCAGAAGGGCATTCCACATTGCGCGGAAAGCCTCCCACCAGGTTGCTTGTGGCTCCATGGGATGGTGCGCGCCCAGATAGCCGTACTGCTGGGCTGTGAGGGCATGCATCTGTCGCAGATAGCCCCCCACCTGGACCAGCACCCGGTCATAGAAACGCGTCGAAACGCCCGGCATATCGCAGAGCGCCCGGCCGGGCAAGCGCTGCATCACCATGTAGGTGTGGTCGATCAGCACATGAGAGTCGTCGTACGCCAAGATCTCGGCAACCGGGATGGAGGTCTTTTCTCGAAGCAAGGCATGTATTGCCGGCTCCTGGGCCATCATGTTGCGCTCGTAGAACAGCATTCCCTTCTGTGGGGGTGCGATGCGCAGCACCACGTCATCATGGTCCGTGTGTACCACGAAGGAGCGGTTGTGCTTGCCCGTGCGGATGGGCTGGAAGCGCAGGCGATCGGCATCTATAGGGAGATGGGCCGTGATCAGTCGCCGCAGCACTGCGTCATCGAGTGGTTCGCTCACCGACCCCTCCTTTCCTGCTGCCATCCGGCGCCGCCTCCTGTACCACCGGTTCTGTTCCCTACTGGAAGAAACAGAGAGCAGCGGTTAGGAGCCGGGGTATTCGTGCATGGCCCACAGCATGCCCCGCGTGACCATGGTGAGCACGGGCGGCATCTCTACGATGTCCGCGTGATGGCCCAATGAGCAGTAGAACACCCGGCCCTTGCCGTACATCTTGGTCCAGACAGTGGGCATAACCGCCTGGCCGAAACGAGAGCTGGCCAGAACCCGGTTGCCGGGGTCCACGTGCATGTAGTAATGCTCTGAGGAGACCCCAAAGTCCTGAATACCCTCTGTGATCGGATGCGGTACGCCGCCGATGTGCACGGTAAAGTGAACGCCATCCCCTCCAGGATGGGCTACCCACTGCCCGCCGACCATGAACTGGTACTCGGTCTGGGTGCGAAACGCGTCGCCCATGCCGCCGTGTACACCAGCGACGCCAGTGCCGCCCTGGACTGCAGCCAGGAATGGTTCGAGTTGGTCGCGCTCAATGCTGCCCATCGTCCACACGGGCACGATCAGGGCCAGGTCTTTCATCAGGCTGGCGTCTTTGAACGCATCCAGGGTGTCTGACACGTGCACCTGGACGCCGTGTGCGCGAAGGGCCTTGTCCAGGAGCTCGGAAACAGGCCCTGGCTCGTGTCCGTCCCATCCACCTTTCACGATCAATGCCTTCTTCATTGTCCCTCCCGTCGGTCATAGATGAACATCATGTGGTGAGGGGGATTATATCTTGCTTTGGGCGTATTGCCAAGTATTGCCAAGACAAGTGGCCTGTTTTTCGGTTCGGTAGCAGGCATGGTATAATGGGCGAGTTGAGTAGGTTCCGGGAGGATACCGCATGATGGACCATCTGCTGGATCTGGCCGTGACGGGCATCGAGCAACTGCTGGAGGCACAGCGCGAGGCTCTGAGCGTCGTTGGGAGAGTACGGTTTGAACATCCATGATCCGATCGAGGAGCTTGCGGCTCTCCTGCGGGCGCGGGTGGGCGCCTCGCCGGGCGACGTGCGGGTAGTCTATTCGCCGCTGCGCGTGTCGCCGCTGGGAGCGCACGTGGATCACCAGGATGGGCTGGTCACCGGCATGACGCTGGATCAGGCGATCTTGCTGGCCTTTGTCCCACGCCAGGATGGACGGGTGTGCGTGGAAAGCGCCAACTTTCCCGGAAGGGTAGAGTTCGAGCTGCGCCAGGTGCCCCCCAAGGTCAACGGCGCTTGGGGCAACTATGTGCGGGGTGCGGTGCTGGCGCTGCAGCAGCGCTACCCACTGCACGTGGGGATCGATGCCCTGGTGCAAGGGCGCATGCCGATCGGCGGGCTGAGCTCATCGGCAGCGGTAGGGGTGGCCTACCTGCTGGCGCTGGAAGCCGCCAATGGGCTGGCGGTGACGCCACAGGAGAACATCGAGCTCGACCGCTACATCGAGAACGTGTACCTGGGCTTGAGAAACGGCATCCTGGACCAGTCGATCATCCTGCTGAGCGACCGCGACCACCTGACCTACCTGGACTGCCAGACGCGGCAGTTCGACAAGTACGCGACCACAGCGCAGAACGGGCATTTCGAGGTGCTGGTGGCCTACTCGGGCCTGGAGCGGTCGTTGGTGAGCACAGCCTATAACACTCGGGTGCGCGAGTGCCAGCAAGCGGCACGGCAGATGCTAGAGTGGGTGGGAGAGCCAGTGCCGGCAGAGCCGCGACTGCGCATGGTGCGCGAGGAGGTGTGGGCAGAGGTAGGCAACCGGCTGCCTGCGCCGCTGGACCGGCGGGCGCGTCATTTCTTCACCGAGTGTCGGCGGGTGCGCGCTGGGGTGAAGGCGTGGTGTGCCGGGGACCTGGTGGGCATGGGGCAGTTGATCAACGAGAGTGGGGCAAGCTCGGTGCACGACTATGAGAGTGGATGTGCGCA
>Ga0315274_10002171_pt1 | contig 29809 bp, 16 predicted proteins | sample YL17G02_20_MG_FD_203700 | JGI IMG/M metagenome (GOLD analysis project Ga0315274, IMG submission 203700) | Sediment microbial communities from Yellowstone Lake, YNP, Wyoming, USA - YL17G02_20 | ecosystem: Environmental > Aquatic > Freshwater > Lake > Sediment | place: USA: Wyoming | collected...
TAGAAGCCAGATTCTTTAATAAGCAATTACGAACATTTTTACCTGATAAATTAACTAAGGAATATGCTCAGAAAGAATTGTTATCTATTGAGGCATTAAACCAGGTTAGAGAGGAGCTGGAGATTATGGGTTTTAAAGAAAATAGAACTTATTATCCCCTATTTCACGCACCCCGGCAGGTAATGATACCAGAAGGTATAGGCCCAGAGTTAATCGATAAGATTGTAGTTCAACCTCAAGTGTATAAGGCTATCGAAGAAGAAATTAACAATAATCGCGGAGGAAGACTTAAAATAGGAGGCAGGGACTGGAGAAGAGTAATTATAACAGAAAATGAATATTTGAAGGACACAAGATTACAAAGAATAAAAATGGCTAAAGAAAGGATACTTGAATTTGTTAGACCTTTATTGCCTTCAGGGAGTTCTAAATTTGTAGATGTTCCTCCTGATGCGGAGGCTTTGGAGGGTTTCCAGCGTTATGAAGTAACGAGATTGGTAGAAAAAGTTGTGCCTCCGGAAGTATTAGCGGAAGCTAAATTTTTGGAAGATGTCACCGGGACTCTTTATAACACATATAAACTAGGAATACTTTCTGAACCCATAGTAATAGTAGAATGGAAGAAATTGGGCATAGGTCTAGATCTCGTATATTTAAATAAAAAATTGAATGAGTTAAGAGCAAGGTTGGATGAGTATGGAGACGAGATATCTGAAGAAAATAGAGAACTTAAGTTCCAGGACCTCATAAAAGAAGAGCTTATATATGTAGAACAGAGGGAGAGGATGGTTAGGGAGCTTAAGGCAGAGGGCATAACTGATGAGCAGGTTTTATCTGTGATGAGAAAAGTTCCTCGGCATGAGTTCATTCCTGATGAGCAAGCCAGGGAGTTTGCTTATGATAGCCATAGCCCCCTTCCCATAGGCCAGGAGCAGACTATTTCTGCTCCTAATGTAGTAGCAATGATGACCCAGTCTCTGGAACTAAAAGAGGGCGATAGGGTCCTTGAGATTGGCACGGGAAGCGGTTATCAGGCAGCGATTATATCTGAGCGAGTGGGTGAAAAAGGAGAGGTCCGTTCGGTTGAGACAAATGTAATCTTGGCTGAAAGAGCTAAGAGGACACTGGAGAATGTGGGCTATAAAAATATCTTTGTTAAGATAGGAGACGGTTATGATGGTTGGCAGGAGAATGGCCCTTATGATGCCATAATTGTTACTGCAGCAGCTGACCATTATCCTAAGCCGTTAATTGATCAGTTAAAAATGGGTGGCAGAATGATTATACCTCTGGGCGCAAATACGACAAATTTACGTATGGCAGTCTTAAGAAAGACAGAGCAAGGCATATATAGGGGTTTGATAGAAGGGGCAAGTTTTAGATTTGTGCCAATGATTGGTAAAGGCAGGGGATTTGGTTATGCCATAATCACATATTGTTTGATGCGGGGTTTTGATTTAAGTGAAACATATTCTTTTATTACAATAGATGGAGCGATCGACGTTATAACAGTAGGTGTAAAAAAGGAGTTATTCGAAAAGTTAAAAGAAAATTTTGCCCCAATGATTAATCGTTTTATTACACGTTATTGGGTCTTGGGGCCGGATTTAACGCTCATAGGTTGCTATGCTATTACTAAAGATGGGGAAATTCTAATTATGGTTGGAAGATACACTTTAGATGTTACTGACCTTTCGCCAGATGAGTTGTTTATTGATATTTATGAGTTTTTTACTCCGAAAGCTCTACCCATGCCATTAGGATCGATGGATGAGGGCAGAGATAGCAGAGGTTTTAGTAGTCCATCTCACGCCTGGCGGCCGGCAATACAATATGCAGTAGGAGGAGGGTTTACGCTGTGGGCAAGGATTAAGAAAGACGATAACTTAAGAGAGGTTGTCCGAAGAGCTTATTTAGACCCGGCTCAAGAGACCTATAATGCTAATCTGAGGTATCTGATAGATTCGAATAAGTTAACAGGACCACCGAGGATACATAAGATAATCGGCCGCATTCCTCTATTCAGAAATCTTTATGCCCTCTTTATGGCTACAGCCAAAGGCACTAGAAATGGCCAGCCCAAATGGTGCCTACCAACAGAATACATCCAATCCTTATCTACCGAAACTAAAGATATAGTCCTCCTTCACGAATCCAAACGTACAGAAATAGGAGCCCTGCGTGCCCAGTGGCGCAAGATTTATAAGATGTTCGCCGTAGCCAGAGAAAAAACGCGGTCTGACCCCAAGATTAACCGTAGTATAGTAGATGGCTTGATTAAAGAAGTCACTTCAAAGAGAGCGCCAGAGTGGATGGCAAAAGATTATAGACCCGGTTATCTATTAATTAAAGATGCGCCCAAAGCCGGTAGCGATTCAAAAGCAGTTAAGCTTTCACAAGCCATAGATCATCTTCATAAGGCTATTATTAATCTTCCAATCAGAGAAACTTATTTAATTATAGGGAAGGTGCGTTATTTACTTGGTATTTTAGAAGAGCATTCTCCGGCAGACGCATTAACTCCCTTACAGTTTGAGGGAGTTGCTCATAAGCTGGTTAAGTTATTGGTTAATGAAGGAAGTCCAACTCCTGAAGGCGATTCATATTTTTATTATAAACAGTCACTCGATGTCTCAGCTGCTCATTATTACGGTAAGATATATCAGCAAATTACAGAGATAGAAGCCTGGGATAATAAATTACGCGTTGCTATGATTTATGCTGGAATTGCTAATTTACTTGACCCATTTTCATATGAAGGTGTTTATAAGGGAATTGCTAGAGAATTAGGTTTACTCGCAGAGCTTAACAGTAGAGATGAGTTAGTTAACATGCAGGCGGAACATAAAATTAACGATGGATTATTTAGAAGAATTAGTGAATCGGGTTTACTGTTGGATGAATCAGAAGAGTTTATGCAGAATATTAGATTCAGTCCCGGAGGGTTAATTTTATATTTCCTTGATAATCACGGTGAGATAATTTATGACCTTTTGGTGATCGAGATATTGTTAGAAGCTGGATATAGAGTTAGCGTTGTTGGTCGAGGCGAGCTTGTACGCGATGACGTTACCGATAAAGAAGCTAAAAAGATAATTGAAGGTAAGCATCCAGCCTTAAGCCAAATAGAGGGTTTTAGAGAGGCGACTCAGCGACTCAAGGAGTATATGGGTAACAGACATTTGAAAATAATGACTGATGGCTCTTGTTTATTAGGCGCGGATTTGACGCAGGCTGGAGAGCATCCGGAATTCTGCAAGGCTTGGCAAAAGGCTATTGGTTACATTGCTAAAGGGGCGGGCAACTGGCATACCCTATTGGGACAGAAATTATCTATTCCCGGGTTACATATCCGCATGATGAAAGGTTCTGCCAATGCTTATGAACATCTCAGTAAAATAAAAGGCAGAAAGTTTGTTAAGGTCTCAGATTATGATTTGGTATTTGTTTATCAGTCAAAGGCACAGGAATACATAAGAGAAGAAAGAACGGGGTCCGACCAGCAGTATACAAAAGGATTCGTTGCTATAGCTAGTAGGATTAAAACTATCCTTAATAGAATTAAAAAAATTGTCAGAATATTTAGAAAATTATTCCCTATTCTTTTCACCCTTGGAATCACAGGCATTCAGGCTGACGCAGGGAGAGGAGAGCAGAAGAAACCGAAAACGAGGCTGTATCATTTAAGCGAGGATGTGCCTATCCTGAGCCCACAGGAATTGGAGACCATTCTTAAGAAGAAGGAAAGAAAAGAGACCTTAAGCAAGTTGGAAGTATTAAAATTATATAATTCTCTCTGTTATCCTGATAAGAGAATATCTTCTGAGGTTGAAGAAATATGGGATGGTATATTTCATAACAGGCAGGGGTACACTAACAAGAATTACCGTATTTTCTTGGGGATCCAAGGCGCTCTATTCAATACGCGCAATAAATATTATGTATGGAGAGTAGAGGGTGAAGAAGATATAGATGATTTTCTATCCCCCGAATACAAATTTACCAAGAGAGCAGAGGTAGTCCAGGCAATATTTTCCGGTGTAGTTGATGAAGAAGACAGGCAAATTCTTGAAGATTTGTTAAATGAAGCCAGGCAAAAGGGGGTAAATATCGATACTTCCTTATCCGACATTATGCAGATTGTTGAGGGCGAAGACGGGAAATTGACCCTTCTTAGCCCCGGCCTTGCGATGCTGAAACCTTTAACGTTTGCGGTCCAGAAAATACGCATAGGCAATCACTGGAACGGGGTGGCAAGAGAAGTATTTTTTAAGAAAGGGCCTGGTCATTTTGGCCGGTATGGCTTTTTTGACTATGATAAATATGTAGCCTTCTGGAGAGGATTTTTCAGCATCATTGACGTAAGGATGTTTGACATTAATCCTGATAGATTTTCAGGGTTTATGTGCAGCGTTGAAACAGGTTTTGGCCCGGATATAGAAGAGTTTATAAATTTTGTCAATATCATCGGCAAAGAGCGTTTCTTGAGAGTTATACGCAACGATTTGGCTCAGTGCTCAGTCTGGGAGGCCCGTCAAAATCCCTCTCATCCCATCGATAGATTCAAGCAGGATAGGCGTATAGGTGTGGAGCGCATAGATGTGGAGAAGTTTGAAATTGTTTACAGAAAAGCTGCCAATTTCTTCGGGGAAAATGAGCTGGGGGAAGAGCTTGAAAAGAATATGGATGAGGTATTTAAGAACATAATGTTGGTATTCGGAAAATGCACTTTGATCGGGCCTGAAGTTCCTCATTTCAGGAATAAATGGAAGTTATCTGAATTTAAAACAGTATTTACGGATATCGCTGAAGTAACCGGGGGTAAAAAGGAATTATTAGCCGGTTTGAGCAGCGATAGAGGACACCGAGACACGATGGGGACTCTGGCAGAAGCGCTCTATCCGGTAAAAGAAGCATTTACTGGTTCAGAAGGTAAATTCGACAGGGAGATATTCAGGGAATTCTGGAAAGCATTGGTTGCGGTTATTGGAGAAAAGACGGCAGAGATGTTGTTAAGTTTTCCTGATTATCTGTTTGAGATTGTAAAGGAGGGGCCGTCTGTTGCTAACGATATTTTAGACCAGGCAGCCAAAGAAATATTAACCACTCAGGGGTCATGGTGGTGCTATCCGTCCATACCTGGAGTTATCGCTAAAATGGCCCTGGCAACGGGGATACCGGCCAGCGAAGTCCTGCAACTCGTTCATGATGAAAAGTCGGCAGATCTGGAGAAAAAAGCTTACAAGGTTTCGCGTAATACCGCTTTCAATAGTATCTTAAGTAAATTAAGAAAAGAAAATTTCAATGCAATCCTTGATTCGACTCAGCCCTTGACTCCGGAAGTAATTCATTCTTTATTAAGGATATTCGAGTCTTTGGAAATAAAGGATTTAATGCTTGGGACGCGGCAATATATCAAGATGCGCATTTTTGTGATGTATTATCTAGAAGGTAAACCGCTGGACAAAATAAATGATTTCATACTCGCAGAAATCCCGCGATTACGCGAATCAGAAGCAAAATATTCCCTTCTTCCTACTACCGGCTGCGAAATAGGGCTTCCTCTACCTTTTTTAACTAAAACTGAAAGAGAGCTGACTCGTTTGGAAGCGCAGTTATCCGATAAAGACGCATTAAAAATTATCCGTGAGATAGAAAACCAGATGACGGAGCGTGCCCAGTTAATGGCTGAAGTATTTAATTTCTTTATGGAGGTAGAACGAGGCGATATCCCGGGTGTTCGGCCGTCTGATTTCGAAGGGGAGCAGGGAAAGAAAGGAAAGAAAAAGGAGAGTATGGATTTGCGGATACTCCCTGCTAACTGGGAGATTACGCGCAAGATACTGCTTACGTATATAAATGAGCTTAAATTATTCCACAAAGAAGAACTTATTCGGGCAAGTTATGCAACCACGGTGGAGGGCGTGTTGGAAGATAGCCGGGGCGCAGCCATAGCCGCAATAAGCTTTTTCTTAGACCGGGTTATTGATATTGACGGCGAACGCAGGGCATATACAGGAGGCAAGATTCTACCTACGGATAAACATGGTTTAGGTTCTCCTGGCGCAATGACGTGGAAAGCTGTCAGGGCTGAACCCAGTAAGACAATAGAGAATGGCCGGCTGACGGAAGAACACAGCCAGATGACTTATAATTATCATAACCTGGCGATAGCCTTTGAAGATCTTATTTCTTACCCAGAGCTAGTGAACCGAATTCTATTCCAGTTCTTTACTGATTACGAGAGGTCTGCTCTTCTTGGCGCTCTGGCGAAGAATCCGGATGATTTTGTTGAACTATTCCTTGAGCCTGAGATGAAATTTTTCACAGAGAGACTCGGGATAAGCAAAGAAGAGCTGATGGGCGCCTTGTGTGGTAAATTTCCGGCATCCATAACCAGGACAGCCGAATTACTGTATAAAGGTTTTATCGAAGACAATGATTCATATAATGCAGAGCAGTTGCTTATTGCCCATCAGGATTATGTGGATGGGCTTATGAAGAAGATAAGAGAGAAAATAATGGGTGCGAATGATGGCGGATATACAGGATACCCAAGAGAAAAGTCAATAGCTCGGATTAAAGCCTATCCGCACATACCTTTAGATAACCTTACGCTAAACTCTGCGTTAGATAAGGCATTAGATTATCTTTCAAGCATAAAAAGAATAAATCCTGACCGCGCACCTCCTCGTATTTATTTAATTCGCACCGATGATATCACCTTTGGAGCAAAATTCATCGTGGAAGAAAATGCCGTATATTTTGAAGAACCATTCCTAAGGAAGTTACTTGAAGTAAAAGATCCGGTGTTCTCCTTCACAAGAGTTTTTGTCCATGAGCTAAATAATCAAACTCATCTTCTAAGCTCTCTTATTGAGTATAAGTTTATTCTTTCAGAAGCCCTATCTCATATTTTCTTCACTAGAAGAAAAACTCAGGAGCCGCAGAGGCAGCCTTGGCGACCTCAGGAAAGTCCTGAAAGAAAACAGAAACCTCAACCCAAAAAAACACCTCAGCGTATACCTGTAAAGGTAGGTGTAGGGAGATTATTAACTATTCTTCTCACCTTTGGAATCACAGGAATTCAGGCTGACGCAGGGAGAGGAGAGCAGAAGAAACCGAAAACGAGGCTGTATCATTTAAGCGAGGATGTGCCTATCCTGAGCCCAAAAGAAGATATAGTATCCCCAGCGTATCCAAAACCAATACTAGCCCTTAAATACAAGCTAGCAAAGATAGTTTCAGGAGCTAGTCCATTGAAAAGGATAACAAATTCATCGTTTCATTTAGAAAAATTATCTTTACGAAGAGAAAAAATAAGAATACTAAATAAAATAAAAATAATGCTCAGGCGATATAAATTAGTACTGATAAGAAGGAAAAAAATAAAGATTAACAGAGGATTGAAGAAAAATACCGGGAAGGAGAAAAAGGAAAAGATAAAAATAAAGAGCAAGAAGGAGAAGAAGGAAGATAATAATAGAAACAAGAAAAAGAGTCAAGGGATTAGTCCAGAGAATAAGAATAACAAAAAAGGTCAAGAGGGAGGAGCTAATATGGCCTCGTCAGTTGAAAATATAATTAGGGGGATGGGGTTTGATGCCACTAGCAGAACGCAGAAAGTAGAGCATGAAAGAGTGGTTCAGGAAGCCGTTCCACCGCTGGTTTAAAAACGATGGAACTCATTCATTATATTAGCGTTAGATACAAAAAAATACTTGACAAAAACCTATTTTTATGGTATATTTTATGATAGTTGAATACTTTAGAAAACGTTTTCTTAATAGCTTAAAAAAGTCTAAATTTAGGATCAGGCCACGGTCCTTTAACGAAACTTTTAGTTAAAGGGTTGTGGCCTTTTTTATTGCAAGGAGTAAAAAATGAGGAGAAAGTATTGGGGATTAACGAGCGCACTATTCTTAATACCCTGCTTTTTTTGCTTTGGTTATGCTTGGGCAATTACCTCTCTGGAAGAGTTCAAAATTCCTGCTCAATTTGGCAGTGTAAAAGAAGTATATACTGCCCAGCAACAAACCCCTGCTTCAGCATATACTATTATCCAGATTCAGGATGCCCACTGTAACTACGAAGCCCAGAAGAATATGGCGGGACTCTTAGAGTCTTTAATCAAGGAGTATAACCTTAAATTAATTATGGTAGAAGGTGGCAGCGGGGATGTCAGTCTTACCTTCTTGAGAGGCTACGCAGATAAAAAAGCCCGCCAAGAGGTTGCGGATAAATACCTTAAGGAAGGAAAAATTTCCGGTGAGGAATATCTGGATATTGTTTCTGACTACCCATTAGAACTCTATGGCATAGAGGATGAAGCGCTTTACGATGCTCATATGGCGAGTTTCCAGCAGGTGGATTCTTTTAGAGAAGAGGGATTGCAATATTTGAAGGGTTTATCCAATATCATAGACAACCTGAAGGTTCATATATACGGCCAGGAGCTTCAAGAGTTAGAGCAGAAAAAGAGTGGCTATGAGGATAAGACAATCTCTTTAGTGGAATATTGCCGGTATCTCAATGAGATGGGTAACAAGAAAAGATTAATCCTCCGGAATTATCCGCACCTGACTGCTTTTTCCGAGACTGCCCAGTTAGAAAAGGAGATTGATTTTAAAGCGGCAGAGTCCCAGCGCGACGCTTTTATCAAGGATTTAGCTAACTTGTTGGATGAAAGAGGGGTGCAAAATATCATTCTGATGACCCAGGGCTTTAAAGCAAAAATAGTAACTCCTGAGAAATATTATTCTTTTTTGAAAACTACGGGAGAAGAAAAATTAGACCTCAGGCGAAAATATCCGCAACTTAACGCTTATATTAAATATGTAACCATAAGCAAAGATGTAAATGCAGCCGAACTCTTAAAAGAAGTAAGTGTAATTGAAGAAAAGATTAAAGAGGCTTTATTTACCAATACTGACCAGAGAAGGTTAAACGAAATTGCTAAAGCAATCCAGGTTCTTAGCAAAATCTTAAATTTAGAGTTGGCTCCCGAAGATTATGCGTATTTCAAGGCAAACAAATCTCAGTTTACCACTGCTTCCTGGATAGATTTCTTAAGCCAAAAGTGCAATAAGTATAATTTAACTACGCAGCCAGTGGGTTCTAAACTTATTGATGGAAATTTTGCGCAACTGGAGGAATTTTATCAATTAGGTGTAACCAGGGAAGAGGCTTTTATCAAAAACTTAGTGCATAAAATGGATGAATCAGGAGAGAAATTAGCAGTGCTGATTACAGGTGGTTTTCATACGCCCGGCATTACCCCGATGTTAAAAGATAAAGGGTATTCTTATATGGTAGTTACGCCGGTCATCACCCAGAAGAGCGACTCAAGTATTTACTTCTCGGTCTTAAGAGGTGAAAGGAACCAATCTGATGAAGCCTTAGATGAATAGATGAAGATAAATCGATAAAAACAAAACAGGAGGGGAGAAATGAAAAAGCTGTTTGTGTTAGCAGTATGTTTAGTAGTAGCAGCGGCGTTTGTGTTTTGCGGCACGCTCGTCGGATACACAGCGGTCAAAGCAGATGCGATGCAAACGGATCAACTTCGTAACAGCAGTACCGGGGCTTCTGCCCAGAGAACGGACGATATTATCAAGGCTTTCGGTTATGGGTTTATGGGGGATGAGGGTTTAAAGCTTCTCCACGACAAGGGATTCCGTGCCAGAGCAGCCAGGGCGTTCAACGAAGGAAGAGCTGTTTTGATGAGCCCGAACATGTCGCAGGCGCAGGCTGAAGCGGCAGCTGACGAGTTCCTCAAGAAAAGCGGCGAACTGACGGTAACAAAAGAAGCTGTGGTGGAAAGAATTTTGAAGGCTAGAGACCTATTAGGAAGCGTGTTTACGGATGAATTCATCGCCAGTGTATTAAAAGAAGTGTCAACGATCGACGCTTCCATGGTAAAGAACGAGAAGTCCAAGGCGTTCTTAGCCATGATGCAAGACATCGCGGCAAAGAATGATCTGGTAGCTGGAAGGAAAGCAATCGTCGATGACACCCGCTATATCATGTTCATGTTTGGCGCTGAAGGAATGGATCCTTCGCTGTACAGCGTAGGCGACCTTTTGTCTGAAGATTACCGCGCACTGATCGCCCATGTCGGGACCTATGCGTATGACGGCAGCGTAAACATCAAGGGTGGAGCACGGACCATCTATAATACCCTGATGAGAATGAACGAGTTGAACACGGGAACGTTACAAACGCTCATCCGCCATGAGTTATTAGATATGGCTGCAGGCAAACACGTCTCTCTTTTAGCTAATGAGCAGGCGCAGCTGGTAAAGGCAAACATGCAGATTGACGCCAAATATAAGGACCAGATGAAGAACGCGATCACCGAGGAGAAGTCTAGCAACGATGTGATTATCGATACGCCAAAAGTACGGGTGATCAAGAACCGTTTTCCGAATGAATTCGGTTCTCTACAGGTTATTTACATCAGGGGTTCAAGCAAGGTGCATCCTGGGGTCCCGAAGGGAAGTGGTAAAAAAGTAACTCTTACCGTTGCCAAGGCTGACGTGGGTTCCCCCGGCGGCCATGGAACAACTGACGGCCCCATGCTTGAGGCTGTTGCTGAGGAATGGGCTGCAGCCGCGGAAAGAGGCGAGATCATTGATTTCCGCGTGACCCGCTGCGGGGACGACATCATGGTCTTCTTCACCCATGATAAGGGTAAAGATAACCCGATAATCCATCAGCATATCTGGGACGGGTTCATTAGAGGCGCCACTGTAGCCAAGGATATGGGTTATTACGCAGCCGGTCAGGATCTTTTAGCTGAGTCTTTCTCCGGCAACGTCAAAGGAGCAGGCCCGGGCGTATGCGAAATGGAACTCACTGAGCGTCAAGCAGAAACCCTGGTGCTTTTCCAGGCGGATAAATGTTCTCCCATGGTCTTTAACCAGATGCTCTATCGGATGCTGGTTTCACCGGAACATACAACCTGGGTGACCTTAGGTAAAGAGGACCCGTATAACCTGATGGTGCAGCTTATTGATTTTGAATTCAATCACAAGCAGGGTGCATTAGGCACATTCCACGTGCAGAGTCAGGTTTCGAATATTTTTCACTATATTTCCCAACCTTCTCGCGCGTGTTTCTACAGTGCGTTTAACAGGAAAACCAACGAGCCGATCATGGCTTTGACTGCTTCCCGTCTCCATGACGTGGGAGGCGAATACGTTGGAAAAGATGACCCGGCAATGGTCGTGAGGAGCCAGAAAGATGCTCCGGCAGTCGGCGAGATCACCATGCAAGCACTGGTGTTTGATATGGAAACCGGCGGTTGGATGCGCGGATCTTCAGTTGGACCGGTTTTACCTGTTGCGCTTTCCGAAGCTAAGATCGGCGGCAATGACGGTCCTCCGTTAATGACCTCAATTGTTATCAACCTGAATCACGGAAGGATAACCGGCGATTTTGACGCCTTTGCCGCGAATCCCATGATCCGCGAGGTGCAAAGGAGACGTTCAGCCAGGGCCCTGGAAAGGTTTCAGAATGGTTTCAATAATCCAGGCGGCACCAAAGATATAGCAACTGAATTGGCTTATCAAGGCGGAAACACCTTCCAGGAAGCACTCGGCGCGCCTAATTGGCAGGCATTTGAGGAAACTGAGCGCAAAAAAGGCGTAGAAGCCAAAGCGGCCGCGCAACTTATCGCAGATCAGAGAACAGTTGACGAGAAGCGCGCTGCAATAGAAACGAATATTTATGAAAAAAATCGCGCTGCGAACGCTTTAAGATATCTAGAGTTAACTTGGGGTAAAGCATTATTGCCTGTTGCCGCAGCGTTCCCTGTCGAAATTTCCGGCACGCTATCAGATAAGGTGCTTGAAGTCAATAAGATGAAGAACGGTAAAATCTATCCGGTCATGGTTAGTTTTGACGCGCTGGTGAAGAACAGCCCTGATGGCATCATGGCGCTGAAAAATATTGTTGAACAACTCGGCGTAGGTAATATTAAACTCGTGCTGCATATCGAAAAAGACAATGTTTCCGAAACTGATATCGATATAGCGCTGGCCAAAGTCAACGAGATTACTGGTGGCTACACCACGCTCAGCCGCAATTCTTTTGCCGCAATTGTCGTGGGTACTGACCCTGTAGCGGTTTCTGCAGACGTGCTCAAGAAACTCGGTGCGCCTGTGTACCTGGTTATTGGTCCTAGCGCATACGTGAAGCAGTTCCAGGCAGCTCGCGTGGTCATGGAAGACGCCGCAAAAGGCCAGATCACATCAATGGCTAAAGCGCTTAACCTCGGTATGGAGCTCATCCCTGCCGAAGGCAAGTTAACGAATGAGCAGTTAAATAAACTGGATGCGCTCTTTACTTTAGACACAGCAACTGGAGATTTCCACGTTAAAGCTGCAGATGTCGTAACATCTGTAGTCAGCGCAGCTGAGGAATACGCCAGACAAGTTGAAGCAGAAATTAGAATCTAATTACTTAGTTTTTGCTGAAAAACCATTTTTGTATGTTTAAAAGATAGTTCTTAAATAAAAAAGGGGCTAACTTAAGCATAAGTTAGCCCCGCATCAATCCGTATTAATTTATAAATAGAAGGAAGGTTGTTTTAACAGGAGAGAAAGAGAAATGTTTACACAGTTTTTTAAGAAAACTTTATTTTCAAGAATCATTTCTTTCGTTGCCACTGTGAGTTTTGTGCTTAGCAATGTTCCTGTGGGTTATGCCAATAGCAATATGCTAAGGCCAATGGCAACAAAGAAAAACCCCGGTATTATGTATGAGTTAGAACATGCTGCTATGCGTAGTTTTCTTGAGCGCGTAAACGCACGGGATAAAAAATATACTGTGCGTACCGTAGAAGACGTAGACGGCGACATCTACATCCAAGCTGTGCCGGGAATGGCAGAGGAAATGTTTAAGGAAACAGGCCGGCACTTTAAGGGCCATTATGCAATTAGGCCAGATAAAAACGGTATTAGTTATATATATATTGATAAAGATACATTTTATGGGGAAAATGGAGAAGGTTATGTAGAACACGAGATGGATGAACTTATAGGAATAAGAGTTTTTGCCAAAGACAAAGGCTGGACATTCGATGAGTTAGTGAGATGGTTAGACCAGACGGGAGAACCTGAAGAAATTGAAAGAGTTTTAGCGCAAATACACGACGAAGCAGCGGAATTACCTGAAGAAGCGGTGGAGATTGTAAGTGATATACCTCCTAGAGTGATGCTGGCGGAAGCTATTCGGCGGCCTGTGCGTGGTGCCGCAGCTTCGGGTCAAACCTCAGCCATGGATTTAGTGACTATGACGATGGATGAGCTTAAAGCACAGATACAACAAAAAGGCATAGCCTCCGGTTTTATCGCCCTTGATTGGAATGTAAGTAAAGTAGATAAAACAGAAGATTTGGAAAGAATAAATAAATCAGTACCTACTATTACAAAAATTTTCAATGAAACGGGTATTAGATATCTTTATGGGTTTACTCACCGCGGTAGACCTAAGGGTACCGGATTCGAAGATGATGCGAAACTTAAACTTAGGCCAGTAATTGATAAGGCAGGAGATTTTTTGAAGGGGCTGGATATAGAAATTGTAGCTTTATCATACGATTTGGAGAAAGCAAAGCAGGAAATAGCCGAGGCTAAAGAAAAATATAAAGGTAAGAAGATATTTTTTATTTTTGAAAATATCCGCTTCTATCCTGAAGAACAAGAACCCAAAGATGTAAAAGTTAGGGAAGAGTTTGAAAAGAAATTGATTGCACTTACCGGTCAAAACGCAGAGCAACTGGTTTATTTTAGTGAAGCATTTGATAAAGCCCATCGGGGTGCAGAAGCCTCCATGGAGTTAGTAAAAATGATTCCTAAAGAAAACCGGGCTGCGGGTATGGCATTAGAACAAGATTTAAATGCAGTTATCGCTTTTCTTAAAGGAATGACTGGCACTCTGACCGTATTATTTGGCGGAGCAAAATTCGATAAATTCGCAAATATTGCCACGATAAGTGAAAAAACAATAAAACAAAGAGGAGGAGTGTTACTCATAGCCGGTGCGCAGGCAAATCCTTGGGAAAAATTAGCGAACAATAAGGGGGTTGGTACTTCACTACTTCCCACTGATAAAGAGATGGAAGAGGTGCAGGCAGCGGTGGAAAAAATTAAAGCATCCGGGATTAAGGTCTTATCTCCGGTTGATTATGTGGTGAAGGTCAGGGACAATAAATTAGCAGAGCCGCAAAAAGCCTTAGCTATCGATATGTCTCAGGTAGATATAGGACCAGAAACGATAGCACTTTTTAGGCAACGTATCCGCTCTTTGAAAGCCGGCGATGGTTTAATTTTAAATGGCGGAACCGGTATGTTTGATAATGGTTTTCCGGAAGGCACATTTGCCATAATTGAAGAGGCTGAAGCAGCTGCTGAGAGAGGTGTTTCAGTGTTATTCGCTGGCGGAGATATGGATAAGGCAGCCAGGGAATACGAGAGAGCAAGGAATAGAAAATTAAATCCTAAAATTAAACGCACCACAGGCGGCGGCGTGGTCTGGACAATCATCGCTAAGAATGTTGTTGCTGATCCGACAACTATGCCTGCGATTGAAGCAGTGCTTAAGACCGCAGCTCCCGCTGCTGTAAAAACCACTCCAGAGTTACCCACTCCTGGGGTTGGGATTCCTGGGGTTGGTCCTGCTGCCGTAGAACCTATTTTTCCCAACAAAATACCCCTAGGCGGTAAATTAACCGTTGGCGGTAACTGGAAGCTGAGGAAAGATATTACTACCGAAGCAGAGGCGTGGGCAAAGGTAGGAGAATTTACCGCCAGGTTTGCCGGCGTAGATGAAAATGCCGAGATTGTCCTATTTGTACAAGATAAGTGGATGAAGGCAATATCCGAGGCATTACAAGGATCAAATATCGCTGTAGGGGTGCAATCGTTTCACTTTGATCCCTTAGGTAACATAGAACAGCAGATTGAAGATGCAGTTAATAATGGCGCAAAATATGCCATGGTTGGCCACTCTATGCATCGATATCCCGATCCCAAAGTACTTCCAGGGATAGCCGCACTTACTAATGAAGAGGCCAATAAGATTGTAAAAGCCATATTGAAAGATGGTCGCCTTAAACTTTGGTATATCATAGGAATCGATGAAGACACCAACAAAAGTCTTTTAGACAATGAGGAATACATTAAAAAACAGATAACCGATGGTATAGAAATAGGGTTAGATGGGGTTACAGAACGGCAGGTTTCTAATATTATAATGACTGCTGAGCCAATACACGACATTAGCACAAAAACAGGCGACGGCTGGATTGACCCGAAGACAAGGGTTAATTTCCCGAAAGTAGAAATGTTAGCAAAGTACTTAACCGAAGCCTTGAGCAAGAAATTCGGTAGAGCTGCTGAGGTAGTGAATACGGGTTATGGTGCAAGCGCAAGCCCTGAGACTGCCGCAACGCTTTTATCGCATCCAAATGTTTTTAACATACTGCCCGGAGGTAAGAGTTTAGAGGCCAATGATTTCTACGGGACGGTCGTGAATGCAATTATAGGTAAATACGGCTCCCATGGGATCGCTCAGGAATTAAATGTTGGAGAAGATGTGTGCCGCGGTTTTGCGACGGGAGATAGAACAATCCATAATGCCCAGGGTGGGCAAGCCCTCGGTACTTTTACCGATGATGTGCTTAAATACCTACAGACTCTATCCCCTGAAGCGTTGAAGAATATGAAGACTCCAGTGATAATCGTTGACCCGAATTTCTTTAGAGCAGGCGGAGTAAAGAGTGCTTTGGAGACAGTAGCTAAGTTAAGCAAGGTGGTAAGAATTGCCTTGTACGGAAAAGACGCCGATAATATAAGGATTCTCGTCGGCAATAAAGACATCATTACCGCAAAGGATATAGAGACCTTATATACTGATTTATTGAAGATGGGCCTTGGTAATGCGATAGTTTTAAGGTCACAGGATGAGCTACCTGACAATGTGAAATTGGTACTCCAGACCGCAGGAGATGCGCAGATAGTCTCTTCGCAACTACCAACCTTGGCAATAGCTAAAGCACTCAAAGAGCTCCTGAATGTTAAAAAGATTGATGATGCATTTGAAAAATTCTTAGGTCAAATAAAAACCGATAATGTTATCTCAGAGCAGGCTTACAATAGTAATCGCGCAGAGCTCCTTGCTAAATTAAAAGAAGGACAAATATTTGAGTTTTCACCGGATCTGAAACCAGCTCCAGCGGTAACAGAAAAAACAGAAGTGGAAGCTGCACGCAAGCAATGCGAAGAATTTTTGACGAAGATTGGTATATAAAGCAGAATTTATCAACAAGGTGTAATTTCAAATAAGACAATAAGATATAATAATAAAAATTGTTGTATAAATTAAAATTTGTGTTAAAATATTAGTAACCACAAGCCACGAAAGAAAGCCACGGAGAAAGGAAAAAGATGGAAGACCAAAGGTTATTTGCGCGCATAGCCGCAAGATTTCCTTTGCGATTTTTGGATCCGAGCAGTGGCATAGAAGGTGATGCAGAGACAGTGGATATTAGTGCAAATGGTATTGGATTGGTGGCCAACGAAAATCTCGCTGTCCGGACACCCTTGGAAATGTGGTTAAGTATTCCCGACCATCATGAGCCGTTTTATACGCGCGGTGAAGTAGTTTGGTCTCAGGCTCAACCCGATACAGGCTTAAAACGCGTCGGTGTGCGTTTGGAAAAGGCAGAATTTATGGGTTTAGCCAGAGCTCTGTGGATTAGGAGACGTAACCAGATTTAAAAGTGGCCCCGCCCAAAATATCCTTCCGCATCCTTTCGAAAGGTGCTTGACTTTTAGCCGGCTTTGTGTTAATTTGAATATTCCTACTATAATATAAAAATCGGATTTTTAATTTCATTTTAATTTTTAATAATGAGTCAGGATTTAAAGACTTTAGGCGATGGGCAGATTTGGGATTTAAAGGGAGTTTCGACCCACGCACCCCTTGAGACCTTCGAGGATTTATTCAGCGGCCGGGCCTTAGGCCGGATGGCCCGCGAAAAGAGAAAAGTTTTTTCCGCCTTTAAAGAAAAAGGCAAAATTACCGGCCTTTCCGTAACCAAGGCCTTATTAAGTAAAAATCTAAAAGCAAAAAATACCGCCAAAGTTCTACTTGAAGAATTAGCCAAAAACGCTGTCCGCGGAATTGAGATTTTAAGCCAAGGCGGGGGCTTTAAAGAAAACTGGACAGAAAAAGAAAGAAATTATTGGAAGAACCCGGATTTAGTCATCATCGGCGGCGGTGTTTCTAAAGCAGAAACCGGCCGGTTTTTAGTCAGCTGCATCAGGAGATATCTCTCCCAAAATGGTTTTTCCCGCCTGCAAATCCGCCAGGCCAAATTTCCCGGCAAAGAAGCAGGTTTTTTAGGCGCAGTAATTAATATTATCCAATTGATTTGTAGCGCGGCAAAGAAAAGAGGCCTAAAAGTCATCGGCGGAATCGGTATTGATTTAGGCAGGGAAGAAATCGGCGTGGGATTATTAGCCGTCAATTCCAGTTCAGGAAAAATTCTTAAACACAAAAACCAATATTGGCTTTTTAGAAGCGCGACCAGAACCCCCAAGCGCAAGTACCTAAAGAATTTTTCGGATACCCGTTTAGGTTATACTCAAAAAGAAGAAAAAAGGGGCAAGCGCATTCGCCTGATAATCTTAGAGCAGATTGCCGATTTAATTCTCAAGGCGCAAAGGCAGGCGCAAAAAATAGGCCTGGCTTGTTCCAAAGATTTAGGAGTAGCGGTTCCGGGCACTACTTTGCCTTCGGGTTTTATTTTAAATTCCACTGATTACCTGCCCTTTTTTAGAAAAAAGGACGGATTTAATTTTGCCAGAAGCTTAGAAAAAATTCTAGCGCAAAAACATTTACCCGGGCAGAAGGTGCATATTGTCAATGACGGTATTGCTGCCGGCATGGCCAATGCCTATTTTAATCACTTAAAAACCAGACAGCAAAAATTTGCTTTTTTAGGAGTAGGGTCAGGGCTGGGTGGTTGCGTAGGAATAAGGAGGCTTTAGATGAAAAAAGATCGCCTCTCCGTAAGTCTGATTATCCCGCATTATCAGAATATGTTCTCCACATTTTATGCTTTAGAGATTATCAAAGAGGTCAGTAAAACCGCAATTAATTTTGATGTGGATTTGATGGTAGAGACAGTCTTCAGGGATGCGCGCGGCTCAGGGATACTTTTTGCGGATATGATGGGAAATGAAACCTGGATTAATCGGGCCAGAAAACAGAAGCGGCCTTTTTTAATTCTCAATTATTATGACCCCAAGTCAAAAGACAATTGTATCGGTATAGATAATGAAAAAGCCAGCTTTGAAGCAGTAGATTATCTGGTTAGCTCAGGGCATCGCCGCATTGCCATTATCACCGGTAAATTGAATGCCCAGGCCGGCCGAGCCAGATTAGAGGGTTATAAAAAGGCCCTGAAGCAAAATAAAATAATTTCGGATAAAGGCTATATTGTTCATGGCGACTGGACAAAGGATTCAGGAAAACAGGCGCTGCTTAAATTGCTCAGTCTAAAAGAACCGCCCACTGCGCTTTTTGTTTCCGGAGACGAGATGGCCATCGGCGCTATGGAAGCAGCTAAAGACAAAGGATTGAAAGTCCCCGAAGATATTTCTTTAGTGGGATTTGATAATATTCCTCAAGCGGATTTAGGTGGCATTTCCTTGACTACCGTCCAGCAGCCCTTTGTGGAATTAGCGCAACTGGGGATGAAATATTTGATACAGGTGATGCAAAAGAAAATAAAGCAGCCGGTGAAAATACTTTTAAAGAATACAGAATTAATTCAAAGGGCATCAGTTAAAATATTGGCAAAGTGAATAAAGCAAAATTTAAAGTAGGCATAGTCGGTTGCGGCAATATCTTTCCCATGCATGTGCAGTCACTCCTGAATACAAAAGGTGTGGAAATAGCTGCGGTTTGCGATATACAACCCCGGCGCGCCCGTCTTGCAGCAAAGAAGTATCATTGCCCGTATTTTTTAGATTATCAACAGATGTTGGATAAAAAAAAACTTGATTCCGTCCATATTTTAACCCCGCATTATCTGCACCCCTCCATGGCAATTGCCGCCTTGAATAAAAAAATAAACGTGCTTAGCGAAAAACCTCTTTGTATTAATCTGCGTGACGGCGAAAAAATGATCGCGGCAGCCAAAAAAAATAAAGTCAAATTAGGAGTCATTTTTCAGAATAGATATAATCCGGGCGCGCAATTAGTCAAAAAAAATATTTTAAACGGAAAATTAGGTCAGATAAAGGCAGCAAAGATTCTGGTTTTTTATCATAAGCCGGACACTTTTTATCTAAAAAGCGATTGGAAGGGGAGACAAGATAAGGAAGGCGGCGGGGTCTTGATTGACCAGGCGATTCATTTTATTGATCTGGTCAGGTGGCTGATCAATGATGAAGTAAAATTTATCAAGGCGACAACTGCCCGTCGGATGCATGAATCCATTGAGGTAGAAGATCTGGCTGAAGGTTTGATAAAGTTTAGAAAAGGCGCTTACGTTTGCTTTTATTTTATAAACTATTATTCTTTTGATGCTGATCCGCAAATCGAGCTGGATTGCAGTAAAGGCAGAGTCCAGATGATCAAAGATTCTGCCCGCGTCGGCCTTTATGATGGCACAGTGCTAAAAGCAAATCCACGCCCTAGCGAATATATCGATTACGGAAAGGGGAGGAAAGATTATTGGGGCTTCTGCCATTGGATACAGATCAAGGAATTTTATCAGGCCTTAAAAGAAAACCGCCAGCCGGAGATTAACGGCGAAGAAGGCCTGACCACGCAAAAGATTATCTGGAATATCTATAAATCAGCGCGCACTGGAAAACGTATATATCTATAACAAGAGGTAGTAATGGTTAAGGTAGGAATAATCGGTTGCGGAAAGATTAGCGAGAAAGCCAGTCTTCCTAATTTAGTGAATTATCCAAGAAATTGTCGGGTAGTCTGTTTATGCGATATCATCAAAAGTAAGGCGCAGGGATTAACCCAAAAGTTTAACTTAGAAGGCGTGGATATTACCACCAACTGGAAAGAGTTAGTCAAAAGGAAAGATATTGATGCTGTCTTTGTAAACACTCCGAACTACCTACACGAGGAGATGGCGGTCGGGGCAGCCAACAATAAGAAACATATTCTAGTGGAGAAGCCAATTACTATAACGGTAGAGGCTGCAGATAATATGGTCGCGGCAGTGAAAAAGAACAAAGTCTTTTTGATGGTGGAACAGACCCAGAGGTTTGACCCAGTGCACCAGGCAGCCAAAAAAGTGATTGATTCCGGTATCTTGGGTAAGATTCATAATATCCGCGGCAGGATCGGCCATGCCGGCCCAGAATACTGGTTAGAAGGCAAGGGGCACTGGTTTTATGATAAAAAGAAATCCGGCGGCGGTTGTATGGTGGATATCGGGGTGCACATTTGTGATTTAGTACGCTGGTTTAAAGGGAAAAAAGTCACCGAGGTCTTTGCCCGCATCCAGACTTTAAAGAAAAAGATTCCCGTAGATGATAATGCTACCGTACTTTTAAAATTTGCCGATGGCACCAAAGGAGAATTTGAGTGTAGCTGGACTACCAGGCCTTATGAGGTGCTTACCGATACATATGGGGAAAAAGGTAAAATGACCACCAGCATTGGCAGTAGGCAACCCGTGGTGGTTACTTTAGCCAAAACCGAGAAAGGCGATGACCCTAACCATACCTTAACAGAGGATTATCCGCAACTCGGTTCCGGAGGCGGTTGGGAGAACGCCGTGCATTATTTTATTGACTGCGTAAACAAGGGTGAGAAACCTTTTGTTTCGGCAGAAGAAGGCAGAGAAACAATAAAAGTAATTCTGGCTGCCTACGAAGCGAATAAAAGCGGTAAATGGGTTAAGGTAAAATAATTTTTTAAGGAGGATAGAAAGATGAAATTGGGTCTCTGTAGTTGGTCATGCCATAGATCCATGGAGACCGGAAAATTAGATTTTATCAAACTCCTACATTATTGCGCCGAAGATTTAAAGTTAGGCGGGATAGATATTATTGCTGACCATCTGCCCAAGACCGATAAGCAATCCTTAATCGAATATAAAAAGATGGCCACCGATTTACACCTGACTATCTGTTGCCTTTCGCCGGGAAATAATTTCGGCAAACCCAAGGCTGAAGAAAGAAAACAGGAAATAGAGGCAGTGAATAAGTGGCTGGATGTCGGCTATATCCTGGGAGCACCGGTCTTAAGAATATTTTCTGGTTGGCCCTTGCCTTATGCAGATAAAGAGAAACTCTGGCCGGCAATGGTCGATTGCATCAAAGAATGCGAGAAAAAAGCCAAAGAGACCGGGATAGTCCTGGCGATTGAGCCGCATAATGACGGCGGGTTCCTGCCTACCTCTAAAGACACGCTTCGTCTGATCAAAGAGATTAATTCCGAGTGGGTCAAGATCAATCTGGATACCGGAAATTATCAGGATAAGGATAATTATAAGGGGATAGAGGATACGATTGCTTATGCCCCGCATATCCACGCCAAAGTCCATCATATCAGTGACGATGCCAAAGAATTATTCTTTGATTATGACCGTATATTTACCATTTTAAAAAATGCAGAGTATCGCGGTTTCTTCTCCCTGGAGTTTGAAGGTCAGGATTTTTTCCAGCAGGATGAGTTAAAATATATTCCCAAGGCTGTGGAAATGCTAAAGAGCTACGCCCAGAAATATGGCCTCTAAAAAAGGTTTTTGGCAAAAATTATTTGAGCAGCGTTATTCTTATCTTTTTATTGCTCCGGCAGTAATTTTATTTTCTATCTTTGTCTTTATCCCCGTGGTCGCCTCATTTTTCTTAAGTTTTACCAAATACAATGTCATTTCTGCGCCGCAGTGGGTGGGGCTGGAGAATTACCGTCAGATTTTCTTTCACGACCCGCGCTTCTGGAAGGCCATGCGTAATACCGCCCTTTATGTCCTGGGAGTGGTACCGGTAGGTATCAGCCTCTCTTTGTTATTAGCCGTGGCCATTGACCAGAAGGTCCGTTTTAAAAATTTTTATAAGATGATGTTTTTTATGCCGATAGTCACCTCAGTAGTGGCTTATTCAGTGATCTGGAGATGGCTTTTTGCGGGTGAAAAATACGGCTTGATTAACCACTGGTTAATAAAACTAAGGCTTAGTCCTGTAGATTGGTTGATGAATCCGCATTGGATTCTACCGGCAATCATGATTGTCTCGATCTGGGGAGGCCTGGGTTATAATATATTCTTACTTCTTGCGGGGCTGCAGACTATACCTTCTACTTTTTACGAAGCCGCAGATATTGATGGTGCCGGCGGTTGGTACAAATTTTGGCATATTACCTTACCATTATTGCGCCCTACACTAATATTTGTTTTAATTATGTCGGTGATTAACTCCTTTCAGGTCTTTGAGCAGGTCTATATTTTGACTGCCGGTACAGGGGAGGGAGCAGGAGGGGTCCTGGATTCTGCGCTTACAATAGTTTCTTATCTTTACGAAAAAGGCTTTCAGCGTTTTGAGTTTGGGGCTGCCTCAGCAATCGCCTATATTTTATTTGCGATTATTTTACTGGTCACCTGGTTTAACATGAAAGTTGTACGCTCCAGGTTTGAATACTAAATGAAGATCAACATCTTTAAAATTAGAAAAGGCTCAACTGCTTTTCTGGTCTATGCCTTTCTTACCTTAGGGGCATTGACTATGGCCATTCCTTATGTCTGGATGATCGTTACCTCCATTAAGCCGATTGAAGAAGTCCAGTCCTATCCGCCTTCATTCTTAGTGCATCATCCTACTATAGCCCCTTACCGGGAATTGTTTTATCTCTTGCCTATGTGGCGTTACTTATTGAATAGTTTTTTGGTGGCTGCGGTAGTCACTCTTTGCAATGTCTTTTTCTGTTCGCTGGCAGGTTATGCCTTTGCCAAGCACCGCTTCTGGGGCAGGGATAAGATTTTTTTGTTACTATTGAGCGCGATCATGATCCCTTATCAGGTAAACCTCATCCCCGGTTTTATTATCGTCAAAAATTTAGGGTGGCTGAATTCCTTTTATGCCCTGATCATCCCTAATTTAGCCATGGTCTTCGGGATATTTCTCTGCCGGCAGTACATTATGAGCATACCCAATGACCTTATCGATATGGCTAAGATTGACGGCTGCAGCGAGTTCGGTATTTATAGGGTGATTATCTTTCCTTTGATTAAACCCGCTTTAGTCACCTTAGCCATATTTACTTTTTTGTCTCAATGGAATTCTTTTGTCTGGCCGTTAATTGTCATCAATACCAACAATATGCGCACTGCTCCGTTAGCTCTATCCGTTTTAAATAGCACATTCGGTTCAGATTTTGCCATGGTCATGGCCGGGGCAATGGTAGCGACTCTACCGGTGCTGATCGTATTTTTTATTCCTGCAGAAATACATCATCTAAGGTATCACTATGACTGGATTGAAAGGATGAAAGGATGAAAAAAATTACCTTTACTTTGCTCTTTTTGTTTTGTGCCATGAACATGGTTTCCTGTACACAGGAGAGCCGAGCTCCGCAGGCAACTGTGTCAATTCCGCAAACCCAGACGCTAAAAGAAAGCAAGCTAGTTTATCTGGCTGTAGATAATGTTTCGGTTTCTTCTTTTGATACCACCGCAGACTGGGCGCCTCCGCCCGATGCCAAAGCGCCGATAGACGGGAGTTTGCTTTCGCGCTGGTCTTCTGCCTATACCGATAATCAATGGATCAGCCTTGATTTTGGCAAGCCCAAGACTCTGAGTAAAATTGTGATTTTCTGGGAGGCGGCATATGCGGTGGATTACGATATTTTAGTCTCAGAAGATAACCAAAAATGGCAGACGGTCGCATCTTTAAAAGAGCAAAAAGGGGATACTCCCGAAATCGAATTTGCTCCGATAAAGGCCAGATTCGTAAAACTTATCTGCTTAAAAAGGTCTAATCCGCAGTGGGGGATTTCGCTTTGGGAGTTTTTATGCCTTGGCCCGGCCAAAGATAATCCTGAAGATAAGCCTTTAGCAGAAGCATATCCGAAATTAGCTGCGCAATTAGAAAAGAAGCCGCAGACAGAGGCAATCGTAGAAGAACCGGCAGTGGCTTCGCCTGGTGCATTAACCCTCGAAGAATTCCAGGAAGGCGTGGTCTATACCTCGTGGGGAAAAACAGAATTGGGTCTGGAGGCCTCTGATAAGACTTTAGAATACCTAAAAAATTTAGGTATTAACCACATCTCGATTATGGTGGTTTTGACGCAAGAGACGATTGAGGAGAAGGTCATCAATATCGACCCAAAGGATACTCCTGAAGATAAAGCTATAGGTCATTGTATAGATAAGGCCCATTCCTTGGGCATGAAGGTATTATTGAAGACCCACGTTGATACCAAGACCGGCGAATGGAGGGGCAATATCATTCCATCTACAGAGTGGTTCGCCAGTTATAAGGAGCATATGTTGTATTACGCAAGGCTGGCTAGTAAATATAATGTGGAAGCCTTTGCCATCGGTACGGAATTGGCTAATACCACCACTGTAGCCTGGCAGAAAGAATGGGAGTCAATCATCGAGGGAGTAAAGCAGGTTTTTACCGGCCGCCTGGTTTATTGCGCCAATTGGGATGAATATAAAGATGTCGGCTTCTGGGATAAATTGGATTTTGTCGGCATCGATGCCTATTTTCCTTTAACCACAAAGAAGGATCCTACTAAGGATGAACTGATTAATGCCTGGAAGGCGCATGCCAATGGCATTGATGCTTGGCTGAAAGAAAACAAAATCCATAAACCTGTAATTTTTACCGAGGTCGGTTATTCCAGTGCTGACGGCACCAATATTGAACCCTGGGCCAGTTTTACCGATACAGCCAAGAATTCTATTGATCAGCAGGAGCAGGTAGATTGTCTGGAAGCCATGCTTGTTGTCTCTTCCGGCTATCCCTGGTTTAAGGGTTTTTATTGGTGGAGTTATTTTCCTCAGGAGAGGTGGTCTCCTTTAGGTTATACGATTCGGGGTAAAAAAACAGAAGAGGTACTTTCCGATTGGTTAAAGAAAATACCTTAAGCCACGTCGGGAAAATGAAAATTATGGGGATGAGAATAATGAGAGGAAAAATTGGTTTATTGTTGGTCTGGGCTTTATTTTTTGCGGCGAATGCGGGTTTCTGCGCGGAGAAGGTGATTTTTGGTTTTGAAGAAAATGTGCCGAACTGGGAGATTCCGGATTGGTGTTTTGAAAAAGATGACCATGTGGGCGAGAGCATTGCTATCTCCGCTAAATTTGCCAAAGAGGGTAAATCCTCTTTGGAGTTAATGGCAGATTTTCCCGGCGGTAAATGGACAGGAGCCTACGTAGAGATACAGCAGTTCTTTGATTGGACACTTTATAAGACTATTCTTGCCGACATCTTTTTACCGAAAAATGCGCCTTTTGGATTACAGGGTAAGATTATTCTTACGGTGGGAGAAGATTGGGTCTGGACGGAGATGGCCCGGTCCGTTAAATTAGTTCCGGGTGAATGGACAGCCATTTCTGCCAGCATTATTCCCGGAAGCACCGATTGGAGACGAACCGAAGTTAGCGATGCTTTTCGCAGCGATGTGCGCAAATTAGGGATTAGGATTGAATCCAATATGCGTCCGGCATACGCGGGGCCAATCTACATTGACAATATCCGATTAGAATAGTATATTCTTTCTCGCTCCAGACAAACCCAAGACCCGGTCTTGATTAACAAGACCGGGTCTTGAGATATTGAGTAGTAAGGAGGTTTTTATGGCGAAGAAGGTTTCTTTGTATCTTTTAGGTGCTTTAATCATGCTTGTGGTTTTTGTTTTAGGCGTATTAGCCGCAACCCTTTTCTTAAAGAAGCCCGGCCCAGCGGTTACTGCGGTTCAACCGTCGGCACAAGTACTGGGTTTAGAAAAAGCAGTTACGCCTTCGGTAATAGGGAGAGAGGCTGCGGTTAAACCCGAAATTCCGCCAATGCCGGCAGTACCGCGAATTACCTTTAAACCAGAATTTCAAAAAGGGATGACCCTGGTAGCTTGGACAGAAGGTGGATATAGTAACACCAATTCAGTGAAGGCTATGGAGCAATTAGTGTCTTTGGGCGTAGACTGGGTTTGCTTGGTCCCTACTTGGTATCAGCAAGGTTTTAACTCTACACAAATATTTTCACTCAAAGAAAAGACCACTTCTGATGAAAGCCTAACCTTTGCGATTAAAAAACTACACGAGTTAAAAATTAAGGTGATGCTTAAGCCGCATTTAGACCTGGTAAAAAGTGAAGGCAAATGGCGGGGAGATATTGGTTTTAGTGATCCTAATGATTGGCAAGCCTGGTTTGATAGCTATACTAATTTTATCTTACATTTTGCCAAATTAGCGGCGCAGGAGAATGTAGAGATTCTCTGTATTGGAACCGAGCTAACCAACGCGACCACAACCCAGCCGGAATTCTGGACCAGTTTAAGCAAAAAGGTCAGAGAAGTTTATTCCGGCCAATTAACTTATGCAGCAAACTGGAACGACGAATTTAACCAAATCAAATTCTGGGAGGCATTAGATTATGCTGGCGTTGATTCCTATTTTCCTCTGGTGACCGGAGCAAGGCCTTCAGTAGAACAGTTAAAGGAGGTCTGGCTAGATTGGCTGAAGTTAATCGGAGCTTGGCAGAAGTCCATCAATAAGCCTATTCTATTAACTGAAATCGGTTACAAGAGTACCTTAGATGCGATTGATGAACCTTGGCAGTATACTGGTATGGGCGAGTTAGACCTACAGATGCAAGTAAAGTGCTACCAGGCGCTCTTGGAGATTTTCTGGGATAAACCCTGGTTTTACGGAGCGTATTGGTGGTATTGGGGCGTGCATCCGAATATGGGTGGTGAGGATGATCGCGGTTTTACTCCCCAGAATAAACCGGCGCAAGAGGTAATTAAAGAATGGTACAGCAAGCCCGTTACGGAAAAAGTCTACTAATATGCAATTTAAGGAGAATTTAGAGATTTGGATTTTACGCCTCACTAATTTAGGTAAGCGCACCAGAAACATCGGCCTTTATTTAAAGCCGGCACACGACACTATGCAAAAATCATTATGGGAGGTGTAGATGTTCGAGCATAAGCCGTTTGTGACCATTATTAATCCCATTCGCAATGCCGAAAGGACAATAGAGAAGTGCTTAGAAACGCTAATCAATTTAGATTATCCTAAAGAGAAACTGGAGTTTATTTTTGCCGACGGAGGTAGCACTGATTCTACGTTAGAGATTATTCGGGAATGGCAGAAAAAATATCCGCAAATAGTTTTGGTGGAAGTGGCGAATTGTAAATCGCCGGGTCAGGCCAGAAACACCGCTTTAAAGGTAGCCAAAGGCGATTATATTTTATTTACTGACGGTGATTGTGCTGTGCGTCGTGACTGGGTAAATAAAATATTAGAACCATTTTCCAGGGATAGAAACATTGGCATGGTTGGCGGAGAGATTCACACTTTGCGCACAGATAACAATGATACCGAACTATACTGTGAGCAGACTGGATTTTTATCGGTGAAAGGCCGCTGCCGCCTGACGAGCGAGGGCTATTATCCAGAGATTAAAAAAGACTTACCTCATGAGGTAAATGGAAATATTGATTCTCCTTTTTTTGCCACGGCAAATGCCGCCGTCAGTAAAGAAGCCTGCGATGCAGTTGGCAGGGAATTTTGGCATGAGATTACTAACGAAGATGTAGACTTCTCCATCCGCATTTTAAAAAGCGGCTTCAAACTTTATTATAAACCTGATGCCTTGGTTGACCATATGCACCGGATGAGCTTGGCGGATTATTCCCAGCAGTTATTCGGCTATGGCTTCGGCCATCCATTGCCGGTAAAAGCGCACGCCAGAAAAATCCTTGAGATCTGCCTGCAATATTTCGGTTACCTTTATTTGCCTATTCCCTTTTTTAAAAAGGGAATGATTTATATCGGCAATTTTCATCTCATGCATATCTTTGGGGCTTTATTTTTAATTCGGCTGATAGGGAGTTTATTTATTCCGGGTTTGTCGGATCTTTCGCTTTTAGTTTTCGGTTTGGCGTTTACCTTCTTTACGATACTGTATTTTTGGCCGATTTTCCGTATTAAACCGAGAAGCAAGTTTTTAACTTGGGCCAAAATTCGTTATCTTTCAAATTGGGCGCTGATGCGCGGAGGGTTTAAAGGGATGCGCACTTGGAAAGTTTTTTATATTGAGTCGAGTTGGTAGGAAATAGCGTAGAGCGCCTGCCTGCCGGCAGGCAGGTATAGCGTGTAGTAAGGAAAAAAAATGACAAAAACAAAATTTATATTTGGGATTGCGCTATTTGTTTTCTTAGTTTTCTTGGCGGGCTGCGTCAAGAAAGATACGTCATCAGCGGTTAAAGAAGAAAAGGTAGGTCCGCCTCAGGAATTGCTCATGTGGCTGGTGGGTTCAGAGAGTCAGGCCAAAATAATTCAGCAACTCGGTAATGATTTTTTTAAAGATGAAGGGATTAACTTTCGGTGTGAGGCAATATCCTGGGGAGATGCCCATACCAAATACCTCATTTCTATTGCCGGCGGCGTTATTCCGGATATCGGCACTATGGGGCTTACCTGGGGCACGGAGTTCGGTTCATTAGGAGCAATGCTGGATTTGGCTAAAGCATTCCCACAAGATATAAAAATAATCCAGGGTAAGACTTTTTCCGGCCTTTGGAATTCAATAGAACATAAGGCAAGCGTCTATGGGATTCCTTTTGATTTGAGCGTGCAGATTATGTTTTATCGCAATGATATTATTGCCAAAGCGCCGGCAACCTGGAAGGAGCTAGAAGATTTGTTGATGAGTTTGAAGGCGCAAGGAAAAGGAATGATTTTTGATTGGGGTTCTTTGAGTTGGATTGGCTATGCGCCGTATCTATGGCAGGCAGGCGGAGATTTTTATAATAAAGATGGGACTCACTCGGCGCTAGATTCATTGCAAGCAGCCAAGGCTTTAGATTTTTTTGCCCGTCTTTATACAGAATTGGGAGTCCCTAAAAGTAAGATTCCTTTAGAGCAAGGGATGCGTACTGCAGATTTTCCTTTAGCGCTTTCGGGAAACTGGAAGATTGATAGCCTGCGCCTGAATGCGCCGGAAATAAAAGGCAAGTGGTCAATCGCGCTCCTGCCGGCAGGGCCCACAGGTAGACATACTGCTTTTCTGGGTGGCCGGGTAATAGGAATCTTTAGTAAATCTAAAAATAAAGAAAAGGCCTGGGAATTTATTCAGTTCTTATTTGAGCCAGAGGCGCAGATAAAACTTTACACCGCGGCTCAGGCAGCACGAGATTCTTATCTTCCCACAAACATCAATACCTGGAACATACTTCCCATTGAGCCGGAATTTAGAGAAATAGTTGAATCTCAAGCTAAGGATGCTTGGGGTCCTCCGTCTGTGTTGGGTTGGGATGAGAGTACCCGTTTCATTGAAGAGGCAATCCAGCGGGTGGTTTTACAAGGAGCAAGCGCGAAAGAGGAACTTTCCAAGGCAGCTAAAGAAATAGATAAAAATATTAAACAGTAAGCGAAACAATCTCAACCAACCTCGGTATTACCTTCTCAGTCCCTATCCGCACCATTTCCCTGGCTCTCCCTTGCGAATCCGCAACAGCATAATTCCTGAACTCCGGTGCATTACCAGAAGGTCTCAGATGTGATATCTCACCATTATCAAAAAGTATTCTT
>Ga0315274_10002173_pt1 | contig 29799 bp, 23 predicted proteins | sample YL17G02_20_MG_FD_203700 | JGI IMG/M metagenome (GOLD analysis project Ga0315274, IMG submission 203700) | Sediment microbial communities from Yellowstone Lake, YNP, Wyoming, USA - YL17G02_20 | ecosystem: Environmental > Aquatic > Freshwater > Lake > Sediment | place: USA: Wyoming | collected...
GCACGAAGGCGCCAAAGTCGGTCGTGCGCACGACGCGTCCGGTATAGATGCGCCCGACGACCGGGACCTTGATCAGGCCTTCGATCATCTCACGTGCCTTGGCGGCGCTCTCGCCGTTGGTGGCGGCGATGTAGACCGAGCCGTCGTCCTCGATGTCGATCGACGCGCCGGTCTGTTCCTGGATCGAGCGAATGGTCTTGCCGCCCGGGCCGATGATGGCGCCGATCTTGTCCGGGGCGATCTTGATCACCGTCATGCGCGGGGCGTGCGGCTTGAGGTCAGGGCGCGGGGCGGCGAGACAGGCCGTGATCGTGTCCAGGATCGTCAGCCTGGCCACGCGCGCCTGCTGCAGCGCCTCGGCCATGATCGCCGGGGTGATGCCCTTGATCTTGATGTCCATCTGCAGGGCAGTGATCCCGGCTCGCGTCCCTGCAACTTTGAAGTCCATGTCGCCCAGGTGGTCCTCGATGCCCTGGATGTCGGTCAGCACGGCGTAGCGCTCGCCGTCTTTGACCAGGCCCATGGCGATCCCGGCCACCGGCGCCTTGATCGGCACCCCCGTGTCGAGCAGGGCCAGTGTCGATGCGCAGACCGAGGCCATCGAGGTCGATCCATTGGAGGAAAGCACCTCGGAGACCAGACGAAGCGTGTAGGGGAATTCCTCAACCGACGGCAGGACGGGGATCAGGGCGCGCTCGGCCAGTGCGCCGTGCCCGGTCTCGCGCCGCGACGTGCCGCGCAGCGGCCGTGTTTCGCCGGTCGAGAACGGCGGGAAATTGTAGTGGTGGATGTAGCGCTTTACGTCGATCGGGGACAGCCCGTCGAGCTCTTGCCGCTCGCGCGGTGTGCCCAGCGTCGCCAACGTCAGCACCTGCGTCTCGCCGCGCATGAACAACCCGGAACCGTGGGCGCGTGGGCTCAGGTCGACTTCGGCGTTCAGCGGGCGGATGTCGGTCAGCCCGCGCCCATCGACCCGGCGGCGGTCATCCAGGATCAGCGACCGCATGGTCTCCTTGTGCAGGTCCTCGATGGCGGCGCGCACGGCGCCCGCCTCCAGCTTGCCGTCGCCCGCGAGAGCGGCTTCGGCCTCGCTCTCGAGCGCCTCGACGGCGTCGTCCACCTCGGACATGCCCAGCGCCTTGCCATGCAGGACCTTGAGGCGCGGGCCAACCCAGCCGCGCACGGCCTCGGTGGCTCCGGCGGCTGCGATGTGAGGCGTGTACGCGCGCTTGGGCTTGCCCACCGCGGCGCGCATCTCGTCCTGAACGTCGATCAGCGGCTGCATCGCCTGCTGGGCGCGCTGCAGCGCCGCCACCATGACGTCCTCGAGGACTTCATTGGCGCCGCACTCGACCATGAGGATGGCGTCCCGCGTCCCCGCCACGCGCAGGTCAAGGTCGGACTTTTCCAGATCCTGGAAGGTCGGGTCAACGATGAATTGGCCGTCGACGCGGGCGATGCGAACCGCGGCGACCGGGCCGCCGAAGGGCACGTCGGAGATGGTCAGCGCCGCCGAGGCGCCGATGATCCCAAGCGTGTCGATGGGCGTCTCGCCGTCCGCCGAGAGGGCATACAGCACGACCTGGACATCATTGCGCAGGTCCTTGGGGAACAACGGCCGCAGTGGCCGATCGGCCAGCCGGGCGGTCAGGATGGCGGCCTCTGACGGACGACCTTCGCGCCGGAAGAACGAACCGGGGATGCGCCCGCCGGCGTACAGCCGTTCCTCGTAGTCGACCGTGAGGGGGAGGAAGTCGATCCCCTCGCGGGGCAACTTGCTCATCGTTGCGGCGGCGAACAGCACGGTGTCCGCCCGGCGCACAGTGACGGCGCCGCCTGCCTGCGGGGCGAGCTTGCCCGTCTCGATCGTCATCGTCTTGCCTTCGACGACCGCGGTGAATTGTTTCGACTGCAACATGGGATTCCCTTCCGCGCCGGGGCTGGCTCGGGTCAGGGACTGGAGACCGGCCGCCAGGTGCGCGGGGTCTGACGGACGCGCTCCAATTCCCAACCCGGTCTAGGTGCGCCGGCGTCTTGGCTGGCACGATGTGGGCGTCCCGGGCCATCCCGGATCAGGCGCCCCCCCGAATACCAGACGAGCCGATGATCGTCCTGCCCATCATCCGCTCGTCAGGGGTCGGCAACCTACTTGCGGCGAATGCCCAGGCGGTCCGTCAGCGCCAGGTACGCCTTGGCGTCCTTGCGCTTCAGGTAGGCCAGGTGCCGTCGGCGCTGGCCGACGAGCTTGAGCAGACCGCGGCGCGACGACTCGTCGTGGCTGTGCGTCCGCAGATGGTCCGTAAGCTGGTCGATGCGCTTGGTCAGGATGGCGATCTGGACTTCCGGAGACCCGGTGTCCCCTTCGTGGCGATGGTACTCGCCGATCAGTGCCGTCTTGGTTTCTTTGTTCAGCGTCATGACATCTGCTCCTCTGCAGGTCACCCAGGGCCCAGTCTCGCTCAACCGCGCCCCGGTCTAGTCAGGTGGGATTATACCAGCCCAGGGCAGCTGGGACAAGGTTCGGCCTTGCGGGAGGTAAGCCCGCTGCCGGCGCCGGACGGCCAGGGTTACAATCCCATCCAACGATGGCGCGAGGGCGGTCCGGCGTACGCGCCAGGGGTCGGCATCCCCCGAGCCCAGCGCCCTTGCCCTCCTCTAGCTCAGCAGGTCTTGATCCATGCGCCTGACGATCGTTAATCAGTACTACGTTCCGGATATCAGCCCGACGGCACAGCTGGCTGCATCGCTGGCGGAACACCGCGCCGCGCGCGGCGATCATGTGACCATCATTGCCGGGTCCGGCACCTATGCGCCAGCCGCGGGCTCCTCCAGATCATCGGCCGGCGCAAACCCGCGCCTCCTACGCTTGTGGACGCCGTCGCTGGGGCGCCGCACAGTGATGCGCCGCCTGATCGACTACGCCGTCTTCTTTGCCCAGGCGAAATGGAGGCTGGCGACGCTGCCCTCGCAGGACGCTTTGGTCTTGATGACCACCCCGCCCTACATCTCGCTGGCCGGCACTGTCCACAAGCTTCTCCACCGGCGTACACGGCTGATACTGTGGAGCATGGACTGCTACCCTGAGACGATGGTGCGCGCAGGCGTGATCGGCGCCCACAGCCTGCCCGCCCGCCTCCTTGGCGCCGCTAACCGCTGGCTTTTCCGCTGGCTGGATGACGTCGTTTGCCTCGACGAGGCGATGCGCGAGTTGTTGGAGCCAGCGAACTCAAGCCCAGGCAAGCCGCGGTTCTCGGTGATTGCCAACTGGGAACCGGCTGACCTGTTTCCACCCGGACTAGATGCAACTCCGTGGGAAGGAACCAGGCGCCTGGCGCTCGAGGGCAAGCAGGTTGTCCTCTACCTCGGGAATGCCGGCACCGGGCACCGGTTCGATACCGTCCTGGCGGCCGCACGCCAATTGGCTGGCGGCCCGCAAACCTTCCTATTCGTTGGCGGTGGAGCGGCCTGGCCTGCGCTTCAAGCCGCCATGGATGCCGACCACCTTGCGAACGTATTCCTTGAGGGCTACGTGCCCGGGGACCGCCTCCCGTCTGTGCTGTCGTCCGCCGACGCCTCATTGATCACGCTCCGGGACGAGATGCTGGGGGTGATGAGCCCCAGCAAACTGCACGCCGCTCTGGCCATGGGCCTGCCGATCATCTACATCGGGCCTTCCGGCGGCAACGTGCACGAGGCGATCGAGCGCTTCGGATGCGGTATTAGCCTGCGGCACGGCGACAGCAGCGGGCTGGTGCGCTTTCTTGAACGGCTGCGCTCGGAGCCCGCCTGGGGCGACGACCTCGGCCGGCGGTCGCGCCTGGCGTTTGAAACCGCCTACTCCGACCGCGTCGGCCTGGCGCGCTTCGACTCGCTGCTCGACGGCCAACAGCCCCAATCTTGACTACACACCAGCGTGCAATCGTGGGGCCGACCTTCCGGAAGGCAGGCATTCACGCCTCGGGCCCAGGCATAGGAACCGGGCGCGCCCGGTCAGACGTCTCCATTGTCGGCCGCCCGAGCGGCGAGTGCAGCTGCGAGCCGCTCGCGCTGCGGCGGCGGCAGGGCGGCCGCGAGCGAGCGCACCAGTCGGTCGATCCCGGGGACGTCGCGCTCGATCTCCTCGATCAGGAAGCGTGTGGTTTCCGCCGGGCTGCGCTGCGCTAGTCCCGCCAACACGGCTGCCAGTGCGTGCCGCGCCTCGCCGCGCACCGGACGCGGCAGGAGCGACAGCCCCCGATATGCACGCTGCAGGTCCTCCAGCTCCGGCAGGTCCAGCGCCGACTCAAGCGCCCTCAACCCGAGAGCCTGAAGTGCGGAGTGGGGTGATCCCAGCCAACGGTCGATCTGGTCGATGTACGCCTTCGCTTCGGCCTGCCGCCAGCCTTGCATAGCGCGGTCGACCGCCGCCCGGAGTACGCCGGGGTCTTCCATGTCTGCCGCCCGGCGCTCGAGCCAGTCTGCGACTTCGGCGTCGGTCCGCACGGCGAGGACCCAGCAGGCAAGCACCTGCGTCTCGCGCGTGCGCGCTTCCCACAGGACGTCCGCCGCCGGCAGGCTGCCTTCAGGGTGCAGCCTGGCCTGTTTCTGCAGCCCCGCTCCGATGGCACGAACCACCGGTGCAGGCACATCCAGGCTGCGCCCGCGTTCCAGCGTTGCGGCGCTGGCCATCGGGCGGCGTGCACGCTCGGCGTAGAATTCGAGGACGTCAAGCGTTGCTCGAAGCAGGTCGCCGGGCACGCCGAAGGCCTCCGTCAGCCGATCAACCTCGCGGGTCAGGCGGGCAAGGTCAACGGCAGGCATTCGGAGTGCCAGGCAGCAGACAAGTAGTCACACGGCCTTTCTCTTCAAACGAGCGGCGTGTCTGCCGACAGATGACAACCCGCTATTCGCCGGTGGTTCAGTACGACCGGGCGAATAGGGCGCGCTGGGTCGCTTCGCTGCCGCAGTGGATGCAGCGGCCCTTCCCACCCGGCTGGTCCAGCGGGATGCAGCGCGTCGTCGCCCGCGTGTCTACCTTGATCGTCGCCTCACAGTCGGCGCGCCCACACCACCAGGCATCCGCCCAGCCGGCCTCGACCACCTGCCTGAACTCGGCGTAGTCCTTTGGCGCGTGCGTGTGATCGCGCCGGAACGCGTCAGCCCGCTGGTAGAGGACGGCGTGGATCTCATCCAGCAAGCCCTGGACCGCTCCCGCCAGCCCCGCCAAGGGCGCGGGGCGCTTGCCGTCCTTCCCGGGAACATCGCGCCGCGCCAGCATCACCTGCTCGCGGGCGACGTCCTTCGGCCCGATCTCGATCCGCAGCGGCACGCCGCGCATTTCCCAATCATTGAATTTGAATCCCGGCGTCAGCCCATCGCGCAGGTCGACGTGCACACGGAAACCTTGCAGCTCCCCGGCCAGTCGATCGATGGCGCCCATGACCTCGGCCCGCTCAGCGTCGTTCCTGTAGATCGGCACGACGACCACCTGGTAGGGCGCCAGTCGCGGCGGCAGGATCAGCCCCTGGTCATCCCCGTGGACCATGATGATGGCGCCGATGAAGCGCGTCGACAGCCCCCAGGACGTCGTCCAGCAGTACTGCTGCTGGTTCTCGCGGTCGAGGTAGCGGATCTCGAACGCCCGGGCGAAGTTGTCGCCCAGGTTGTGGGACGTCCCGGCCTGCAGGGCACGCGTGTCGCCCATCATGGCCTCGATCGAGTACGAACGCAGCGCGCCGGCGAACTTCTCGCTCTCGCTCTTCTGGCCGCGCACGACGGGGACGGCCGCCTCATGTTCGGCGAAGTCGGCATACACGTCGAGCATCTGGCTTGCCCGCGCCTGAGCTTCGTCGGGACCGGCGTGAGCCGTGTGGCCTTCCTGCCAGTAGAACTCCATCGTGCGCAGGAAGAGCTTGGTGCGCATCTCCCAGCGTACGACGCTGTTCCACTGGTTCAGCAGCACCGGGAGGTCGCGGTAGGACTTGATCCACTTCGACCACATGTGACCGATGATCGTCTCCGACGTCGGACGCACCACCAAGGGCTCTTCCAGCGTCTGTCCGCCGCCGATGGTCACCACCGCCAGCTCTGGTGCGAAGCCCTCGACGTGCTTCTTCTCGCGCTCCAGGAATGACATCGGGATGAGCAGTGGGAATGCGGCGTTGGCCACGCCGGTGGCCTTGAAGCGCCCGTCCAGTGCCGCCTGGATGTTCTCCCACAGCGCCCAGCCGTAAGGCCGAACGACCATGCAGCCCCGCACCGGGGCATAGTCGGCCAGCTCGGCGCGCAGGACCAGCTGGTTGTACCACTCGGCGTAGTTCTCGGCCCGCGCTGGAATTCGTTCCTCAGCCATGGAGTACGCTCCTAACCTTCAGCCTCCGGATCCAGATGGCGGGAGCGCCGACAATGCGGCGTCCACATCCGGCACCAACGTCACCCACTGCACATCCGCCGGACGCACGTGCGCCGCGGCGCTGTCCAGGAACTCGTCGATCGTCCGTCGCCAGGCCTCGCCCACAAGGAGCATCGGCCGGGGCGCGAGCTCGCCCGTCTGCAGCATCGACCACGACAGGGCGATTTCCGACAGCGTGCCCACACCCCCGGGAAGTGCCACCAGGGCCTGCCCGGCCTCGATCAGCCGCACAACCCGCTCGCGCAGGCTCGAGCAGCGGATCTGCTCGTGGATCCATGCGTTCGGCCGCACCGCCCGCCAGGCTTCCAACCGATCGCAGGTGAACCCGAAAACATGTGCACCGCTCTCGGACGCCCCGCGCGACACCGCTTCCATCAGCCCGGCGTAGCCGCCAGTGGCGACGTCGAATCCCGACTGTGCCAATCCGGCGCCCAGGCGCACGCCCTCGTCATACAGGGGGCTGCCCGGCGGCACCGAGGCAGACCCGAAGACGGTTACTACCGCACGGGAACTCATTCGGGTCCCAGCCTGGCGGCGACCGCCTCGGCGACCGGGTCGAGCCACAAATGGTCGAGCGCGTGCGCGCTGGCGCCGAGCAGCGCATCGGGCGAGGCGGCCAGCAGGTCAACCCACTCCTGCAGGAAGCGCCACAGACGGGCATGATCCCAGGCCACTTGCCACGCTTCTTCCGCCCACGATTCGCCGGTGAGGTCCGCCAGTTCCTCGCGGTAGCAGCCGACGATCTCGGCTTCTTCCACCGGCAGCTCGCCAAACCACCACAGGCTCTTGGTCACGAAGGTCAACAGGTCAAGCACGGACGGGCCGACGCTGGCCATCTGCCAGTCATACACCACCTGGCGCCCGTCACGCACGACGGCGATGTTGCCCGGCCAGTAGTCACCATGCAGGAGCGTGAAGGGGAGCCGCTGCAGCGGCTCGGCGATCCGGTCGGCCTGCGCCGTCAGGCGGGCGAGCATGGCCACCCGCTCCGGCCGGGCGGCAAGCGCCTCCGGCCTGCCGGAGGTGACGATGCGTTCAATTGCCTGCGCCGCGGCAGCGACGTGGACGCCGAAGTCCGCCTCGAGTGGGCGTCCCAGCCAGGGGAAGGCATTCAGGTCTTCGCCAAGTCCCCAGAAGCGGTCATGCAGCGCGGCCAGCCCGCGCACGGCCTTCCGGTAGTCGTCCGCCTTCCAGCGGTCCGCCCCGCGCACGGGCCGCGCGGCTTCGAGGACCAGCCAATCGCCAGCTGGCGCGGCGGCGATCAGCGCCGGCGTGCGCAGCGGGAGCTGGGTGGCCAGGGACTGGTAGACACCAACCTCGCGGCGACCGGCCCCGGCCAGGCCCGCCCGCGTCGTCCCGCGCGGTTCCTTGACGACCAGCGAGCACGAACCGGGCTCGCCTCCGGCGAGGTAGCCGACGAGAATCCCTCGCACACGCCCGATCGACGGGCGCTGGTGCTGGATCGTCGTGGGCTGCACGCCCGTCAACGCCAGGTCCGGCTGACCCAGGTGTCGGCGCAGGCCGGCGGTCAGCTCGGCCTGGGCGAACGGCCAAGGCCAGGGCGCGGCCCAGCCATCGCCGGACTCAGGCGATATCGTCGAGCGTGCCGTCATACACTCCTTCGATGAAGTCCTGCGCCGCCTCTTCCGGGCGGGCGGACTCCTGCCCGGGTGTCCCGCGCAGGAAGTGGAGGTGATCCATCACCCACAAGTAGACATCTGTCGCTGTCCGCCCCGGGAACTCGTCGAGGATCCCCGACTGCTCGACAACCTCAGCCACGGGCAGGTACACATGATCGTACCAGTGCGCCACCGCCTCGGGTTCGCGGATGGCCACCTTGCGCTCGATCCCCATGAAGTAGCGGTGCACAGCGATGTGCTCGATCAGCCGCTCGTATCCGCCCAGGATCGTCGTTTCCACCACGGCTCCCGGGTGGACCTCGTCGAGCCGCGTGCGTTCGAGGAACTCGACCCGGTCATGCAGGCGCTCCAAGTCCTCGGGACGCAGATCGGCCGTGACCGGAACCCGGGCAGCGCACTCGCGCACTTCGGCATCGATGTACTCCTGGCCGCGGCTGCGCGCTACCGAGACACGGTGGTTGCCGTCGATGACGAAGTAGACCTCGCCGACTTTGTAGAGCATCACGGGTGGCAAGCTGACGTCCTGGTACCATGCCCGGTTGATGCGTGTCCACCGGTCGATGGTTCGGGACTGGGTGGGGAGGAACAGGCGGTCGAAGTCCCGATAGCGGTCGACGCTGCCGACGATCTGGCCGACACGGACCGATTTCACACCGCGATACACTGGCCCGCCCAGATGCAGGCTCTCGCGCACGTCCTCGAAAGCCATCAAGTCACGCGAATGACCAGATAGGGCACTAAGCACGCGCAGGAAGAACGAGCGTGCGCGCGCGTTGTGGAAATCCGCGTCGGACATCGAATCCAGACTGGTCATCCGGACCCCTCCAGCTCGACGACCCGGTAGGGAAATACGTTGATGACCTGCGTGTGGTACAGCTGGCTGACAGTCGTCTCCAAGTTGCGCTGGACATGCGTGTGCCCGTGCAGCATCAGCCGCGGCTGTCCCGTTCGCAGGAAGGTGCGGAAGGCACGGAATCCGGCATGAACCCGGTCGGGGCCGTCATGCACGCCCTCCGGAGGGGCGTGGCTGACGAACAGGTCGACGTGCCGCCCGCCCATGCGCGAGGTGAGCAGCAGCCGCGCCGCCCGGCCGAGCATCTCCTGCTCGGTATACTGATGCTTGCCGATGGGCTTGTAGCGCTGGCTACCGCCGAGCCCGGCAACGGCGACGCCGTTCAGGCGCGTCCACCGGCCGTCGATCGACTGGCCGCCTTGGACGACGTACTCATCGGGGTCGTGGTTCCCGGGGACGTAGGCTAGGGGCACGTTGAGCTGTGTCACGACGTACTCCAGGTAGGCGGCCGGCAGGTCGCCGCAGGCGACGATCAGGCGCACATCCGCAAACCGCTCGCGCACGACGGGGCTGTAGATGAAGGGCACGACCTCGTCGCTCAGCGCGAGTATCTTCATCGGCTACCAGGTTCGTCCGTAGTTCGCGCGCAGCTTGTCGAGCACCGCTGCCTCCAGGTCGATCCCGCTGACGCTGGCCAACTGCAGGAGGTAGAGCATCACGTCCGCCAGTTCACCTGCCAGCTCATCCTTCTCTGCCGGCGCCTCGGTCCACTGGAACAGCTCGAGCACCTCGGCCGACTCAATCGCCAGCGACGCCGCCAGATTGCGGGGCGACTGAGGCTTCGGGCTGTCGGGCCGGTACCAGCCGCGCGATTCGACGAAGCGGTGCATCTCGGCCGTCAGCTGCGTCAGATCCATTCAACCCTCACCCATTCACAGAACAAGAAGTCGGCTTCCCTCACATGCCGGGAAGCCGACTGCACCTTCGGAGGCACGCGCCAGGCTCACCCCGGCCAGCAGGCCGAGTAGACAGGGGCAGGCGGGACCGGGGACGAGGTCAATTCGGCGCGCATGCGGGCATTATAGGGCAACTGCACGGGGGTGTCAAAGCCGGGACCTTCCGCCGCGCCTCGAAGATCCGGTGGTGGGAACTCGAGCCCTGGTACCAGCCTAGACGAAGGCGCGGGCTAGCTCCTTGCACGCCTGGGCGACGGTGGAATCCGGCGCAGATTGAATGACGGGGCTGCCGAGCTGCTGCGCCCGGGCGCACTCATCCGGGGCGGGCGGGACACCTCCCAGCACTATCCACTCGAGCCGTTCCTGGATCTGGCGGACGGCAACCGGGGACGCCAGCGGAGCACGGTTGAAGATCACAACGCGCAGATCGGCGGCGGGACGCGCGTGGGCTTTGGCGTAGGCGGCCATTGCAGCCGCCGATTCCAGACCGATCCGGGTGGGCTCCATCGTGAGGATGACGCGGTCGCTGACCCCGATGGCGGCTTCGCTCTCAGGCGTAGGGAACGGCGGCAGGTCGATCAGGACTACATCCGCCAGCGCAGTCAGCGCAGCCACAATGGCGCGTGCTTGCTCGGCCTCGATTCGGAGGTCAGGACGGAGCCCCGTCGGCGCAGGCAGGACCTGCAAACCCGAGGTGTGGCGGACGACCCAGGCGATGACCGACCTGGCGTGGATATGGGATGGGTCGAGAGCATACAGACCCAGCGTGCCGTCGCCGGCGGCAAGGCCCAGCATTGTCTGCAGATGCCCCAACCCCGGGCGTAGTTCCGCAACGATCACCCGCTTTCCCTGCAGCGACAAGCAGGCACCCACGCCAATGAGGGTGGTGGTCGTGCCAAGACCCCCTTTGGCGCCGAGGAAGCTGACGACCTGCCCCCCTTCCGGTCCGCCGTCGCCCCGCATGCGCTGGGCTCGTTCAAACAGGCTGCCCACACGGGCGACCAGCTCCAGCGAGTCGACCGGTTTGACGACGTATTCGTCCGCCCCTGCCTTGAGGCCGGCTATCTTATCGGACACCTGGCTGAGTGCACTCAGCATGAGGATGGGAATGGCGGCTGTAGCTGGCTGCTGCCGAAGCTCATGGCATAGGTCAAGCCCGCTGATATCGGGCAGCATAACATCCAGGATGATCAGGTCCGGGATCGCAGCCTGGAGTTGAGTCCGGGACGCCGAGGCGGTCTGCGCGGCCGCAACCCGGTAGCCCTCTTTCTCCAAGGTCAAGCCGAGCAGGCGGAGCATTTGCGGGTCGTCTTCGACGATCAGGATCTTCTCGTTCATCGCCTCCGCCCTCTCTGGCTACCCCTTCCTAGTCTACCCCTCGTCCCCGTTGCACGATACGTGCCTGCCGTACCAGCCGCACCAGGATGGATCCATGCCTCCGTCCCGAATCGATCGTGCGCCGGAGATCCCAACCCATGCCTTCTCCGTACTCCGGTTCCCAGCCACCCGGTGAGGCAGGCCGCAATTCCGCAGTCCGCCTGGGGTTGCTAGGACCACCATCCGATCGTGTCATTGGACACGTGTGGATTGGTAGAGAAGGAGGCAGGCATGGATTTCGGCGGCGTGAATTCGATCGGTGTAATCGTTTGCGTCATTCTCAATGTCATCGCCGGATATGTTTGGTCTCACCCGCGGGTGTTCTTCAAGCCATGGTGGAAGGGGATCGGCAGAGGTGAAAGCGACACCGCCAACCCCAATCCGTCATTGTATGCGTGGACGTTCCTGGCGACGTTCATCGAAGGCGTCGCGGCATCCTTGATGTTGACTGCCATGGGAAGCACCACCCTTAGCTCCGGGCTAGTTGCTAGCTTCTTCATCTGGCTTGGCTTCGTCGCCACCACCAACCTGGTCAACAACCTGTTTGCCGGGCGCGGGTTCAAGGTGTGGGCCATCGAGGCTGGCAACCATCTGGTCTACCTGCTGATCACGGGCGCGATCCTATCCGTCTGGAGGTAGCCTCTTCTCTGGCGTGAGGCGCGCGTCGACAGCCGTCCCAAACCGACCCCAGCAACCTATGCGGCGGGCTTCTTCGAAGCCCGCCGCATGATCCTGGGCGATGTTGCAGCCGACTACGCCGCCTGCTTGACCCCCGCCGCTGACTTGAGCGCATCGAGCCGAGAGAGTTTCTCCCACGGCAGGTCGAGGTCGGTGCGGCCGAAGTGTCCGTATGCTGCCACCTGCTGGTAGATCGGACGGCGCAGCCCCAGGTCGCGGATGATCGCCCCAGGGCGCAGGTCGAACAGCTCGGTGATCAGACGGCTGATCTCGTCGTCCGGCAGCCGGCCTGTGCCGAAGGTTTCGATGTTGACCGACAGCGGGTGCGCCACGCCGATGGCGTAGGCGATCTGGATCTCGCAGCGGTCGGCCAGCCCGGCGGCCACGATGTGCTTGGCGACCCAACGTGCGGCGTAGGCGCCCGAACGATCGACCTTTGTCGGATCCTTGCCGCTGAACGCGCCGCCGCCGTGACGGCCCATCCCGCCATAAGTGTCGACGATGATCTTGCGTCCGGTCAGCCCGGAGTCGCCCAGCGGACCGCCGACCTCGAACGATCCGGTCGGGTTGACGAAGATCTTCAGGTCCTTGTCGACCAGCGCCGGGGGCAGCACCGGCATGATGATCTTGTCGATCACACCCTGGCGCAACTCCTCGTACTTGATGCCGGGTGCGTGCTGCGTGCTGACCAGGACCGTGTCGACGCGCTTCGGCCGCCCGTAGGCGTATTCGATGGTGACCTGCGACTTGCCATCCGGCCTGAGCCAGGGCAGCTCGCTCGCCTTGCGCGCCTTCGCCAATCGGCGCGCCAGCTGGTGGGCCAGGTCGATCGGCATTGGCATCAGCGACTCGGTCTCGTTGCAGGCGAAGCCGAACATCATCCCCTGGTCGCCAGCGCCGATGGTCGAGATTTCTTCCTCGGTTACCCCGTTGCGCGTCTCCAGAGCATGGTCCACGCCCTGGGCGATGTTGAGGCTCTGCCGTCCGATAGCCACCTGCACGGCGCAGGTGTTGCCGTCGAAGCCCTTGGCGCTGTCGTCGAAGCCGATGTCGGTGATCACCTTGCGCGCCAGTGCGTCGAAGTTGATGTGTGCCCGCGTCGTGATCTCGCCCATCAGGATGACGAAACCGGTCTTGGTCGCCGTCTCGCAGGCAACCCGCGAGCGCTCATCCTGGGCCAGGCAGGCATCCAGGACGGCATCGGAGATCTGGTCGCACAGCTTGTCGGGGTGCCCCTCGGTCACCGATTCGGACGTGAAGTGCAGCCGCGGTGAACTCATGAAGGTCGTGCTCATGAACAGCCTCCTTGAAACAAATGCCCCTTCCTCGTGAGAAGGGGCATAGACGCTGTCATGGGCCACCCTCTCATCTTCCAGACTCGGTCTGCCGGAGTTGGCACCACGTCCCGGTGGGAACAGGTTGCCGAGGCTTCACAGGGCCGGTCCCTCTGCCTCTCTGGATAAGAGTCTTCAGGGGCTATTCGGTTGGACTCCTTAAGCTTATCATCTCGCCTGCAGGCTGTCAAATCGGGCTCCGGATGGGGGCATTCAGGCACTGGAACGCCGGTCCCTCTGGCACCGGCCTTGCATCATGGTAGGGACTCGGCCGGGTATTTGTGCGGGGGGACCGAGGTGACCTTGACAGGAGTGCTCATTCCCGGATGATGGAGGTCAGGATTCACGCTCACCTGCGAGCGTTGGACCATGGCGGACAGGGCTGGGGCCTTGCCGCGCGTCGCGCCCGGGCTAGCCGGGGTAGGCGGGCATGAAGCGCTCGAATCGGGCACGCCTGGGTCGGGGATTGGCGCTTGGCATCGGTGCGCTGGCGCTGCTGCTCCTCAGCGGCCGCCCTGCCCCGGCAACGGCCGCGCCTCCCCTGCAGGCCTCGACGGGCGCCGTCCAGGGGACCGTCCTCGACGCCGACACGGGCATGCCAGTCCCTGGCGCGCTCGTCCAGGCACCGGGAATCGGCCTGCAATCCACGACCGACACCGCCGGGCGTTTCGTTTGGCCTGCTATCCCGCTGGAAGCGGGCGCAGTGCCGACGTTCGTCGAGGTGACCGCCGAGGGCTACGGCGCCTGGCGGATCGAGGACGTCCGCTTCCGGCTCGGCGACACGCTGATCCTGGATGTCACCCTCGGCGCGGAGCCGGTGACACTTGTAGTCCCTGGGCCGCGGGCGGCCGATGGCTGGCCTACCTTCCCGATGGGCGGCGCGGCGCTGGACATCCCTCAGCATGACCAATCGGGGCTTCCGCTTCCGACGACGATCCGCGTGCGCGTCACCGGGTATGCCTACTGCGACACCACCCGGCCGTACACCGTCCAGACGATCGACTTCAAGGAATACGTCAAGCATGTGCTGCCCAACGAGTGGGTGGCCTCCTGGCCGACTGAGTCGGTTCGCTCGGGCGCCATGGCGGCCAAGATGTACGCCTGGTCGTACATCGCCGCCGGCGGCAAGTGGTCCGACGCCGACGTGTACGACAGCACCTGCGACCAGGTGTACAACCCTGCCGTCTCGTACACCAGCACCAATCGGGCCGTCGACTTCACCTGGAACTGGCGCCTGCTGCGGAGTGACGGCCAGCACCTGTTCCGCACCTTCTACCGCAACGAGTACAGGCAGTGTGTAGGCGCCGGGCTTGCCGGGCAGTGTATGGGCCAGGTCGAATCGATGGACATGGCCTACGACCTGTACACGTGGGACGAGATCCTGGCCGTGTTCTACACTGGAAGCAAGTTGACTCCGGTGTATCTGCCGCCGGGCGGGTTCTCGCTGCGCTACTATGGCAACGGGTATGGCGACCTCGACCGGGTCAAGGTCGCCATTGACGACCCGACGACGACCGTCCCCGGCCCGCCGTCGGATGTCGGCAGCACCGATTTCACGCTCGAATGGTGGATAAAGGTCCCGTCCGGGGAGAACCCTGCCGCGCTGCCGGCCTGCGGCGCCGACGATTCATGGCGCTTGGGCAACGTGCTGATCGACCGCGACCGCTTCGGGCAGAACGGCGACTACGGCGTGTCGCTCGGCGGCGGGCGCATCGTCTTCGGTGTCACCGGGGCGGACGGCTCGCAGCGCACGTTGTGCGGCACGACCTCACTCGCCGACGGACTGTGGCATCACGTCGCCGTGCAGCGCCGCGTCTCGGATGGCTGGATGTCGATCTACCTCGACGGCGCGCTGGACGCCGAGGCCGACGGACCGGACGGCGACATCGCGTATCCCGATGATGCTACCCCGCTCAACCTGTGCGGCAGCGGCGGGACGTCGCCTTGCGCCAACGATCCGTACCTGGTGTTCGGCGCCGAGAAGCACGACCAGAGCCGCTCGACCTACCTGTCATTCCACGGCTGGCTCGACGAGATCCGGCTTTCGACCGTCCTGCGCTACACCGCCGCCTTCACCCGCCCGGCGTCGCGCTTCACCACCGACGCCAGCACCGTCGGCTTGTGGCATTTCGACGAGGGCTATGGCAACGTGATCCACGACGACTCGGTGCCCAACGGCCCGAGCCTCGGCGATCGAAACTACGGCGGCGTGACCAACGGCCCCGAGTGGACCGACGACACGCCCTGGTCCGACCCGCCGGTGTTCAGAGTCGTATTGCCGCTCGTGTTGTCCTCTGAGCCCGCTCCGCCGCTGGTATTCGCCGTGATCAGCGACTATGGCTGGGCAGGGCAGCCGGAGGCTGACGTCGCCACGCTGGTCAAGGGCTGGTCCCCGGCCTTCATCGTCACCAGTGGTGACAACAACCAATCCGACGATGGCTCACTTATCGACATCAACATCGGCCAGTACTACTCGGACTTCATCTACCCGTACACCGGATCGTACGGCGGCGGGGGCACGGAGAACCGCTTCTTCCCCGCCATGGGGAACCACGACTGGAACGGAGCGAACGGCGCGTCGTACCTGGACTACTTCAGCTTGCCAGGAAACGAACGCTACTACTCGTTCGTTCGCGGGCGGGTTGAGTTCTTCATCCTTGACAGCGACGACCGCGAGCCAGACGGGACCACCTGGACATCCCTCCAGGCCGCCTGGCTGCAGAACGGGCTGGCGGCTTCAACGGCGCCCTGGCAGATCGTCGTCCTGCACCACGCCCCCTACTCGTCCGGGTTGCTGCACGGCTCATCGATCACCATGCAGCAGTGGCCATTCGCCGCCTGGGGCGCCGACGCGGTGCTCGCCGGGCACGACCATGACTACGAGCGCCTGACAGTAGACGGCATCCCGTACTTCGTCAACGGGCTGGGCGGCAGGTCGATCCGCGGCTTCGTTGACCCGCCGCTCCCTGAGAGCCAGGTGCGCTACAACAACAACTATGGCGCGATGCGCGTCGAGGCCCGCCCGGAATCGCTTGTGTTTGAGTTCATCTCCCGCTCCGGCAACGTTCATGACCGGTTTGTGGTCAATGCCACGCCGTCTTTCGCCGATCTCCGAACGTCGCATAGGGCCCGTCTGGCTCCAGAATTGCCGTACCATGCCGGACGCGCTGCCGACTGGAGCACATCGCCACGGCCGTATTCCCTCGACTGGGACCTGAGCTGCGCTGAGGGTTCGGTGTTCACCCTACGCGGGGCCAACGGCAACATCGTTTTGCGGCTGCACTCCACGCTGGCGACGCCGTGGTTCGCCGATGTCGCCACAGGCGCTCGGCACGAGGGATGGGTGGAGGCGAAGCGCGTGGAGGGGTTGCCCCCGGCGAGCAGTTCTTCGCCTCTCCGCTTCTACCCGGACGAGCAAATGGATCGGGCCACGACCGTCTGCAGGATGATGCAGGCCAGGGGCGTGGGAACCCTATGATCGAGCCGCGTCGCTCGTCACCCTTCGGCCCAGCCCGCAAGGTAGGGTGTCGCCTGGCCCTCCATGGCGCGGCACTCGTGCTTCCGGCTCTTCTCGTGCTGACGCTTCCCGGCGGCCCCTCGGCCTCAACCACAGAGAGGATCGCGGCTGCACCAGAAGAGACCACCTGCCTCGGCATCGGCGGTGGATCCGGCGATGCGGGCGGGCTTCCGCTCACATCCGCCGAGATTGCCGACACCATGTCAGTCGGCCTGACGTTGCGCTCAGTCGCCTGGGCGGCCGGAACGCTCCTTGATTGGACGCCATTCGGCCCGCCGCTGCAGTCCGCCTGGAACATGCACCCGCTTCAAGAAATCTCCGAGCCGCTGATCACGGACGACCAGTTTGTGTGGGGACCGAATGTCGGCGACTTCGACATCGCCACGTTCCTCAACCGGCGCGGCTCGCCTCTGGCCGCATACGCCGATGAGGTTGCCCTGTGGGCAGGGTATTCAAGCGTCAACCCACAAGTGCTGCTTGCCGTCCTTGAGTTGCGCTATGGGACGGTCGATCGCTTCGCCGACGGCGCCGATCGGGCGACCGTCGAGTCCCAGATTGAGACAACCGCCCTCGACTTGGCCACGGCCTTCTACGAGCATCTGTACACCTGGGGGGCGCGCGCCGAAGACGGCGTCGCTGATCGCCTTCCTCCGTCCCTAGTGCTCGCGGATGGAATGATTGTCGCCATCGAATCGGCAACAACAACCTCGGGTACGTATGCCCTGCAGCGGGTCCTGTCTGAGGGCAGCGACCTTGCCACCTTCCAGGCGCTGACCGCGCGTGCCGACGCCGGCGGGTTCAGTGCGACCTTCGCCGAGCTGTTTCCGGGCGTCGACTTGCTTGCTGAGGACAACCCGATCAACCCGACGGACGCTCCGGCCGACTCGCTCTTCCAGCTCCCGTTCCCACTGGGTGCCACTTGGTACTTCAACGGACCGCATTCGTGGAACGGCGACAACACACCTCCGTTCTCATCGATGGACTTCTTCCAGGGAGGGGCAGACTGCGACTCGCCCCCGGCGCTGTACGCAGTTGCCACCGCTGCCGGATCCGCCATCCGCCGCTATTCCTGTTGGATGGAGATTGACCACGGGGCGGGCTGGACGACTTCGTACTACCATTTGCGGAACCTGGTGGGAAGCGGGACGCAGATCCGCAACGGTCGGCTTGGCTCGATCGCCTGCGAGGTGTGCGCCGGTGGCTACGCCACCGGCCCGCACGTGCATTGGAGCCTGAAGTACAACGGCGCGTATGTCAGCCTGGAGGGCGTCAAGCTCTCCGGCTGGACCGTTCACGTGGGGCCGACGGCGTACTTCACGGGAAGCCTTGAGCGCGCAGGCGTCCAGTTGCCTCCCTACAGCCTGATCCTCAACGATTACCACACCTACTACCCGACCTACAACACCTCGTTACGGTTCTTTGGGAACGGGACCGGTGACATTGACCGCCTCAAGATCGCGGTAGACAATCCGCTGAACACCTACTCCGGCCCGCCAGCGGACGTGGGCTGGACGGACTTCACCATCGAGTGGTGGATGAAGGCACTGCCGGGCGACAACACTGCACCGGCAGTAACTTGCGGCGCCAACACCGACTGGATCTACGGCAACACCCTGTTGGATCGTGATCGGTTTGGTCAGGATCGTGATTTCGGCGTCTCACTCGCCGACGGCCGGATCGTTTTCGGCGTGAGCGGTCAGGGCAGCGGAGATCTGACGTCGTGCACGACGACGCGCGTCGATGATGGCCAGTGGCATCACATCGCCATCGTCCGCAATCGCTGGGATGGGACAGCGAACCCGGTGAAGGATGGCGAGCTGTGGGTCTTCATCGACGGTCACCTCGAAGCACACGCGCTTGGTCCGACCGGGGACATCTCCTACCCCGATGATGGCGTCCCCCTGAACCTGTGCGGGACCGGCGGGACCTCCACGTGCGCCAACGATCCCTACTTGGTCTTTGGGGCCGAGAAGCACGACCTGAATCCAGCGCTCTACCCGTCCTACCGCGGTTGGATCGACGAGGTCCGGATCTCGAACAACCTTCGCTACACCGCCGACTTCTCGCGCCCGACGGCGATCTTCGCCGTCGACGCCAACACGATTGCCATGCTGCGCTTCGATGAGAACGCCGAGGCGGTGGCCTACGACACCTCAGGCGCCGACGCAGGCCCGAGCAACGGGCTGGTGCGCATCGGCGGATCGCCGGCGGGTCCGGAGTGGTCGACCGATGTCCCCTTCCCAGCCGATACCGGCAGTCTCAGGAACACTGTCTTCATCCCTCTGGTTATGAGGTAGTTGCTGATGAACGCATGCTAAGTATGAGGAAGTTTGAGATCCGCGAGGCAGTAGAGGGCGGGGCAGAACTGGCCTCGAGAATCGAAGAGGCTCACTAGTAGGTCGTCACTCGGCAGGTCGATGGAGGCAGGCGACTGCGGAGCATTCAGGACATTGATGAGGCCTCACTCGTTCTCGTACTGAACCCACTCGTGATACCACGGAGTATGCGATCCAGAGTCCAATTAGAGACTTCGCCAAACGCCAGGAATGCTAGGGCCTCTACATCAACCGGTCTGTATTGCTCCGGCCAAGAGACCATGGCGGATGGTTCAGTTACCTGTTTGCAGCCATGCTTGTGTGAAAGCCAATTGCCGAGATCTGGGCGCTCGTACAACCGCGAGTGGCGAAGCCTGGTCTTTGACACAAGCTCATCATGCCTCTCAACGGCTTCGTCCTGCAAGGAATGGCCGTGCTCCCTCTTGAGGAACAATGGCTCTGGTATCAAGCGCGGCCGAAACCTGTGGGACGCCATGTAGGTTCAGAACACCCAGTCCTCGTATCTTGGTCTCATCTCCCCCCCCCACCTCCGCCCACCCAACCTCCGAGAACATTGCCGACGCCACCATGAGGTTGTGATGGAGCAGGCAAATAAGACCGAATGACTCAGGTGTCCAAAGCCCTTCGCTGTTCCCGAACCTCTTTGCCCATGCGTAGACAATTCCTACGCCCGGACCCGCCTCCGTCAGTGCGACCACCGACCGTCGTATCTCGTCTCTCCAGAGGTCGCCAGGCATCAGCACCCCATGGACTTCGTCCTGGATCTGCCCGATGTAACGGCCCACGGCCTGGCAACGACTGTGCTCCCCGCACGCATGGCATCCATGAGCGCCTGCCCTTCTTCGATGAAGGGCGTCGCCCGCGCCGCCGACTCGTAACACGGAAGCGCGGCATCCGGCGCGGAGCGCAGGCCGTTCATGGCGAGGCAGTCTAGCACGGTTCAGGCGGAGGCTTCAGTTGTCGTCGTGCTCAGCCGGGGTGAGCGTCTCGGCGCCTTCGAGCCGGCCGGCGAGCTTGGCCGGGTTGTGGATCAGCGTCGGGAAGCAGCGCGAGCAGATCCAGGCCGCCGCGCCGCGGAAGCGGATCGACAGCAGTACCGCCTCGGCCTCGCTGCGTTGACAGTTCAGACACGCTGGAACCGGTGACAACGCCTGCATGCGTACCTCCACACTGGGGACCGGCCCGGGGTGTTGCCCCGGGCCGGTAGATCATGGCGTACAACCTGAACGACGTTCGAGCTAGCTTCCGAACAGCAGCGCCCACCACACCTGCCATGCGCTCGGCAGCGGCTCGCCGGTAAGCGCGGCCGCCGGTGTGGGTGTGACGACGCCCGCCGCCGGAATCGGAATAATCAACGTCTCGCCTTCACGTACCATGCGCGCCTGGCTTCGCGCCCACTCCTCGACCTGCGCATCGGATCCCGCCTCGGCCAGATCGTGCTGCAGCTCCGCTTGCTGGGTCTCGAGCGCCGCCGTCTCGGTGCGCAGCACGTCGGCGTCGCGCTCGAGCTGGCGGGCTGCGCCCATCCGGCGGTTCAGGTCGCCCAGCAGCAGGATGCCACCGACGGCAGCGACGAGGATCCACAGGCGGGAGAGGCCAAGCTTGGCGAGCGGTCCCTGACTCATGACAACGCCATCTTACTCAAGCCGGCGGGTTGCAGCAAGTGTGCCGCTGCTGGGCAAGCAAAAAGGCCCCGCAGGGCCTTGGTGCCGAAGGAGGGATTTGAACCCTCACGAGCGCAATGCTCACTGAGCCCTGAACCCAGCGCGTCTGCCAGTTCCGCCACTCCGGCTCTCGGGCGGTATTCTACCCTAACCCAGAGGCTTGTCAACGGCTGGGCCGTGTTCCCAGCAAGCCCGATGGAGTCGAACGCCGCGGGCTCCCAGCCATCCGGCCCACAATGGGCGAAGTTCTCGTCACCGGCCCACTCTATTCAACAGCACCTCGCTCACCACAACAGCCATCAGGGTCGCCAGCAGGGCACCTGCCAAGCCGGCCAGCGTCAACTGCCCGAGGGTCCCGATGCGCTGCTCGACCTCTTCCAGCGAACGGCCGATCAGCACCGTGCCGCCCTCGAAGGGCACAACGACCGCGGCAACTCGGACACCGGGCTCGGGCTGCCAGGTGACGCGGTCTTCCCCGTGGTCATGCGCGAACTCGCGCACGCCCGCCGGCAACTCGGGGACCTGACCATGCAGGACGGCCGTCGAGGCTAGTACACTGCCCGCCGAATCATAGACGATACCAAAGGGCGCCAGGCTGGCGGAAATCTCAACTGGGCCGGTTGGCAGCAAGCTCATTGGATCCCGACCGTCCACCAGCGCCGACGCCGCGTCGCGTGCCAACTGGATCTGTGGATCGTTGGCGCCCCGGCGCAGGAGCTGCTGGGCGGTCACATAGACCATCCCCGTCAGGGCGACGACGGCCACACCGATCGGGATCCATGCGAGGAAGACTCTTCGAATCATGCCGCCAAACCTCCTGGGCGATCAACCAGCGCGCGAATGCCGACGCAACTCCGACTGGGGGCGAAGCCCCGGCCGTGGACGCCGCGGTCGCGCCTCCGCCGTCCGGTCCGGACCTCTTGATCGCACATGGGCAGGCCGGTTGGCACCGGTGCCCGGCAGGAAAGGGCGGGGATGACGGGTGAGGGGTCGAGACCTATCGACCTCACTTGGCGGCGATCTTCTCGGCCTCGTCCAATCGCAGCGACAGAACCCGGCTGGCTGAATCGGCGCCCATGCTGACGCCGTACACCACCTCGGCCGTCTGGATCGTCTGCCGGTTGTGGGTGATGATGACGAACTGCGTCTCCTGGCTCAGCTCGCGCAGCATTTCGCAGAAGCGGCCGACGTTGGACTCGTCCAGCATGGCATCGACCTCGTCGAGCACGCAGAACGGCGTCGGCGACACCTTGAGCAACGAGAACACCAGCGCGCAAGCCGCCAGGCTGCGCTCGCCGCCCGAGAGCATCGCCAGCCCGTGCTCGCGTCGGCCGGGCAGCCGCGCCTCGATGTCGATGCCCGTGTTCATCAGGTCGTCGCTGTCAGTCAGGACCAGACGCGCCGAGCCTCCGCCAAACAGCCGGGTGAACACCTGCCGGAATGTGACCGCCACGGCGTCGAAGGTCTTGCGAAACTCGCGCTCCATCAGGTGATCCAGTTCAGCGATCACCTCCTGGATCTGCGATTCAGCCTTGCGCAGGTCGTCGAGCTGCGTCGTCAGGAAGTCGGCCCGCTGGCGGACCTCTTCGTACTCTCGCCGCGCCTCGACGTTGACCGCGCCCATCCGCCGGAGCTGCAGGCGCAGCCGCGCCACCTGCCCTTCCAGCTCAGGCGGTATCTCATCGACGCGCGGCAGGGTCTCGACCCAGCCGCTCAGCGGCAGCGGCTCCGGCCCGGTGACGCTGTCCTCATACTCGAAGGCCACGAGCCCGAAGTCGTCCTCAATGCGCTGCTGCAGCGAAATCAGCTCCTGCTGGCGGCGCGCCAGCTCGATCTGCGCCTGCGAGTGTGCCCGCTCGGATTCCTGCAGTTCAGAGCGGCTGCGCGCCTCGGCCGCTTCGTGCTCGGCACGCTCGGCCTCGAACTGACGCAGCTCCACCTCGAGCGCGTCGGACTCGGCCTGTGTCTCCGCCAGTGACGACTCGATGATCTGCAGACCGGCTTCGGCTTCGGTCAGGTCGCGCCGCGCAGCGGATTCGGAGGCGGCGCGTCCCTCCGCCCGCCGGGCGCGGTGCTCGAGGTCCGCCTGCAGGATCGACAGCCTTGCTTCGGCGTCGGCCGCCCGAGAGGCGGACTCCCCCGCGGCGGTGCGCGCCAGGTTGACATTGGCCTCGAGCTGCAGCAGCAGCGCCGCACCTTCGCCGCCCGAGAGCCGCAGCCCGAGGGCATCAACCTCGGCCTGCCGCGTGTGTTCCTCGGCCTGCAGCACCTCGCCGCGCGCCTCCGCCTCCCCGCGCACGCGGTCAGCGCGCTCGACCTCCTGCATCAGCCGCTGCCCGGCCGCCGCCAGCGTCTCGAGCTGCGCTTCCTTCGATCGCAGGTCCAGAGCCACCTGCTCCAGGTGCAGCCGGGCGGTGCGATCGAGCGCGGTGGCGTCTTCCACGCCGCGGGTGGCTTCGGCCAGACGTGCCCGGGCTGTATCCAGATCGCGGCGGGCGGCATTCGCACTTTCCGCCCGCTGCTCTCGATCGTCCAACGCGGCCTGGAGCTGGCCCTCGGCTTCGGCCAGCGATTCGGACGGCCGATCCTCTTCCGGCACGCCCGCCAGCACGTCGCCGGCGGTCGAATAGACCTCGCCGTGCAGCGTGACGACTCGGGCGCCAGCGGGCAGCCGGGCCGCCACCTGCCGCGCCGCGTCGCGAGTTCGGACCACGAGCGTCTGCCCGAGCAGGGCTTCGACCGCGGCGCGAACGGATTCCTCGGGCTGAGCCAACGCAGCCGCGTTGCCCAGGCTCGCCGAATCCGGGCTCGCCAGGCGCGGCGCAGGCGCAGCCACCAGCGCCTGCGGCACGAGGCTGACCCGCCCGGTGCGCGGCGCTTCGGCCAGCCAGGCCAGGGCGCCCTCGACACCCTCGGCATCGTTGAAGACGAACCCCTGCGCCGCCTCCCCCAATGCCGCGACAATGGCCGTCCGCATGTCGGGCTCGGGATGGATCCGCGAACCAAGCCGGCCGATCGAGCCGGTGACCTCGCCGTCGAGGATCGCCTGCTCCAGCCGGGCGCGCCCCAATTGCGCCTGGCGCGCCTCGTCAAACAGCACCGAGCGGCGGGCTTCCAGACCCGCCTGTCGCGATTCCGCCTCGCGCAGCGACTCCTGTGCCGCAGCGAGCGACTGCTCGAGGTCGGCAACTTCCTGACGCACGGCGCCCTCGGCCTGGCGGGTGGCCTGCAGGGCGTGCTCGGTCTGCTCGACGGCGCGGCGTTCGCCGGCCAACTGCTGATGCGAGGTCTCGGCCGCCGTCTGCGCCACCTGGTGGGCAGCGCGCGTCTCACTGGCCTGAGTCGAGAGCGACTGCAGGCGTGCATCGGCCTGTGCCAGCTCCGAGCGCCAGTCGCCGCGCTGCTGCTGAAGCACCTCAAGGCGTGTCCGCGCGGCAGTCAGATGCTCCTGCATCCCGTCGCGATCGAGGTTCGCCAGATCGGCCGGCCCTTGCAGGCGGTGGAACTCCTCCTCGGCGGCGAAAAGCGTTTGCTGTCGGCCGGATGAATCATCGCGCGCCGCCGCCAAACGAAGGTTGAGGTCGTCGCGCTCGGCCTGCACCTGGGCGGTCTCTGCCTGGGCCTGGGCTTCCTGTTCGGCCAGGCCGCGCAGGCGTTCCTGCGCTACGGCGACGCGGCGTCCAAGCGTCTCCCTCTCGGCGTAGCGCGACGACATGCGCTGCGAGGAGGCGTGCAGCTCGGCTCTTGAGGTTTCGATGCGCCCGCGCACCTGCAGCAGCGAGGTGTCCAGCCCGTCCTGCTCGAGGCGCAGATCGTCGCGCCGCTGTGCCTGCTGGCCGGCTTCGGCGTGGGCCTCGGCCACCTGTTTCTGCACCCGGAACCAGTGGTAGCCGTACCAGATCCTCAGCGCCGATTTCAGGTCGTCGCGCACCTGCTCGTACTCGTGCGCCCGGCGTGCCTGGCGCTCGAGGCTGCGCACGCGCGGCAGCAGCTCGGCCAGGATGTCCTGGACGCGCTCCAGGTTGCGCTGCGTCGCCTCCAGCCGGCGCAGCGCTTCCTCGCGCCGCGATCGGTACAGGCCGATGCCGGCGGCCTCCTCGAACAGCCGTCGCCGTTCCTCGGCCTTGAGCGCCAGCACCGCGTCGACCAGCCCCTGGCCGATGATAGTGTAGGTCCGCTGGCCCAGCCCGGTCTCGGACAACAGCTCGTAGACGTCGCGCAGCCGGACGCGCTGGGCATTGAGGAAGTACTCGTTTTGGGAATCGCGGTAGGCGCGGCGGGCTACGGTCACCTCGGAGAACTCGATCGGCAGCCAGCCATCGCCATTGTCGAAGGTGATCGTGGCCGAGGCCATACTGGCGCGGGGACGGGTCTCCGATCCGGCGAAGATCATGTCCTCGGTCTTCTTGCCGCGCAGCAGGCCGTAGGATTGCTCACCCAGCACCCAGCGAATGGCGTCGGCGATGTTGGATTTGCCCGAGCCGTTGGGGCCCACGATGGCCGTGATCGTGCGGCCGAAATGGAACTCGGCCTTCCCGGCGAAGGTCTTATAGCCCTGCAGGTCCAGGGCTTTCAAGCGCGGGGACTCGCGGCGCGGCGCTTCCATCCCGGCTCAGCCCTCTCCCCGCGGTGCGGGGTTGACCCGCGCCAGCGCGTCGGCGGCCGCCTGGTGCGCCGCCTCCTGCTTGCTGCGCCCCTCACCCCGCCCCATCGCCTCAGCGCCGACGGTTACCTCGACGACGAACTGGCGGGCGTGATCCGGCCCGCGCGCGTCGACGGTCCGGTAGCGCGGCGTCTCGCCGCGCTCCGCCTGGGCCCAGATCTGCAGCAGGCTGCGCGGATCGATCTGCGAGTCCTCGCCCAGGATCGCCTCGACCGCCTTCTGGAGCCGCGGCTCGATAAACGCCTCGACGGCCTGGATGCCCTGGTCGAGGACCAGCGCGCCGAGCACCGCCTCGAAAGCGCCGCATAACAGCATGTCGCGCGTCCGCCCACCGGAGGCCTCCTCGCCGCGCCCGAGGCGCAGCGCCTCGCCCAGCCCGAGTTCGCGGGCGAAGGCCGCCAGCTGTTCGGTACGCACCAGCGCCGAACGCAGGCGTGTCAGCTTGCCTTCGTCCATCTCGGGGAAGCGGCGGTACAGCCAGGCGGCGCTCAAGAAGTCGAGGGCGGCGTCGCCCAGGAACTCGAGGCGCTCGTTGTCCTCCAGCGCGTCGCTGTGCTCGTTGAGATACGAGCGGTGCGTCAGGGCGCGCCAAAGCAGGCCGGGGTCCCGGAAGGCCAAGCCGGCCCTGCGGGCGAACTCGTCGGGTGCCACGTTCGGTTCTCCTCGAACTTGGGGGACGCGGACAACCCAGCGCGTGGGTTGCCGGCGTTCCTCCGGTTCGGTGATACGTGCAAGCCCGATTCTAACCCGAGAACCCCCGGATGACCAGCACGGCGTTGTGCCCGCCGAAGCCGAAGGCGTTGCTCACGGCGATGCGGACGCGTGCCTCGCGGGCGGCGTTGGGCACGTAGTCCAGATCGCACTCGGGATCGGGCGTGTGCAGATTCATCGTCGGCGGGATCAGACCGGTGCGCAGTGTCTGTACGCACAACACGGCTTCCAGCGCGCCGGTGGCGCCCATCATGTGCCCGGTCATCGACTTGGTCGACGAGACCGGGATGCGGTGTGCCGCCTCGCCCATCGCCGCCCTGATGGCGCGCGTCTCCGCCAGGTCATTCAGCGGCGTGCCCGTGCCGTGGGCGTTGATGTAGCCAACCTCGTCGGGCCGCACGCCGGCAGAGTCCAGCGCCTGCCGGATGGCCGCCGCACCGCCGGCGCCGTTCTCGTCCGGGGCGGTGATGTGGAAGGCGTCGGCGGTCGCAGCGTAGCCGGCAATTTCAGCCAGGATCGGCGCGCCGCGCGCCCTCGCGTGCGCCTCGGTCTCCAGGATCAGGATCGCTGCGCCCTCACCCATCACCAGCCCGTCGCGGTCCTTGTCGAACGGAGAAGGCGTGACGTACGGCGTGCCGCCGCGGTGCGACAGCGCGCCCAGCCGGTCGAACGTCGCCAGACCCAGGCGCGTGATCGTCGACTCGCTGGCGCCGGTGATGACGACGTCGGCCATCCCGTTGCGCAGGTGCAGCCATGCCTGACCGATGGCGTCGTTGCCCGAGGCACAAGCCGAGCCGACGCTGAAGCACGGCCCGCGCGCTCCCAGGTCGATCGCCAGATGCCCGGCGGCGCCGTTGGACATGATCATCGGGATGGTGAACGGACTGACGCGCCGCGGGCCGTCGTTCAGAAGGATACCGACCGAGTCCTCGATCGCCCGCAGTCCGCCAATGGCCGACGACACGATCACGCCTACGCGGCCGGCGTTGGCATCGGCGACAACAAACCCGCTTTGCCCCAGCGCCTGCGCGCAGGCGGCGGTGGCCATGATCTGGAACCGGTCGCGGCGCCGGATCTCTTTGGTCTCGACATAGGCCGTGGGGTCAAAGCCCTTGACCTCGCAGGCGAACTGCACCGCCATGTCGGAAACGTCAACCAGCGTGACAGGGCCGACGCCGGAGACGCCGTGCGTGATCGCCTCCCAGGTCTCATCGACCGTGTTCCCAACCGGATTGACCGTGCCCATACCGGTGACAACAACTCGAGGGAGCATCGTGCCAGCCTCCAGGATGGTGAAATCGGGGGTTGTGGCCCGGAAGGGTTAACCCTTCACGCGGCCTGGGGTTGTGGCGGCGACTTGAAGCCGGAGCCGGTCAGGACGGCGACGACCGGATCGGGGATCTCGCCCAGCACCTGGAGCGCCGCCGGCCACACGACAGCCGAGGTCGGTTCGACGTTCAGCCCGGTTCGGGCGAGCAGGTCGCAGGCCCTCAGCAGCTCGTCTTCGCTGACCACCACCATCGTCCCGTGCGTTGCCTCTACCGTCGCCAGGGCGGCGTCGCCCCTCAGGGGGAAGCGCACGCGGATGCCTTCGGCCCGTGTCTCGCCCTCCTGCACCAGCGCCAGCCCGGTGCTGCCGGAGGTGTAGACCGCCCAGACCGGCGCGCACGCTTGCGCCTGGACACCGATCATGCGCGGCAGCGTGGCGATCACGCCTGCCCGCAGCAGCGCCTCGAAACCGCGATGGATCCCAACAAGCAGACACCCGTGCCCGACCGGGGCCAATACCGCGCCGGGTGCCTGCCCGAGCTGGTCGACCAGCTCGTAGGCCAGCGTGGCGATGCCTGCCAGCCCATGCGGCAAGAAAGCATGCGAGGCGTAGACGGCTCCCGTCTCCGCCGCCTGGCGCACGGCCTCAGCCGCCGCCGAGCGCGGCCCGTCGATCGTCACCAGCTCGGCGCCATACGCCTCGATCTGGGCGCGCTTTGGTCCCGAGGCCGTCGCGGGCACGAACACGCGGGCGCGAAGCCCGGCGCGGGCGGCGTAGGCGGCAAACGAGGCACCGGCGTTGCCCGACGAATCCTCGACCGCCTCCCCCACCCCGGCGGCCGCCAGCGCGCTGACCAGGACCGCCGTGCCGCGATCTTTGTACGACCCGGTCGGGTTCAGGTGCTCGCACTTGAAATGCAGGACGCGCTCGCCGACGCGAACCGGGAGCAATGGCGTGCCGCCCTCGCCCAGGCTGACGAAGGACGCCGATGGCGGGAGAGGAAAGGAGGCGCGGTAGCGACTCAGACCGCGGCGATGGCGCTCAGTGGAAGACCCGGGCAGCAAGACCCATGGAGCGGAGTAATCGTATATGCCGCCGCACGCCGGGCAGCGGTAAGCCAGCCGATCGTCCGGGTACGTGCGGCCGCAGCCGGTGCAGCGGAAGGGCCACGCCGCCGCCGGACGGCCGGGGATCACGGCTTTCGGTCCGCCGGCAGGGGCGCGTAGTCGCCTACGATCCAGACGTCGCCGTCCGGGCCGATCTCCTTCTTCCAGACCGGGACAATCTGCTTCAGGCGGTCGATGCCGTAGCGGGCGGCCTCGAACACGCCGGTGTCACGATGCGCGGCCGTGCAGGCGATCAACACGGTCGGCGTCCCGGGGTCGAGCAGCCCGATGCGCTGCACGATGGCGATACCCTCGACGGTCGGCCAGCGGGCGCGGATCTCGTCCGCCACCTGGCGCATCTTGGCTTCGGCCATCGGCCGGTAGGCCTCGTACTCAAGCGCCGCCGTCGTGTGCGCCGGACCGCGGCGCGTGTCCCCGCGCACCATCCCGGTGAACACGCACGCCGCGCCGGAGGTGGGCAGCGTCAACCCGGCGAGCAGCGCGTTGAGGTCGATCGGGTCCTGCGTGATGTGGAGGACGGTCGGGCCAAGCTCGGCACCGCCCGAGACCGGCGGGAAGATCGCCACCTCATCCCCGTCGACAACCGGCTGGTCCCCGAAGGCGAAGTCACGGTTGACCGCCACGACCGCGGACGGCAGCGCCTCGGCCAATGCCGGGTGGCGTTCGGTGATCAGCTGGCGCAGACGCGTGACGGTCAGCGGGCCGTCCACCTCCAGCGTCTCGCGCGCGATGCCGGCTCGGGCGCGCAGTGTCGAGAAATACAGCAGCGTGACGCTCATCGATCGGGTTCGAGCACCAGGTCGCCGCTCCGGCCCCCGTGCTTCTCGATCAGGCGCACATCGGTGATGCGTGCCCGGCGGTCGATGCCCTTGATCATGTCGTAGACCGCCAGCGCCGCGACGGTCACCGCCGTCATGGCTTCCATCTCGACGCCCGTCCGGCCGGTGGTGCGCACCGTGGCGGTCAGAACCGCGCCGGGGAGCGCATCATCGTAGGCAAGCTGGACGTCGATCTGGGTGAGCGGCAGCGGGTGACACAGCGGGATCAGCTCGGCGGTGCGCTTGGCGGCCATCACACCGGTCAGCTCGGCCACGGCGCGCAGGTCGCCCTTCTTCAGGTCACCGGCGCGGGCCACGCGCAGCGTCTCAGGCGCCATGAGGACGTGACCGCGGGCCACGGCCCAGCGGTCCGTCTCGGGCTTTCCGCTGACGTCGACCATGCGGGCGCGACCTTGGTCATCCAAGTGAGACAGGTTCTCGGCGGGCATGCGCGGGATTATACCGCCCACAGCGCCTTCCGAAGTCGGAAGGCCTTTGGAAGGCACTCTCTTCCCCCTCACGCC
>Ga0315274_10002174_pt1 | contig 29795 bp, 21 predicted proteins | sample YL17G02_20_MG_FD_203700 | JGI IMG/M metagenome (GOLD analysis project Ga0315274, IMG submission 203700) | Sediment microbial communities from Yellowstone Lake, YNP, Wyoming, USA - YL17G02_20 | ecosystem: Environmental > Aquatic > Freshwater > Lake > Sediment | place: USA: Wyoming | collected...
GCGAGACGATGGCTCCTGGATGCAACGCACGCCAGCCATGGCGGCGGGCCTCGCCAGTCACGTATGGACCCTTCAGGAATGGCTGACCTACCCGGCAAAACCTGGGTAGTCATTTGGGGATACCACCCGATTTCTTCACCGCCGAGCAATGGGAGAAGCACTACGCCGATCTCCTTGCGGAGTTGAAGCGTCTTCGCGAATTGAAGGCCCGCACGATCGACATTCTGCGGATCGGCGAGATGCAGCCGGAGCGGGACCACAACGTCACCGGCGAGAATACGGGGGCCGGCGAATTCAACGGCCGCAAATGGCGTCACGCCACCGACGGCGGCTGGTTCTCGTTTGAGATGGCGGTCCTGCCGGACGAGCCGGTGGACCTGTTGTGCACCTACTGGGGCAGCGACCGCGGCCAGCGGACCTTCGACGTGCTCGTGGACGGCACGAAAGTCGCCACGCAAGCGCTGAACGACAACCGCCCGGGCGAGTTCTTCGATGTTGCCTATCCGATTCCCGCCGAGCTGACCAAAGGAAAGCAGAAGGTGACAGTGAGGTTGCAGGCTCATCCCGGCGAATTCGCCGGCGGCCTCTTCGGCTGCCGCACGATCAAGGCCGCAGAAACGCAGGATCCTGCTTCTCCGCCTTGATGGGACGAAGACGGTTCAATCAGCCTCCCATGAAACGCGAGGGCCTACACCCGGCAGAACCGGGCACAGGCCCTTTGTGATACAGAACTGCCCGCATGGACAACATCGGTCACAACCAACGGATTTACAGCCGGTGCCCTGGATGGATACGGACTTCGCGGTCATGTGCCCGCTCGTCCGGCGCCACATGCCTCGCATCCGGTTCTTGTTCATCGGCTCGCGTCTTTGCCTCACGCTTCTTTCAGACACCGTTGCGCTTCGCTATCACTTCACCTCCATCAGGTTGTGAAGGGGATTCTCACCCCCCAACTGTCGAACATGCTCGGCACACAAAATGGAGGGCTTGGGGGCACTTGCGTACCCCCAAACCCTTGTAAACATCGTCATACCAGGCTGCAAAGTCAAGCCCGGCGCGACATCCCTTCGACTACTCTATGGCGTAGAAGCCCTCGCCTGAACCCATGGAATCAAGAGAACATAGGTTCCGACAGGCAATTCTACGGCAAACACACTCATTGAAGGCCAAGGAGTTCGACTTCGGCTTGTGCATTTTGGTGGAGACGTGGCATTCTGCATCCCCACGGCATGTAAGGCCCGTAGTACCGAGGATAGGGCAAAGGAATTCGGACCTTCCGGCTGGCTGCTCGCGGGGGTGAACCGGCAGATTTGGCGCAATGATTACTCAGTGGCCGGGCGGCGGGGCGTGCGCCCATAAAAAGACCGGGGCCTCTGTCCAATTGACATAGGCCCCGGGTTCGTGCATTGCACGGGTGGTATTCTGAGCAGGCCCCTCGACGGCTGAGAAACACTCGTCTCGCCGCCGGGGCACACTGCCTCAATTACACAACACCTGACAGACTCCTTCTTTCAGAACGCAACTCGACTACTTCTTGATCAACCGGATGTCATCGACGTAGAACGTCCCCGGTCCCGGCCGTCCAGCCATGGCGCCGACGCCGATCTTCGCGACCGACGTGGTCTTCACGCCATTGGCGCTGAAGAGCTGGAGCGGAACGACCCAGTTCGACCACTCACCCTTCGACAGACCCGTCATGTCCTTGTAGTTGGCCATGAACAGGGCGCCACCGGTGTCCATCACCGCCACAAACAGCCAGTCGGCGTAGTTCTTTGGATCGCCACGCACCCACACCGATATGGCATTGGCGCCGCCTCGGGTCAGGTTCGCGTATGGCGGAGTCTTGCTGGCCGCACCGGCACAGGGCACAACACGCGTGTTGTAGCCAAGCTTCAAGGCCTGACCACCGCCATGGACTACGTTGGCCGCAAGGGACGGAGTTACGACGCCATCGCCTTTCCAGGCATCCGACAGCACAAGCGGAGGAACGTACCCGGCGAGGCTCTTGATCTCGAGACCCGAGAGTGCGTAGTTGTAGATGCGGACATCGTCCACCGAGCCGGGCCAGTTGCCGCCGGCGGCATGTCCACGCTTGCCCATCTGCACGTTGTCCTGGGTCGCCAGCACTCTGGCCTGAGAGCCGGCCAGCTTGCCGCCGCTGTACCACTTGATGGTCGTGCCGTCATAGGTGGCCGCCAGGTGGTGCCACTCGAGGTCGATCTCGACGTAACCAACTTCGAAGCAGTAGCAGTGGATGCAGTACTGGTTGGCTCCGCCGATCTTATCGATGTCGAAGCTCAGATCACATCCGCCATCGGGCGTACTGGTGAAGCCGAAGACATTGGTCCAGTCCACAATGTTCGTGGTGTCGGCCTTGGCCCAGCCGGCGATGGTTCTCGGCATGGTCCCGCTGATCCCGACGCTGCCGACGACGACGAAGTCATCGACCCCGTCCATCTGGATCGCCTGGCCGTTCACACCGTCGATGTAGACCGGCTCGCCATTTGCGGTGCCGTTGAAGCCGTTGCCGGAGCTGTCCGTGGCGTCGCCGTTGAACTTCCACCAGCCGAGCGGCTTCTTGGCCGGCGCTACCGGCAGGAATTCATAGGCCTCGAAATCATCGATGAGGCTGTAATCCGAAACCTTGAAGCTCCAGACGGCGCCCTTCCACGGGCTGTCTGCCTCGGCCTCATTGACCTCGTCCACACGCCAATAATAGGTCTTGCCAAGCGTGAGGTCGCCCGGCTTGAACGCCGCCGTAGCGACCCGGCCCTTGTACAGCTTCGACCCAGTCGTTGCACTGGCTACAGTCGCTTCGCTGTCGCCAAGGTAAACGTCGTGGCCAGTAGCCTTCACACCGCCGGACCACTTGAGCTCGGGCGCAAAGAAGAGGCCCGTGGCCCCGTCACTCGGCGAGGGCAAAAAGGCCCTTCGCGGCGGCATAAGCGCACCCTGCGGAATGATCTCCTTGGGGATGCCCGGGCCGGACCATCTCAGGAACGCCGTCGCGCCCCCGCCGTTCTCATACATCTCCATCACAAGCAGATACTGCTCGCCGGCAACCAGGTCGAGCTTCAAGGTGCGGTCCTCGGTCGTGCCACGATCCCACCAGCCTTCCGCCACCTTTTGGCCGTTGAGCCACATCCTGGCCCCGTCATCGGAGGCCTCGTACAGGATGTACTTGCCCGTCACAGGCACCTGCAGTTCAGCGGTCCAGCGACAGGAGAACAGGTTGGTCGGAATGTTCGGATCGGGAGAGTTCACGCCCATAGCAGGACCGTCGCCCCAGTCGAAGTTGATCTCGGGTACGATCTTAACCACTTTGGGCTCACCGGCAAAGGTCATATTGTCCCAGTATTGGGCGAGGGCCCCACCCTCGGGATCGATCGTCGAGAACGTCCAGACGTCGCCCGCATGCACGGCACCGCTGGCGTCGACTTCGTCGATGCGCCAGTAGTAGGTGGTTCCCGGTTCGAGCAGGCCGGCAGCGTCGAACGATGTCTCCGTCAGCGTCGCCAGCAAAGCACCGGGCTCGCCGGCGGCGACGGGATCCCTATCCGTGCCGGCGTAGAGAACATGTGAGAGGGCCCCTTGGCCCGCCGTCCAACTGGCCTTGAGATCCGTCTTGCGCCACAGGGCGCCGTCGGCCGGGCTGGGGAAATGAGCCTTCAAGGGCATGACGACGAACGTCCACACATCGCCCTGGGAGACGGTACCATCCGCCGCGACCTCGTCCACTCGCCAATAGTAAGTGACGCCCGGATCGAGAGGCAACGGATGGAAGTAGATCGACATGGCAGCCGGCTGCCGCCCTTTGTACTCGGCGGCGTCCGGCGTCGGATTCGTGCCAAAATACACGTCCTGCAACATGGCGTTCGACGCAGCCTTCCACTGGAACAGCGGCGCGACAACCTCCACCGCACCATCCACCGGCGACGGGTTGAGGGCCTTGGTGACGGTCCCCAGGCCTGCAATCTCTGCATCTGTCAGGCCTCTGCTGTACAGACGGAAATCGTCAATCAGACCGATCCAGAGCCTGTCCGTTGGAGAGTTGGCATACTGCATGCCGATATGGGCAAAGTTGGAACTCGGTGCCATGGTAGGTACGTCCGCCGAGCCGGCCTTGACCCCATCCACGTACAGGCTGCACGTGCTGCCGGTCCTCACTCCGGCCACATGATGCCACTCGCTCGCCGTGTACGTTGCACTGCTGCTGGCGCCAACCACGGCCGCCGTGGCCTGGTTTGCAGTCCACAGCCGATATACCCCCGAGGAGTGCCGCACCAGTGCGAAACCTTGATAGGTGGGCGAGCTGACCAGCCTGCCGCCGACGCCCATGTAGGAGCTCTCGCTGCCCGGTGCAGGCTTGAGCCAGGCACACACGGTGAAATCGGTGGTGATGTCCAGGCTGGAGGCGGTTCCGCAATTGACGTAGCCGTCCCAGTTGAACCGTAGGGCGCCTCCGTCGATTCCGGTGGTCCACTCATCGCCACCGAGATAGCCCGACAACGTTCCGTCGTTGCCGTTACCACTGCTGTCCGCTGCGGTCATGCCGGAGGTCTCGTCGAGCATCCACCAGCCGACGAGAGTCGGGTCTGCGGCTGTGCTCACGCTCCCGACGACCAGACTCGCAGCGAAAGCAAAACACATTAACGCGATCAACCTGTTTCTCATGAGTGTACTCCTTCAATGAAGTCCCGAATTGTCCGGCGCCCTACCAAGACGCCGGGCTGATACACTGCCTCCACACGTGACACGATCTGCCCTGGAACTTATCGGCAACCGGTCGCACCTCCTTTGCGATAAAACGACTTCTGACGAACTAAATGGAAGCAGAACGTCATGTCTCCCGCCCGTGAGGCGGACAGAGCAACCCTGTTGGCGCACAGCAGACAAGCCCCCGGCCGATCGTCTGTGCACATACATCGTTCGTTCGCAGGACAAACGCAGGTCTGATAATTTCTATATTAGCCGACGGTCCACCCACTGTCAAGGTCTATATCGCCCTTTCCAGGTGAAAATCGCGGCGAGCGCCAATCAGGTCCCAGGCCTACCCCGGTGGGGCAGCCGCCCAGGCGGGCGACTCTCGCCCCTGCGAAGCCTTCGTCACAGCCTCCCGGGCTGGGCTTGGGCCCGTGTCATGGGGACACAGGCCCCAAATCCGTCTTATGGCATATTGCAGGTCGCACGCGACCGTCCAAAAGGACTCAGCCCTGACATTAGCAGGCTATTGCCCTGGAGCCGGTTTGACTACCTGGATGTCGTCAAAGTACAGCATGCCGGCGCCGTCGGCCTGCGGGGCTTTGCGGTCGCCCACGCCGATGTACATTTTCTTGATGGCCTTGACGTTCACGCCGGTGAACTGGCTCAGCGGGACCTTCCATTCGGTCCAGGTGGTTGTCAGGACCGCGTTGAGGTCCGGGTGATTGACCGTGGCGATTTTGCCCGCGCTATCCTGAAGAACCATGTAGAGCGGGGCAGGATCGTTGCCGGGATGATCGATCCCGATTTCCGCCACCTGCCATGCCCCGCTGACGCTGCCGGTGGTCTTGATGTCCGAGAACTCGGCCACGGTGACCGCACCGCTGTTCTGGCTGGTCAGGCACAGACCGATGTATACGGTGCCGCTCATGGCGATATCGTGCGACGAAAGCGTCGCGTCGGTGCCGATGATCGACCAGGCCTTGCCGTCGGCGGAGTGCTCGGCCTTGAAGGTGCTGCCCGTGCGCGTCAGCTTCACCCAATATGGGGCCGTCATGCCCGTCTGGTTCACCTGGTTGCTTACGTCGGCGGTGAAGGCACGCCAGGGGAAGGAGACGCCGTTGCTCGGAGTCACGACCGTGGCCGCATGCGACGATTCGGCCGCCAGCGATTCACGGATCATCACGCCGGCCTTGGCCCAGCCGCTCGTCATCTGGAGGCTATTGACCTTGGCAACGATCGAGCCGTCGCCGGTGAGCTTCTTCCAGGCATAGCGGAACTGATCGGCAGTGTTCCAGATGTCGTTGCCGGAAGCGCTCATCGTGATCCCCGAAGCGGTCTCCACAAAGGCCACCGGATTGCCCAGGAACCACAGGCTCAGGTCCGTGACGCTATGGAGGGTCCAGTCCTGTGGGGCCGTCCATGTTCGCTCGATCTCCGAGTAGTACGGGCTGGCAACGTTGTTGTACTCCACGGGCATTGACTGCCGGCCGCCGTGCACGAGACCAGTCTCCATGATGTCACCCAAGGAGGGATCGTAGCCGACCAGGGCCCCCGTGCCGTTGCCCGGATTGCCGGTCGGGAAGGAGTCATCCGGGGAGAAGCCCCAGCCGTCGATCCAGGTCTGGAAGACGCGGTCCGGCGAGCTATTCGTGTAGCTCTCGAATTCATCCACGATGAGGTAGTCCGGGACCGTGAATCCCCAGATGGTGCCTTTGTGAACGGTGGTTCCGTCGGCCTCGACCTCATCGATGCGCCAGAAGTACGAGCCGCCGCCAAATGTGACCAGCCCTGCACAGGAGAAGCTGGTGTCGGTCTGTCGGCCCTGGTACTCGGATGAGCTCGTGCCGGCTGTCTTCACGGCGGCCTTGTCCGTGCCGAGGTAGACATCGTGCTGCACGGCCGTTTCCCCCGGCGACCAGGTCAGAGCCGCCGCATCGCGGATGTCCACGTTGGCGCCTGCCTTGGGCTGCGGGTTCCAGGCCAATAGCGGATCACCCCGCATGGCCTGCGTGACTTCCGCCGGCGTCAGCGCCTTGCTGTATACGCGGACATCGTCCACGGCACCGTCCCAGAATTCCGCAGCATCGTTGACCTGCCGCCCAATATGAGCGCGGCTCAGGGCAAGATTCCAGCTCTTGGGAAGCGAGGCCACTTCCACGCCGTCGGCATACAGCCGGGCCACGGTCCCGTCGTAGGTCAGGCAGATGTGGTGCCAGACGTCCGGCTCCCAGAAATTGGCCTTGAACACATCATCGCCATAACCGCCACCGTACAGGTCGGTGCCGGTCATGCCGATGAACATGGCCAGGCCCGTGCCCGGCGAGCCGTAGGCAGCGATCCAGCGCCAGCCAATCGCCACGGTGTCCGTTTTGCCCCAGCCGCACAAGGAACGTGACGCTGTGCCGATGGGCCAGCCCTCGGGGTTGCCGAAGTCCACATAGTCGTCCCCGTCAAGCTGCAGGGCGTCCCCATAGTAGCCCTCGACCCATTTCGGATTACCCATGAGGGTGCCGTAGTGGTCCGCGCCGGAGTAATCGACGACCATCGTGCCGGAGTTCTCGTCGTCCAATTTCCACCAGCCGACCAGGTTGGGATCGGCCTTCGCGAAGACCGGCCGGACCGTAAAACTCCAGATCTCCCCGGTCACCTTGCTGCCCCCAACCACTTCGTCCACTCGCCAGTAGTACGTGGCGCCGCGAGCCAGGAGGCCGGGCGCGTACGACATCGTGGGTTGGTTCGTTTTCTTCAGAGTGTCGCTTGTGCCGGCTTCGACGGCCGCACGATCCTCGCCAAAGTACACGTCATGCCCCACCGCATTCAGGCCCGCCGACCATTCCACGGACACGTTGGGATCGACGTACATGGCGCCGTTGCCGGGCTTCGGTGCCCAGGCCGTCTTCGGCGTCACGAAGAAGCTCCACACGTCGCCCGTATAGACGGTCCCGCCGGCCTCGATCGCATCCACTCGCCAATAGTACTTCTGTCCCGGCACCAGGGGCTCCATGCGGTAGTACATTTTGAACATGGCTGGCTGACGAGTGAGGACGCGATCGGCCTCCGTCAGGTCCGGGGTCGTCCCGAAATAGACATCATCAAACACGGCCGTCTCGCCGGGGGTCCATGTGAACAGCCCCATGGTTACGCCGGACGCGCCGTCGGCCGGACTGGGCTTGCGAGCCTTCACTTTCGGCGGAACCAGAGCTTTCACCTCGGCAGCCTTGAGAGCCTGGTCGTAGAGACGCACGTCATCCACGTCGCCATCCCAATACTCCGCATCGTTCACCTGTCGCCCGAGATAGGCACGACTCAAGGTCAGATTCCAGTTCTTTGCCATCGTGGCCACTTCCTTGCCGTTGACGTACGCCTTGGCGTTCGTGCCATCGTAGGTCAGGCCGACATGGTACCACTCGTCCACCTGCCACACATTGCTCACCGTAACATCATCCCCCCAGTAGCCTCCTGCGATCAGCGTGCTGCCATTGAGCCCGATGAACATCGCCTGGCCAGCCGCCGGGGAGCCGTAGGCCGCCATCCATCGGTAGCTGGCCGCTATGCTGTGCGTCCTGCCCCATCCGCACAATGTGCGAGGTGATTTGCCGGCCGGCCAGGTCGCAGGATTGCCGAAATCGACGTAGTCGTCGCGACCGTCGAGCTCCAGGGCACCGCCGACGCCGTCAAAGCCGGCCACCCAGGTCGGACCGTTGATAAGCGTACCGTCAAAGCCGTTGCCGCTGGAGTCGACAGCCGTCATCCCTGACCCGTCATCCAGCTTCCAGTGCGCCACCAGCTTCGCCGGAGCGACGCTCGCGAGCCCCAATACCAGACACAGAGAAGTCAGACAGATCAATCGCTTGCACATAGGTAACCTCCTTCAAATGAGAGTTGTACAAGGCCCTCCCGTCAGCACATTCACGGAACCCCGTTCTGATCGAACGGAAAGCCGCAGGCCTCAACATGACAGGATACTGGATTGCCCGTGTGAGTGCAAGAGAAAAATCCTCGCGGTGGCGGGGGTATATGCGGGAGGGGCCCGTGTCGTTGGGACACAGGCCCCATCCTTCTATCACCTGCCGTCATCGCCTTGACACCTGCCGGAAAAACCGTGCAGATTCATCGCTCATCGGCTCGACGGGCGTCAGGGCGGTTCTGATCTCACTGCACCGGCTTCACCACGCGGACATCGTCGATGTACAGCGTTCCGGCGCCGTCGGCCTTCGGGGCCTTGCGGTCGCCCACGCCGATGAACATCTTCTTGATGGCCTTGGTATTCACGCCGGTGAACTGGCTCAGCGGGATCGGCCACTCCGTCCAGGTCGTCGTCAGGACCGCATTGAGGTCCGGATGATTCACGACAGCGACCTTGCCGGCGCTATCCTGCAAAGCCACATACATCTGAGCCGGATCGTTGCCCGGCAGCGTCGCCCCGACATCCGCCACCTGCCACTGGCCGGAAACACCGCCACTGGTGGTGATGTTCGAGAACTCGGCGGTCGTCGAGACGTTGCGGTCGTGGCTGGTCACGCACAGGCCAATGTATGTGCTGCTGCCCATGATCACCGTGGCCGACGAAGCCGCCGCATCGGTGCCCACGCTCGTCCAGGTCTTGCCATCCGCGGAGTGCTCAGCCTTGAACACATTGCCCGTACGGGTCAGTCGCACCCAGCGAGGCGCCACAATGCCGGCCTCAGCCGTACTGGCGCTGACGTCATCAGGGAAAAGCCGACGCTGGAAACTCACTCCATTCGATGGAGTGACGACCACATAGGCCTGCGGGCAGCCGGCAGCGAGCGACTCGCGAATCATCACGCCGGCCTTGGCCCAAGCGTTGCTGTTGAACAGGCTGTCGACCTTGACGACAATGGACCCGTCGCCGCTGAGCCGCTTATAGGCAAAGCGGAACTCATCGAACTGCGGGATCGTGGTGTCTTCCCAGATATCCCAGCTTGCGACACTCATCGTGAAGCCAGTGGCGGTTTCGACGAATTTCGCCGGATTGCCCCGGAACCACAGGGACAAGGTGTTCATGCCGTTGAGCGTCCAGTTCTGCGCGACGGTCCAGGTCCGATCCGTCTCACTGTAGTAGGGCTGGATGATGTTGTTGTAGTCGAGCGGCATCGCCTGTCTGCCGCCGTGAACGATGCTCGTTTCGGCGAACGGAGGACTCGTGTAGCCAACCGTGGAGCTGGTGCCGTTGCCGGGATTGCCCGGAGCGGGCTCGGTGTAGCCCCAGCCGTCGATCCAGGTCTGGAAGATGCGGCCTTCCACGTCATCGACGTAGCTCTCGAAATCATCGACCACGATGAAGTTGGCCGTGGTGAAGCTCCAGACGGTTCCCGTCCACGGGCTGTCCGCCTCGGCAGGGTTGACCTCATCCACTCGCCAGTAGTAGGTCTTTCCGAACTCCAGGGCGCCCGGATCGAAGCTGGTGTCGTCGAGCGCCTGCTCGCCTCGATAGGCGGCACTGCCGGGGGTTCCATCGGCCACGGCATTGACATCGTCACTGAAGTACACCTGATGAGCGGTTGCCTTGACTCCGGCGGTCCACTTGAGCACAGGAGTCTGGGTGGTTTCATTGGCGTCATTTCGCGGCCGAGGACCGTAGGCCCACAGGGCCTCGAACGGCATCAGGTAGCTGCCGGCGATCAATTCACGAGTCGGGATGCCCGGACCTTGCCATGCGGCCGAGCACGAGTCCCCACCGCCACCTTCCTTCCACAGGGCCATCAGATAGTAGCGGCCCGTTTCGAGAGCGATCGGCTTGGACTTCTGACCGGGCTCTTTGTCCCACTCCTGGGCATTGGTCCAAGTGCTCACAGAAGCAATCATCGCGGCACTGTCCGGGTCTGGTCCGAGGAACAACTGCGCATTGTCGTCCGCAGCCACCCAGAAGGTATAGTTGCCTGCTGCCGGCACGTACAGCCAGGCCGACAGCTTGCCGCCGTAGTTGTCTCCGAGATTGGCCGGAGACTCGAAATCGGGCATCTCATTGACATCCGTGGGGGCGCCGGGATACCGCGAGTCATTCAGCAGATCGTCCACCGAAGTACCCGCGCCGGCGTTCAGCCACAGCTCGCGCTTGGCGAAGCCCAGGCCCGGGATCGTCGTGGTGAAGCTCCACACATCGCCGACGTGCTTGGTGCCCATGGCGTCAATCTCATCGACTCGCCAATAGTACGTCGTCTCCAAGATCAACGGGGGCAGTTCCAAGGTTGTGGCGATCAGAGAGCCTTTCGATGCACCCACGGCCGCGTTGGCCACATCATCCCTGTTCGTGCTGAAATAGACCTCATGCTTGAACGCATTCTGTCCGGCCGCCCAGGCCAAATCGGCATCGACGCTCTGGTACTTGGCGCCGTCGACCGGGGCGGGATTCCAGGCGCTCACGGGAGCCATCGTGAAGCTCCAGACGTCGCCGGTATGGATGGCCAGGTTGGGCTCCACCTCATCGACTCGCCAGTAATACAGCTTGCCGGGCTCCAATCCGGCAAATGCAAAATACATCGTCTGCATCAATGGTTGCCGGCCCTTCAAATCGGCTTTGCCCAGGTCGGCCGTGGCGCCCAGGTAGACATCGTGCCATTGGGCGTAGGTCCCCGCCGTCCATTGCAGCAGCCCCTGCATCACGCCGACGGCCCCGTCCAGCGGTTGCGGATCGTATGCCTTGGGACGCGCCGCCAGTTTCTTGATCTCGGCATCCTTCAGTACATGGTTGTAGAGGCGGACGTCATCCAGGACCCCATTGAAAAATGAATAGGAATCCTTCCGGCCGCCGATCCTGATGGGCTCATCGTTCAGCACCCCAAAATTCGCCGACTGGGGGAGGCTTCCGGCGGGCAAGCCGTCGATATAGAACTTGACCGTCCCTCCCTTCGCGAACGTCACGGCCACATGGGACCATCGACCCGCCTTGATCGCCGAGGTCGAGTCATAGAAGACGAAGTCCGTGCCCTGAGAGGTCTGGTGCCCAAACTGGACCACGCCGGTGGTTGCGGCGATTCTGAACTCGTAGTTGCCCGGATAGTTGCTCGGCGCGGTCCCGCTGGGCGCTTTCACGAGGATGAAATAGAAGGTACTGAGGTTATTCAGCTTCACCCAGGTGGCAACGGTCAGGGCGGTGTCGATATCCAGCAGCGGATCTTCGTTCACCTGCACAATATCGTTCACGCCATCGAAGCCCAGAGCGCCGCTGCCACGTTTGCCCGGCACCCATTCCGGGTCCCCCTGCAAAGTCCCGTTGTGGGCCTTTCCGCTGGAGTCGGCAGCAATGGTTCCAGCACCCTCGTCAAACGTCCACCAGCCAATGAGCTCGGCCGACGCGCGGCCGGCAAAGGCCAGCAAAAGGACGACACCGATCGAACACACGGATTTCCTGCACATAACTGTCCTCCTTTAGAAGTGGTAAAGAGATGCCAATAACCAGCCCTGGAGGAAATGAGCACTCACAGGTCGCACTGACCATATCCTACCAACACGGCCCCCCCCCGTCAAGGGATGGGCGTGCAAAAAACGAAGGAAAAATGACACACTCCGTGCGTAGACAGCCGGGGCCTGCATCGCTGGGATGCAGGCTGCGAGTTGTGCCTTGCTGCCGGCAGGCTCGGGGGCCGCCACATGAATCAGCGTCTGGCTGTTACGGCGTGGGCTTGAGCCCGCGGATGTCATCAATGAAGATCCTGCCGACGCCGATGTAGAGAGTATGAGAAGATGGCCGTATCGCCTCTGTCCTTCCCATACACACACAACGGACTGACCACGTTGGGTGCCCCATTCGACGGACTCGGCTCAGACGCTTTGAGGATCAGCGGCTCTCGTTGAGCATCTTCTTGTCGCGGAGGATGTGGTGGTAGTGCTGGGCGAAGCGGTGGGCCTCGTCACGGACGTACTGCAGCAGCTTTCGGACGGGCGAATGGGCCGGCAGCTTCAAGGGTAGGGAGCTGCCCTGCAGGTAGATATCCTCCTCACGCTTGGCGAGGGAGGCGATCTTGGTGTGGGGTATCTCCACATCGTCCCGGCCGTGTGCCATGGCCTCGGTGATCATCTCATGGAAAGCGGCTTCCGCGGCCCTGAGGTGGCCGAGTCCCCCGTCGATGAGAATCAGGTCCGGCCAGAGCTCCTCGCCCCGGAGGGCGTACTTGTACCGCCGCCGGACCACTTCGGCGATCATCGCGTAGTCATCGATGCCCTTGACCGTCTTGATCCGGAACCGCCGGTAGCCGCTCTTGAACGGCCGGCCGTCGATGAACTTGACCAGCGAGCCCACGGCCTCGGCCCCGCTGATGTTGGCGATGTCGATGCCTTCGATGATGCGGACCTGGTTTGGGGTCTGCAGGATGTCTCGCAGCTTGACGAGCGCCTCGGTGGGATCGGCGGCAAAGACTTCCGGCTGCACATGCTCATCCGGCGTGCCGCGATCATCGAGACTCTCAATCAGCCGGACGCGGTCGCGGAACATCGCCGCCTTCTCGAACTGGAGACTCTCTGATGCCTCCTCCATTCGCTCTCGCAGCCAGCGAAGCATGGTCGATCGTTTCGAACGGAGGAAGCGTAGGAAGTCCCGGATAGCCTTGCTGTAATCGCCCTTCTCGATCCTGCCGGCGCATGGCGCAGTGCACTGTTTGATGCTGTAGAGCAGGCACGGGCGAAAGAACCGGCGTTTCGGATCGTCCTCCTCGATCTCCAGACTGCACGTTCGAAACCGGAAGATCTTCTGCAGTTCGACCAAGACCGCTCGCAGATCACTTACGTTGGCAAAGGGGCCAAACAGCCTCGTGCCTCCATGTTGCGGCTTGCGGGTGATATACACGCCGGGGAAGTCCTCGCGGATGGTGATTTCCAGGTACGGAAAGGTCTTGTCGTCCGTCAGGTCGATATTGTAGGGCGGACGGATGTCCTTGATCAGCCGGGCCTCCTTGAGCATCGCATCGACTTCCGATTCGGTCTCCAGATAATCGACCGACTGAACCTTGGCGACCATCTCGACGATATGCGGGCCCCGTGAGGTTTGCAGATTGCTCGATGGCTGAAAGTAGCTGGATACGCGAGAGCGCAAGTTCTTTGCCTTGCCGATGTACAAGACGACGTCATCGGCCGCCTTCATGAAGTACACGCCGGGCCCGGTGGGGAGTTCCTTGATCCGCTCCCGGATCGCTTCGAGCCTGCCGTTGTCGCCGTTGTCTGCCATGGACCCCTGTCTTCAATGCTGCCCAGACCGTCTCCTTCCCCATCACAGGTCTATTGTACCGCGACGCTCGCGGCCGCAAAAGAGTCTGATCGGCACCCGCTTGAAGTGCGATTCCATCCCAGAGCGAAATGCCCAAAAAGTTGGACCAGGAACCATGAGGAATTCTCTTGATTCTTAGAGGGGCCCGAGCATATAATACTTGTTTAGACGCACGGTGTCGCAGGCTTCACGGGACACATATCTCAGGGATGCTCTTTTGTTGGTTGGAGTAAATCCGGCTGGACGGCAACCAGCCTGAATTGGAGGGCCTTACCATGAAGTGCGCACAACTGTCGTATGTCGCCGGCCTGATCCTCATTCTGGCCAGCTAGGCACCCGCCGCCGACACCATCCCCATCATACCCGGCGAGTACGTAACAGGAACTGTCTCGCAAGGGCAATCAAACGCCTACAGCTTCCAGGCCAATGCTGGCGACGCTGCCACAGTCCAGGTCGGAACCACCGGCAGTAAGGATACCTTCTGGGCTGTGGTGGAATTGCACGGGCCAGATGGACAGCCAATAGCGACCGCCCAGGGCAGATCGAATAGGTCGCCGCGTATCACAGCCCAGCCGCTCACACAGAACGGCACTTATGTTGTATTAGTCCGGCACCTGTCTGACTGGTCCCCATGGCAATACACACTGACTGTTATCAAGAATCCGGGTCCCACCGCGACAGATCCTGACGGCGGGGACATTGCTCCGGGTGAATCCAAGACGGGTTCCATCGAGTCAGGAGACTTGGATGCGTTTGCCTTTTCGGCTAATGCCGGCGATGCTGCCACGGTTCTCGTGGGAAAAACAGGGGGCCACTACTATTTTGAGCCTGTGCTGGAATTGCACGGACCAGATGGGCGGAAGATAGCAGGTCCCTCGGCCAACATTACGGCCCAGCCGCTTACGCAGAGCGGCACCTATCTGGTGATAGTCGCCGACAGCGATGGGTATCGGCGAGGGCAATACGCCCTCACCGTTATCAAGAACCCCGGCCCGAATGCGAGGGACCCTGACGGTGGGGATATAGCTCCGGGTGAGTACAGAACGGGGAGCATTGGGATCGGTGACTTGGATGCCTTTGCCTTCTCAGCCAACGCGGGCGACACCGCTACAGTGCTGGTGGCAAAAACCGCGGGCAATTACTATTTTCGGCCTGCGATGGAGTTGCATGGGCCGGGCGGGACCGTCGTCGCAACCGCCGAAGGCGAGCGCTCGGCCACCGTCGGCGCCGAGCCACTGACACAGACCGGGACCTATTTGGTGATAGTCCACGACCACGCTGGTACATCCGAAGGCCAGTACGCCCTGACCGTTATCAAGAATCCCGGCCCGAATGCCGGGGACCCTGATGGTGGGGATGTAGCTCCGGGTGAGTACAAGACGGGGAGCATTAGGATCGGTGACCTGGATGCCTTTGCGTTCTCCGCCCGTGCCGGTGACAGGGCCACGGTCCTGGTCACCAAAACGGAGGGGGACGTCCTCTTCTACCCTTCAGCGGAGCTGCATGCGCCGGATGGCAGTATCGTCAAGACCTCTTCAGGGGAGCGGTCGGCTGTAATAGCGGGCGCGCCGCTTGCACAGACTGGGACCTATCTTGTGGTAGTCCGCGACCGCAGTGGCTATCACCAAGGACAATACGCCCTGAATGTCTTCAAGAACCCCGGCCCGAATGCCGGCGACCCTGACGGTGGCGACATGGCCCCGGGGGAACGTAAGACCGGAACCATTGAGACAGGGGGCGATGTTGATGCCTATACCTTCTGGGCCAATGCGGGTGATACAGCCAAGATCACGGTGGGTAACATTACCGGCGGGCTTACTGGCTCTCTGTTTTTTCAGCCTGATGTGCAGTTGCAGGGTCCGGATGGCACCGTAATCGCGATCGCTTGGGGGGAAGGGTCCGCCACTGTCGTGGCCGAGCCGGTCACACAAACTGGAACCTATCTTGTGATAGTCCGGAATGGATTTGGGCTCTACGAAGGCCGGTACGAGATTGCTCTCCGGCGCGAGCCGCCTGCCTTGATCGAGACAGTGGCTTTCCAGCAGGCGGGGATCAATAGTGCCACTGTGGCCGGGGACCTCACCGGGACTGTTGACTCCAACGACCTGGAGTTTGTCTGGATCACGACGGGCTCCTTCGCCGGCCAGGGATACTCCAGAGGGATGTTCCAAGCCAACCTCGATGGCACCACCTATCCCGTAACATGGGGTGGCGTGCTGTTTGCCAGACCACAGGAGAAGAGGATCTACCTCAAAGGAGCGATTTCCGGTGAGCTTCTCGGCACTGTCGAGGGGTATCTGACGGAATCGACGCCTGAAAGCGGAATCTACGACCACTACCAGGCAACGTGGAAGATTCGTCCCGCAGATACACCAACGATGTCGGGGACGATCGCTGTGTCGGGAACCCTCGCGTATGAATCGCCCGTGGAAGTGTCGAAGACGCCGATTCACGTCTTGCAGAACAACCTGTTCATCACGGCCGATGGCGACTATGACGGCGTCAGTCTGAGCGCGGTGGTCACCAGCCTCAAGGTCATCAGGCCTGACAACCCAAGCACTCTGGACGGTTTCTCGACTATCTCCTTCACATCGAGGTCCGGCTCCGGACAGGCCTGGACCTATGACGTGCAGGGCCCCTCCGGTCCAACGCAGATGACCGGCCTGATCAGCGACCCGTTCTTCGGAGTCCTCTCCGCCACCTGGGACGAGCAGAACCCACTGAAGCCCCGCTCTCTGACAATTTCCCGGGTTGACCTCGGCCTGCCACCCGCACCTGATCTGAAGGTCAGCATCTCGGGCCCGCAACGTGCTAGCCCAGGGCAGACAGTGAACTACCTCGTGGAATATAAGAATCGGGGCATGTTGGCCGCCGACAATGTAGGCCTGACGTTGGAGATCCCCGAAATCGTGAAGTACGTATCCGCGTCAAACGGATCTGTCTATCTACCCCCTTGTTCTCATGGAGTCGTATTCTGGCCCATCGGTACTGTCTCAGCCCGGACGGGAGGACAGAGGACTCTGACCGTTGAAGTCGTTTGGGGACTACCACAGGGGACTTCGGTCGACGTCAGATCTACCATGTTCATGTTCCCGTGGCCTCTTCCACCCGCCCCGATCCCCGGGGTGCCCGGCGTTCCGATGCCCCCCGTGCCAGACGAGCCGGCTGTTCCGGTTCCACCTTGGGGCCCATGTGGAGACGATATCTGTGTGCCTCTATTCGAGTGTTCTTGGTGTTCAGATTGCGAGATTGATGACTGTACTCCGGACGCCCCGGATCTCGAACCACCGGATGAATTGCCCGAACCGAACCTCCCGGAGCCCACTCTGCCGGACGGATGTCAACATGACGCAACATTCTGTCCTCAACAGGACGAGATGATCTACGCTCCGTCGTTGTCCGTGGATGATCTCGTGGACTGTAACGCCGGTGGCGTGGAAGGAACACTCGTGTATGATGAGCGAGCGATCAGGACCCTTCAATATAGTCTTGGAGAGGGAATCGGGAACAATTGCGACGGGACATGCACGTTGATACAGAGGTGCCAGAGATGGACTGTTGGCCTGGAACGTACTTGTACTGCGACGTGGGCTCGTTTCATTGACCCCGAAGGCGGACTCAAGTGCGCAGTTGCCTCTATCTCATGTGGGGATTGGAGAACAGTGAAGACGGAGACGGAGGTCACGGAACAGACGAGGAACTGCCCCTGCCCGCCTCAATGCCCTCAGTGCCCTGACGCATGTCCAGACCCTAAAGACGAGGATGGCGGCACAACCACGGTTGTGACTGCCCATGATCCGAACCGCAAGTTCGGGCCGCAGGGCAATGTCGCGGCGGGGCAGAAGCTGGCCTACAAGGTCGAATGCGAGAACGAAGGTGAAGGTATTGCCTTTGGTGTGTACTTCACGGATACGCTGGACCCGAGTCTGGACGATTCCACGTTGGAGATCGGGCCGGTGGTGGATGTCAATTCGGGCGAGCAGATCGGCGGCGCTGGGACCTATAATCCCGAAACCCGGACGGTCATCTGGTTCGTCGGACAGGTTGATCCCGGTCAAGGCGGCTATGCGGACTTCAGCGTCAGCGTGAGGAGCGATGCCCCGGTGGGTACCGAGATCATCAACATCGGTACGGTTCACTTCCCCAGCGTCCCGGAAGAGACCAAGACCAATGCAATCATCTCCACTATAGTGGCTGCCGACAGTATCAATGCTCGGAGCAATGCCAGCCTCAGGCAGCTTTCCCTGTTGGCGATGGCTTGGCTGGAACCTGATCGTATGGATGCAGGCTGGTAGGCGGCAAGCATCACCCTTCTCCCGGCAACGGCAGCGGTGAAACCGCCAGGTATAGCCCTTGCGGTTGCTGATTCGCGGTTCGCCGCGGAAACGTGCTGCTTTCAGAGCACCGGCCGGACTCGACCTTGCTCCTGACCCGCGTGACTGGGGCCACCCATATGGACGCCTCTTCATTGCGGAATCCCTCAATCTGTCCGGGCGTTTTGCTTATCTTCCTTCACGCGTGCGCTTATATCACAGAAAATCGGCAACAAAGCTCTTGGCAAAGACCGGCAAGCGCATCAGAATGGCGGCTTCGCGTGGATCGCCACCGGGAGAAAGAATGAACACGGGCATACGTCTGAAGGCAACGGACACGATTGTCTTCATCGGCGACAGCATCACCGATGCGGAGCGGCATCGCCAGGCCTACAAGCCGCTCGGGCTGGGCTACGTGCACTTCGTCGGCAATCTCCTGTGGGCCAGGCATCCGGAACTGAACCTGTCCATCGTCAACACGGGTGTCAGTGGAGACACGATGCACGACGTGGAACATCGGTGGGAGAGGGATTGCATCGCGCACCGGCCGAACATCGTGAGCGTTCTCGTGGGCATCAATGACGTGTGGCAGTTGACGATGGAGCCCACCTTAGCCCAGACCGCCGCCACTCTGAACGACTACGAAGTAACATACGGCAGGTTACTTTCCCGCACGAAGGAGCGGTGCGATTGTCAATTCGTGCTGATGGAACCGTTCATGTTTTGCCGGGACCAGCACAATGCGGTCTTCAAAGCGCTCATGCCCTACGTCGAGGTCGTGCGTGGCCTGGCGGCAAAGCATAACGCCGCGCTGGTTCCGCTGCAACGGAAGATTGACCGGCAGATTGCGGAAATCCCTCCGGAGAAGTGGTCCGGCGATATGGTGCACCCGTACCTTTGGGCGCACGCCTGGATTGCACTGCGATGGCTGGAAGCGACATGTCTATAGCCGTATGTCACAATGTGAAAAAAAATTTTGCTCCGTAGATTCAGGCATTGCAAGGACTAAGAGAAATGCTGCAATGCAAACGCGCAGTTTTCTGATTTTTTCACCTTTACACGTAACCGGATTCTCATTAGTCTGCCGATACTGTTTTTATGAACGTAGCAACAATATCTGGGGACATCCCGGTTCTCCCTAACTATATGTAGTGGTTCTTGTTCTTTCCGCATGGAGGCGCGTAATGCCGTATAGATTCGACCCTGAGAACCCATTCAAGGAGGAGCGAACGCGAGCGAGGGCCGCTTCCCACCGTGAAAACGGAAGAGGTGTGACGATGGAGCACTACTTCTCGACGCCGGGCGCTCACCCCTTCGAGCAGCTCGATTGGGAGAATCGCTCGGCCAGAATCTCCAGCGACAGCGGGGAGGCGATCTTTGAGCAGGACAACATAGAAGTCCCGGTGAACTGGAGCCAGCTATCGACGAAAGTCGTAGCCAGCAAGTACTTCTATGGCGACATCGAGAACGGCCAGCGGGAGCACTCGGTCAAGCAGCTCGTTCATCGCGTCTGTAAGACCATTGCTGACTGGGGTTTACGCGACGGCTACTTCGCCAACCAGACGGCCGCTGAGGTGTTTTACAGCGAGCTGACCTGGCTGTGCGTGAACCAGTACGGGGCGTTCAATTCGCCGGTGTGGTTCAACGTCGGCCTGTACGATGTCTATGGCATCTCCGGCAGCAAGCACAACTATCGATGGGACGCACAGGAGCACACGGCGGTGCCCTGCCAGAACAGCTACGAATATCCCCAGTCCTCTGCGTGCTTCATCCAGTCGGTAAAAGACTCGATGGAAGATATCATGCGTCTGGCCGCGAGCGAGGCGATGCTCTTCAAGCACGGCTCCGGGACGGGGACCGACCTGTCCACCCTGCGAAGCAGCAGGGAGAAGCTCGCCGGCGGCGGCAAGCCGTCGGGTCCGCTGAGCTTCATGCGGGTATACGACCAGATCGCCGCGGTCATCAAGTCGGGCGGCAAGACCCGCCGGGCTGCCAAGATGCAATCGCTCAAGGTCACGCACCCGGACATCAGGGAGTTCATCACCTGCAAGACCATCGAGGAAAAGAAGGCCTGGACACTCATCGACGCCGGCTACAGCGGCGAGCACAACAGCGAAGCCTATGAAAGCGTCATGTTCCAGAACTCCAACCTGTCCGTGCGGGTGACGGACGAGTTCATGCAGGCCGTGGAGAAGGACGACCGCTGGGCCACTCACGCCGTCACCACCGGAGAGAAGCTGGGCGACCACTCCGCCCGCGAGCTGATGCAGTTGATCGCCGAGGGCACGCGGATCTGCGGAGATCCCGGGATCCAGTATCACAGCACGATCAACCGGTGGCATACCTGCCCGAACTCCGGGCCGATCAACGCCTCCAACCCGTGCAGCGAGTACATGTTCATCGACGACTCAGCGTGCAACCTGGCCTCCTTGAACCTGATGAAGTTCCGCAAGGAAGGCGGGGCCTTTGACATCGAATCGTTCAAAAAAGCCATCCGCATCTTCGTCATCGCCCAGGAAATCCTGGTGGACGCCGGCAGTTACCCGGACAAGGCCATCACGATCAACAGCCATCGGTTCCGGCCGTTGGGCCTGGGCTACGCCAATCTCGGCTCATTGGTCATGAGCCTGGCCATGCCCTATGATTCGGACCAAGCCTGCGCCCTGGCCTCTGCCGTCAGTGCCATCATGACCGGCACCGCCTACGCCGCCAGTGCTGAAATCGCACAGTTGAAAGGGCCCTTCGCGGAATTCGAGAAGAACAAGGAGCCGATGCTGAAGGTCATCAACATGCACCGTCAGCACGCCCACAACATCCCCGAGACGCACTGCCCGGACTATCTGCGCAACGCCGCCAAGGATGCGTGGGACCAGGCCCTCGATGCGGGCACGAAGTTCGGCTTCCGCAACGCCCAAACGACGGTCCTGGCGCCGACCGGAACCATCGGATTCATGATGGATTGCGATACCACCGGCGTCGAGCCGGATATCGCTCTGATCAAGTACAAGCTGCTGGCCGGCGGTGGGATGCTCAAACTGGTCAACAGGACGGTCCCGATGGCCCTGGAACGTCTGGGCTACACGCCGGAGGACATCAAGGCGATCTGCGATCATATCGACGAGCATGAGACGATCGAAGGCGCCCCCAAGCTCGCCGCGGACCACCTTCCGGTGTTCGACTGCGCCTTCAAGCCCAAAAACGGCAAACGGTTCATCCATTACACGGCTCACCTGAAGATGATGGCCGCCGTACAGCCGTATATCTCCGGGGCGATCAGCAAGACGATCAATATGCCTAAGGAGAGCACCGCCGAGGAGATCATGGCGGCCTATATGGAGGGCTGGAAGCTCGGGCTCAAGGCCGTCGCTATCTACCGCGACGGCTCGAAGCGGCTGCAGCCCGTCTCCACGGACAAGCATGACAAACATAAGGAAGAAAAAGCCAAAGCGGCGGCTGATGTGCCGCCGGCCCGGCCGTTCCGGAGAAGGCTGCCGGACACGAGGCACAGTCTCACGCACAAATTCTCCGTCGCAGGACACGAAGGCTACCTGACGGTGGGGCTATACGAGGATGGTCAGCCTGGTGAGCTGTTCATCACTATGGCCAAGGAAGGCAGCACCGTCGGGGGCCTTATGGACGTCATCGGCACCTGCACGTCCATGGCCCTGCAGTATGGCGTGCCCCTGATCACGCTGGTGGACAAGTTCCGCCACGCCCGGTTCGAGCCTTCCGGCATGACCAGCAACCGGGATATCCCCTTCGCCAAGAGCCTGATCGACTACATCTTTTGCTGGCTCGGCTGCCAGTTCATCCCGGGCTACGCCGACAAGAATATCCCCAACCGAGCCGGAGTGCTTCGGGCGGCGGAGAATCATAACGTCACGACCGCCCGCGAGCTGGTCGAAAAGACGAAAGACCTCGCACACAAGATCGCCGAGGTCAAGGCGGCGGGCAACAAGAGCCACAACAACGGCAAGAAAACGCCGAAGGAAGATGAAACGAAGTCCTCGGAGACCGGGTCCCCGGCCAAGCAGCCCTCCATGCCTCCTGCGGACCGTCTGGCCGTACGGGCGAGCAGATTGACCACGCTTGTCGGCTCCCCGACCACTCCGGCGGAGGGTGAAATCCAGGCCGAGGCCACGATCATGCAGCAGTTCAATGCCCAGTTCGAGCACTTCGGCGATGACGCCCCGGCCTGTGACATCTGCGGCTCCATCACCGTCCGAAACGGAACCTGTTACAAGTGCTTCAACTGCGGCAACTCCATGGGATGCTCCTGACATTTACGATTGATGGTTGATTATTGATGATTTGTACCGGGCCTGCGGCAGTCCATCGCAGGCTCGGTTGTTTTGCAGGGCCTCTACACGGATTTGGACGGTGAACCGCTCGCATCATGGATTCTGTCTCCCTGAGGTGAACCCGAAGAATCCGAGCACCAAATGGCACGTTTCTCGATGGTACATTCTCGATTTCCCCCTCAGAGGAGTAGCAAATGGAAAACGTTGTAGTCAAGAACCGGTAGGATAATGTACTTGCCAGGAGAGACGGGGAGTTGTTTCATAGTACATCATGCGCGAAGAGAAACCCATGAAACTACGCCGCACCCAGTGGGTCGGAAGCGTCCTGTTGACTGCAATACCCTTGATCATGCAACTGAGGGACGCTGAAATGGACCCAGTGAACGTCATCCTGATGGGAGGTGGCTTGCTCTGGTTATGGGTAACGGCTGTTCGCGAAGACTGGGCATATGCTCGTCTTAACTGGGTCGCTAGGAATGCACTGTTGAGGTTGGCCGTCGGGGGACTAATCGTTTTTGTCACCGCATGGATCGCTCGCGGCGCTTACACTCCTCCGCTCACAGACCCCGAGGCGGCGGAGAACAAGTACATACGAGTAAATCGGATATCTCCACCAGATGGCAAGTCCAAGTACGCTATCCTCGTCGAATTTGGTGTCACAGAATTGCCGTCAGAGGGACTTGCAGTGACTATCCGCCCCTATGCGGGTGATCATGACGAGGACTGGTATGGGGTGCCGGGCAAGACACATAAGCAGGCCAACGATGTCGAAATGCTGTACGACGGGAAACTCTCAGCCGAGAATCCCGTCCTCAGGCTTAATCACGCGACACTCCAGTTGACCCCGCGAAAGAGCTACTACCTTTGCATTATGTCCAACAGAGAGACTGCTGAGCCGAACGACATTCTATACTTCGCTGTAGAGCTAAACGAGAGGGCAACGCTGTCCCCAAAGAAGGAAATACTTGGCCATCAGTACCGGCGCAGGCAGTAGACGTTACCATTGTCAACGTAATATAGGCGAGTGGCCTACAGGAAGGAGCCGCTCAGGATCACCAATGCCTGCAGGAATCGACCAGAATCCGTATCAGAGGATCGAACCTCACTACGGTCTGTCAGGCATTCCGCCTGATATCTTGCTCACTCATGCGGCAATTTCGACGCCTTCCCGGCGGACGGTGCGGGCGAATTCCGAGAGCGACAGGGGGCCTTGCTCGAACGCTTCCTGGCTCACGATCACGACAGAGATCACATAACCCTCCTCCAGGCTCAACTCCCAGGCCCGATCCAGGATTTGGCGTTTGGCCGTTCGCGTCACTTCTCGCAACTCGACGAGTAGATCAAGATCGGACGCGAGGTCTGCATTACCCCTGACGCGGGAGCCGTACGCATATACTCGAACGACCTCAACGCCCGGGCTAAGCCCGTTCATGAGCTTCCTGGCCACTTGACTGATGCGCTCGGTCATGCTGTTGCCTTCTTCGACGCAACCGGATTGAACGTTCTTCTGAGTATAGGGAACCTTCCTACCCTCGTCAATGACCGATTATTACGCCCGAATGGTCCCGCCCCCCTCGTAATCGCAGCCTCCGGAGCCATCCTGCACGCCGGAAACGTTGTATGGGGACGCACGGCCGGCTGAACCAAAATCCGCAGAATTCGCTGCAAAATTGTTGACATGGATTGAAAGCCTGCTACAATTCAGGGTTTCTATGCCTAAAGAAGAGAGTATGCCTATGAAAACGTATATGGCCAAGATGCAAGAGGTGCAACGCAAGTGGGTGCTGGTTGACGCCGACGGGGCGGTGCTGGGCCGGCTGGCGGCCAAGATCGCGCCGATCCTGATGGGCAAGCACAGGGTGACGTACACGCCCCAGGCGGACTGCGGCGACTTCGTGATCGTGATCAACGCCGACAAGGTGCGGGTGACCGGCAAAAAAGCCGAAACGAAGGAATATGACTGGTACACCGGCTATCCGGGCGGCCACAAGATCAGAAGCTATGAGAAGCAGAAGGCCATGAGGCCGGAAGAGATCATCGAGCTGGCGGTCCGCCGGATGCTGCCCAAGACCCGATCGGGCCGGCAGATGTTCCGGAGGCTCAAGGTGTACGGCGGCCCCAAACACGAGCACCAGGCTCAGCAACCGGAGAAGATCGAGTTATCCTAAGCGGAATAGAAGAACATGGCAGACACACAAGCACAGAACGCAGCGGTGGAGCAGAAACCGAAGACGGAAGCAGCCGAGCCGAAGCCGAGCATCCGGGCCGGCAATCAGGGCAAGCAGAAGTACGGCTACTGGTGGGGCACCGGGCGACGCAAGACCTCGGTGGCCCGTGTGCGGATTCGGCCGGGCAACGGTAAGCTCGTCATCAATAAGCGAGAGTTGGATAAGTATTTCCTGAGAGAGCAGGACCGCTCCGCCATTCTGTCGCCGCTGAGGGCTGTCAATGCCGAGAAGGCCTTCGATGTGTTCGTCAACGTCAACGGCGGCGGCATTACGGGCCAGGCCGGCGCTACCCTGCTGGGACTGGCGAGAGCCCTGAAGAGTTATGACGAGAACTACCTCCCGCCCCTGCGCGATGGCGGACATCTGACCCGTGACCCGAGAATGGTCGAGAGGAAGAAGTACGGACAGGCAGGCGCCAGGCGGAGATTCCAGTTCTCGAAACGTTAGTCAATCCCAAACACCTTATTACTGGACTACAGCAGCCGCCGAGGTAACCTTAGCGGCTGTTTTTCTAAGAGGGGTTAACCATGATACGAGTTGCCATCATTGGCGCCAGCGGCTACACGGGCGCCGAGTCCATTCGAATCCTGCTGCGACATGGCGAGGCCGAGGTAACCTACCTGACCGCCCTGCCGGAGGAATGCGGGCCGATGCAGGAGATCTTTCCGGAGTTCCGGGACCGTTGCGAGCTGCCTGTCGAGCCGTTGGACCTGAAGAAGCTTGCCGACTTGGCCGATGTGGCGTTGTGCTGCCTGCCGCACAAGGTCTCGATGCAGTTCGTGCCCGAGCTGCTGCGTGCGGGTGTCAAGGTGATCGACTTCAGCGCCGATTACCGGCTCAAAGATGTCAGGGTGTACGAGCAGTTCTACAAGACACCTCACACCGACACGACGAACTTAGCCAAAGCGGTCTACGGCCTGCCGGAGCTGTTCCGCAAGCAGATCAAGAAGACCAGGCTGGTGGCGAATCCCGGCTGTTTTCCGACCTGTTCGATGCTGGCGCTGGCCCCACTGCTGCGGGAGGGTCTCGTGGAAACGAGCTCCGTGATCGTCAATTCCGTGACGGGCGTCTCCGGCGGCGGCAAGAGTCCCACGCCGAAGTTCCATTTCCCGTACATGAACGAGAACCTGTTCGCCTACGGGATCGGCGTGCACCGGCACATGCCTGAGATGGAGCAGATCGCGACGGAGGTGGCGGGCTCGCCGGTGCGAATCCTGTTCCAGCCGCACGTCGGGCCGTTCGACCGCGGAATGCTCTCGACCGTGTATTGCCGGCCCAAGACCGAAGTGAACAACGAGCAGCTCTTGTCGCTCTACGCGGATTTCTACAAAGGCGAGCGCTTCGTCCAGGTCTGCAAAGCCGCTCCGGCCGTCAAGGACGTCACGGGAACGAACTATTGCCACCTCTTCCCCACGGTTGTCAAAGACATGGTCGTGGTCTTCTCCGTGATCGATAACCTGACCAAAGGCGCCTCCGGCCAGGCCATCCAGAATATGAATATCCTCTTCGGTCTCGAAGAGACGATAGGGCTAAAATAGGCAATCTTCACATCAGGGATACTATGGACCGGCTCGATGAAATCTCGCACAAGAGGCAGCAGGCACACAAAAAGCTGCTGTTCATGAAATCCCGGGTCTACACGGCCTTCCTGGAGATGGAGAAGGCCGCGTATGAGGATGGGGCCCTCCCGAAGAAGCAAAAGGAGCTTATTGCCGTTGGCATCTCCGTCGTGATCGATTGCGAGTCGTGTATGCAATGGCATATCGAGCAGGCAGCCAAGGCCGGGGCCACACGGCAGGAGGTCCTGGAGGCCGTAGAGGTCGGCATTGAGATGGGCGGCGGCCGGGCCACTGTTTCGGCCCGCTTTGCCCTCGATGTAATGGACAAGGTGTTTGCGGAGTCGTAGGACAGATGAGAACCGGTGTGCTGAGAATCGCCGCGTGTCAGTTTGCCGTCAGTGCTTCGGTTGCGGAGAATGCCCGCAGCATCCGCCGATTCATGCAGAGGGCCCGGAAAGCGGAAGCGGATGTTGTGCACTTCTCCGAGTGCGCATTGAGCGGATATGCGGGCACTGACTTGCCCACCCTGGCCGAATACGACTGGGACTTGCTCAGGCAAGAGACGCTCCAGATCATGGACCTGGCGGGCCGGCTGGGTCTTTGGGTAGTCCTGGGCAGCACGCACCCGCTGACCCCGCCCAACAAGCCGCACAACAGCCTCTATCTCATCAGCCCCGAGGGCAAAATCGCAGACCGTTATGACAAGCGGTTCGGCACGCCCGGCGACCTGGACTACTACTCGCCCGGCGACCGATTCGTCACGTTCACTCTCAACGGCGTCGTCTGCGCCCTGCTCATCTGCTTCGACCTGCGTTTCCCGGAGCTGTATCGCCAGCTCTACAAGCAAGGCGTGCAGTGTGTCTTCCAGTCGTTCTACAACGCTCGGCAGAAGGGTCCCAGCGTCCACACGCACATCATGCGCCAGACGATGCAGTGCCACGCCGCGACGAACTACTGCTGGGTGAGCATGACCAACTCAAGCGGCTACTTCTCGCCCTACCCGTCGTGCTTCATTCAGCCCGACGGCGTGATCGCCGCCCAGCTCAGGGCCAACCGTCCCGGCATGATGGTCAACACCGTCGATCTGGCCCGCGACTTCTACGACCCCATGGCCGGCTTTCGCGAAATGGCCATCGCCGGCAACCTCACCAACGGCCCCGGCCCCATCACCGACCCGCGATCCAGGAACGTAACAGAACCTTAGTCGGCGCAAGCATCCGGCGGGAAAGGACTTGTGCAATGATAGCCATTGAGATTATCATCAGGCTATGAGAGAAGAGGTTCAGAACTGGTTCAGGCAGGCTCAGGCGGACTTGCGAAGCGCGAGGAACAGCAGAGGGGCTGGCGATTACCACATGTCGGTCTTCGCATCCCAACAGGCTGCGGAGAAGGCGCTCAAATCGCTGAGTCTGTTCAAGCTGAAGGAGTATGCGAAAGGGCATTCGATAATATACCTCGCTCAACGGTTGGGAGTCCCCGAATCGATGATGTCGGGGATACGGGACTTGAACCCCGAGTATCTGAGCACTCGCTATCCCGACATGGCCGCAGGTATCCCTGCGGAACTATATGATGACAAAATCGCTGGACGCCATTTCAAGACCGCTCAGGAGGTTCTCGGATGGGTGGCAGAGCAGATGAAAGAATAGAGGACTTCATCAAGAGGGTGCGGGCGAAGTACAGGATAACTCGGGCCATCTTTTTTGGCAGCAGGGCGCGAGGAGACCACCTTGTGGATAGCGACTACGATATTGTCCTGGTGTCTCCTGACTTTCAAGGCGTGTTCTTCAGCCAACGGTCTGCTTGGATGTATGATTTCTGGACACACTGGCCTCTGGAGATAGAACCCCTGTGCTACACGCCGGAGGAATTTGAGACGAAGAAGGACCAGATAGGCATCGTCAGCGAGGCGATAAAAGAGGGAATACCCTTGTAGGAATCGAAGAGCAATGCGCAATACATACTATTGCTGCCTCGGCTTGAATAGACGACATGGGCAGTCCCTCCGTCGTTCCATGGATGAGCTCTCACGTTTTATGGCTCAGCCCCCTCTGGAAGAACCCTACCGTTTTGTCGAGTTGGCGGATGACAAGCGAGAGAAGATCCAAGATGCATTCGATCACTGCACAAAGCTGGACGATTTCTTGGGCAAAGTAGTTGTGACCATGACCACGGACATGTTGCCGCTGCTGATCCTGTGTCCACCTGAAAGCACAATCGCTCAACTGGCACGAAAGAGAGAACGCACAGCCTGCTGGGGAGCGTCTTTTGGGGATCGGGATGAATGCTCCTGCTATTGGTTGAGCTTGGTGTATCACTTGAACGACAAGCATACCATTTGGCATGAGGCTCTGCACTTGCTGGGTGCCGACGACTGCTATGACAAGGAAACGAAGGAGCGGACGTGCGAACTGCCGAACTGCATCATGCAGTTCGAGGACCCAAAGCAAGGGTATGGGCAGGGGCTACCCCTTTGCCAAGCCAACATCGAACGGGTGAAGAAACACATCGCCGAAATGCGAAAGGACCATTCCTCCGACGCACCTCACAGGCTACAATAGACAGGAATGCGTCCTGATGATTCCGTTTCCGAGGTCACAATGATCGCGAATACACCAAGACTGCAGGAGTTCTACCGCAGGCTCATGGCAGAGGAGAACCTCTCTCATGAGGAGGCATTAAGGATATATGACGCCCTGCACGAGGAGGCTGTCGCCCTGGGTGCGATGAACCACGAGAACATCTGGGAAGGTTTCGAGATCGATTTGCGCATTGCCAGGGCAATGCAGGGGTTGAAGCGTGCTTGAAAAACTGATAAGACGCATAGCTGAAAGGCTGGACGAAGACAGGATTCCCTATATGATCATTGGCGGCCAGGCAGTGCTCCTTTACGGCCGGCCCCGCTTGACGCGTGACATCGACATCACATTGGGAATTGACACGGACAGTTTCTCGCGGGCAGCGGCTGCCTGCAAGAAGCTGAAGCTGCAACTCCTACCCGAGAATCCACAGGATTTCGCCCAAGAGACAAAGGTGCTTCCTGCCGAGGATCCGAAGTCTCGAATCCGCGTGGATTTCATCTTCTCGTTCAGCGAATATGAGAGACAGGCTATTGGCAGGGCCAGGCAGGTCACGATCCACGGTTATCCTGTGCGATTCGCCACCTGCGAGGACGTCATCATTCACAAAATGGTCGCTGGCCGCGCTATTGACGAGGAGGATGTGAAGAGCATTCTGGGCAAGAACAAAGGTGCAGTTGATTTCGAGTATGTCCGCCAATGGCTTTTGCAGTTCGCGGAGATACCCGAGCAGAGCCGGATTTTGGACAGGTTCGATGGCCTGCTGTCGCAGTAGCTTTGGGCAAGCGACGAGTGTGCAAGATTTTTTTCTGGCGCGATGCAATTCCTTTGTTTACAGTGACTTATGAACCTTATACGAAAGGAGATTAAGTCATGGAAGGTAAACGGGTT
>Ga0315274_10002176_pt1 | contig 29790 bp, 26 predicted proteins | sample YL17G02_20_MG_FD_203700 | JGI IMG/M metagenome (GOLD analysis project Ga0315274, IMG submission 203700) | Sediment microbial communities from Yellowstone Lake, YNP, Wyoming, USA - YL17G02_20 | ecosystem: Environmental > Aquatic > Freshwater > Lake > Sediment | place: USA: Wyoming | collected...
ATCGAGATCATGGCGCCCCTCGAGTCGCCGAATCTATAGGTGATCAGATGGTCTTTATCCGCGCAGTCGTCCCGGCCGTTCGTCTCGATGAGGTCGTCGATGCTGACGGGTTCCTGATAGACGCCGTTGACGAGCGTTGACTTGAACAGCTGGGTTCCCCTGGCGCCCGGACCGAAGGCCTTGAAGTATATCGTTCCGTCCCCGGCCGGCGAAGGCAGCATTTCGTTGTAGGCGTCGCGGTTGGGGGGCGAACCGAGATGTCTGGCCCGGCTCCAGGAACCGTCCGGTTCCTTCTCCGCGTACCACAAATCGATAAAAGAGGCGCCCTCTCCCGTTCTCGGCCGGTCGGAAGCGAAATAGATCTTCCTTCCGTCAGCGGACAGCATCGGCTGCCATGATTGATAATCCGAAAAAGGCGCCGCCTCGGGCGCCGTCCAGACTCCATCCACCTCTCTCATCCGCCATATTCTCTGATAGCCCACGCCGGGCATGAAATATCCGGTCCAGAACACCTCTTTCCCGTCCGGAGTAAATATCATGGAGCTGTAGGATCGATAGATATCCCGGAAGAGCTCGGGAACGAAGGGGACCGGTTCGGTTCCGGGCGCTTTCTGGCCGAGGTATTTCCCTGAATACTTGGGAAATTCCCTGGGCCTATACCTTGCCCCGCTCCGCCGAAGAAAGTCCGCGATCTCCATGTTCCGCGACGCGACGGCGAAGTGCAGCGGCGTCCCGCCGTCCTTGCTCCTGATATCGAGGGTTGCGCCTCGAGCCGCGAGAAGCTTGGCCGCGTCCAGGCCGCCGGTGATCGCGGCCAGATGAAGAGGAGTCAGCCCGCCGTTTTGGATGGAATCGATATCGAGGCCGCTGTCGATCAGGTACCCGGCGATTTCGGCCTTGTTCGCCGCCGCCGCGAAATGAAGGAGTCCGGCTCCCAGCTTGGTCCGGCAGCGCAAGTCGGCGCCGTTCTGATGCAGGATTTTGACCATCTTGAGATTGCCCCACTTGACCGCAAAACTTAGCGGAGTGTCCCCGTAATAATCTTCCCGGAAAACCAGGTTGACGTCGGCGCCGTTGGCGATCAGCAGTTCGGCGATCTCAAGGCTGTTGGACAGGATCGCCCGCAAAAGAGGCGTATATCCAAAATGGCTCTTGTGTGCGGCATCCGCGCCGTGATCCATCAGCCGTCGGACGGCGGCGAGACTGCCCGATTGCGCGGCGGAGATGAGCGGCGAGTTCCCCTCGGCGTCCTTGGCGTTCACGTCGGCCTTGCGGGTGACCAGGTATGTCAGCACCTCTTCGTGGACTCCCCGGCAGGCCCAGTGCAGGGGAGTGCATCCGCTTTCATCCCTGGCCTGGAGAAGGAGCGGATCGGCTTCAATCAATGACCTGACCTTTGGCAAGTCGCCAGCCTTGACTGCGTCGAATATTTCCTGGCCGCGAACGTTCATCGCCCCCGCGAGCAGAAGAAAAGCACCGGCCAAGATCGTTTTTCTCATGGTCATTCCTCTCCTAAGAGCGGCAAAGAACCGCTATATCCGTCCCTTTTCCGGCCTGAGCTTCTCGATGACTTCGGCGCGGGCCCAGTAGGCGTGGCTCTCGCCGTCGCGCTGGCTCAGGAAGAACAGGTACTTGCCGTCGGCCTTGACCATCGGGCAGAGCTCAATGGAGGGGCTGTTGACCCCGCGTCCGAGGTTGACGGGTTGGCCCAGGTTGACGGGCTTCTCATAGCGGCCCTTGGTGAAGTGGGCCGTGTAGATGTCGTTCAGGCCGAGGCCGCGGGGCGAATTCCCGGCGAAGTAGACGTTCCCTTCGCGGTCCAGCGAGAACTCCCAGTGCATGTGCATCGAATTGACGTTCGGGTTCAAGGGCTTGGGCTCGGACCATCCCGCAAGCGTCCTGTCCATGTACCAGATCTTCGCGCTTCCCGAGAGGCTTCAAGCGTGCCGGTGATAGATCTTGCCGACGATCTTCCAGCCGTCCGGGAACTTGTAGAGCGACAGGTAGTCGGTGAAGATGTGGACGTTTCCCCGGTGGAGCTCCAGCTTGACGACGGCGGCGCCGCTCGTGATGTCGACCTGGAGGATCTTGCAGGTCATCTCCGGGGACTTCTGGCCCTGGGCTTTCCGTTTCTCCGTCCCCGCGATCCAGTCGGCGATCGGCAGGCGGGTCAGCTTCCCGTCCTGCACGCCGAGCAGGACGAAATCGGGGTGGAAGCCGGCCCGGGTCTTCTCCAGGTCCCCGAGGTTGATGAGGCCGTCCACGTAGGCCGTCTGAACGAGGGCCTTGATGGCTTCTTCTTCCGCGGCCTCCCGGGCTCCCATAGTCATAGGGGCAAAGGCCAGCGCGATGAGGACACCGATGATCACAAGCTTGCGGTTCATAGGATCTCCTTTCTTGATTAGTCCGCCTATCGGCTTAAGGCCCGGCCCCGGTGAAGGCTGCGGATGGTCTTTTTCATCGAGGGACTCCTATCCATCGAGGCGTCCGGGCCAGATACTGGCGGTACGCTTGGCCGAATTTATTGAGGCAATAGTTTTCCTCCTGGATCGCCTGGGATCGCTGGAGAAATAAGGTGACGATGGTGATGAGCGCGAACAGCCAGGACGCGGCGGCGGCGCTGACGGCCGCATAGACGAGAAACATCGAGAGATACATTGGGTGCCGGGAAAAACGATAGATCCCGCCGGTGAACGGCTTCCCGGCCTCGGCGCGGGCCACGCTGAGTGTCGCGGAAATGAGCAGCGCCAGGCCGCCGCCGAAGATCGTCAGTCCTCCGTAAAACCAAAGAGTTCCCGCGCGCAATGGCAGGAAGATGGAATAGAGGGTTGCGCCTATCCAAAAAATCGCGGTCAACCGAGCGGCGATCTTGGCTGCTCGGCTTTGTCTGAGGTCAGCCGGATCTCCGGTCTTCTCGACGATATGGCCGGGGAGAACGACGACCGCCAGCCATTGCAGGGGGAAGACGATCATGAACAGCCAGCCGTTGCAGAGGCCAAACTCAAAGGCCGGCGTCAGCGACATCGGCGTCCTCCGAGGGGGCCTGTCCGGACAAGTGCCCTCATTTCGGCCTCAGAGCTTCGATGACCTTGGAGGAGACCCACCAGATGTCCCCATCGACCGAAAAGAACAGATATTTCCCGTCCGGCGAGATATAGGCCCCCCTCGAATCCGGCTTGAAGCCATGCTTCGTCAGATCGATCCCTTCCCCCCATTTGCCGTTTTCTTCCTTGAAACTGACGAACAAACTGCCGTTTTCGACGTTTATGTCGAAAAGGATGTAGCTGCCATCCGGCGCGATGCAGGGATGCGTCTGATTCTCATAGTGGGGCTGGATGGCCAGCCGTTCGGGCCGGGAGAAACGTCCTTGGCTGAAAGCCATGGAGGCGAGATAATGCTTGGGCTGATCGCCCCAGACGGATTCGGTCGAGTAAAATCGGCCGGAGTCATCACAGGTCAAATACATCCCCGGCCCGGCATATCTTGGGGCCGACCACCCCGTGCCGCTTCTCGCCGCCGCGTAAAAACCGGATGGCCTGTTTTGTTCGGGCAGGAACTGCCAGAAGAAAAAGAGCCATTGATTGTCCGGGGAAACACAGGGGTGGTAGGTGCGAGCGCCCTGGGCGATCGGAAGCGGTGCCGGTTCCGTCCATATCCCGTTCTCGATCTTGGTAAAAAGCAGAGTAGGGATGATTTCCGGCAGCGCATGACGGTAAAAATAATATTCTTGGCCGTCGGGAGAGAACGCGCCCTTGAAATCGATGAACTCCGCTAGGGATACGATCCCCGGCGCGAAGACCTCCGGCGTCATGCCCGGCGGCTTCTGGCCGAGGTCGGGGCCGGTGAGTTCGGGCCAGGACACGGGATCGTCGAAGAGCTCGAACCGGTCGCCCTTGTTTTCTGGCAGGATGACGCGCGAAGGCAGCTTTTTCGCCGCCGCCTTCCGGGCGAAGGCGCCGTACATGTATTCGCGCCCTCCGGCATGGATGGGAAAAACGACCTTGGTCTTCAGCAGCTCCGCCTGTTGGATCCTCCCGATGAAGGCGAGGTCGACCACTCCCGCTTTGTCGAGCAAATAATCCATGTCCGCCTTGAAGCCGTCGGCCGGGCCCAGGTAATCGCCCGAATGATAGATCGACAGCCCGTCCACCTTGACCAGGAAGGCCGATTCGGGCACGTCGTCCTGCTCGCAGTTCACGGTATAGATCTCCATGCCCTTCAGCGTCTTGGCCGCCCGGGGCGCCGGCAAGTCGACCGAGCGCTCGCCCCTCCGGGCGTTCCAGCCGAAGATATAGGTGATGCTCTTGACAACCGGTCGCCAGGAAAGAATCACCGGGTCGAAATGATCACCGTGGTTGTGAGAGACGAAGACCGTGACGTCCTGGTCCCTGATCTCTTCCGGATTGATGAAGCCGTTGGCCAGGGAGGGATTTTCGGGCGCCGGCTCGCGCGGCCAGTAATCGAAGATCAGGAGACGGCTTCGGGTCTTGACCGCGAAGCCGCAGTGGCCCAGGTGCCAGACGATGGCCTCTCCGCTCTTGAGGGGTGTCGCCAAGAGCGAAGCGACCTCTCCCGTCCTCGCTCCGGGCGCCGGCCCGGCCCCCGCGGCCTTGAGAACCTCGACGATTCCGGGATAGGAGTATTCCATCGCCAGATCCGGAGCGTTTCGGCCTTGGCCGTCTTTGGCCTTCGGATCCGCCCCGTTTTGGAGAAGGAAGCGGACCATGTCGGCCCTGCCCCTCTTGGCCGCGAGATGGAGAGGAGTCGATCCGTCGGTGTCCTTGGCGTCGACTCCCGCTCTTTTGTCGAGAAGCAATTGCGCCAACTTGACGTTTCCGCCCTGGGCGGCCCTTTGGAAGGGCGTCCGGCCCGATTCATCCCGCGAGTCGATGGGCAGGCCCTTCTCCAGGAGAAACGCGGCCGGCTGGTCATACCCAAGATAAGCGGCCCGATGAAGCGGATATCTTTCCAGGAGATCGCTGTTCTTCAAGGCTTCGGCCCGCAGCCAGAGCTTTTCGACGAGGCCTTGGAAGCCGTTGAGCAGCGGATAGCTCAACGCCGTCTCATTGAGATCGTTCCGGGCGTCGAGCCTCGCCCCATGTTCGAGCAGCCAGTCCATGACCTCGGCCCGGCCGGCCTGGGATATGTAAAGAAGGGGCGTCGAACCTTCGTCGTTCACGGCGTTGATGTCGGCGCCGTGTTTGACCAGCACCTCGAGCAGGCGGAGATTCCCGGAGAACGTGGCCACATGGAGCGGCGTGCTCTCCCCCCAAAATTCACGGGCCATCACGTTCGCCCCTCTAGAAAGGAGGAACTCCGCGCCCTCGTCCGACCCGGCCTGGGCGGCTAAGAACAGGGGCGTCCGCCCATAGCGGTCGGGGCCGTCGAGGGGATAGCCTTCTTGGAGCAGACGGCCCATCAAGTCGACAATCCCTCCGGCCGCGGCGCAATGGAAAAGCGTCCGGCCGTTGAGGCAAACGGCTTTCTTGTCGGCGCCCTTGGCGATCAAGGCTTCCACCATGTCCTGGCGTCCCGCCGCGGCGGCCACGTGAAGAGGCGTCTGGCCGAGGTCGTCGCGGGAATTGACGGCCGCGCCTCCGGAGACGAGCTTATCGACCAGTGCCTTCAATCCTCCCGCCGCGGCGGAATGGAGCAGGGTCGCCCCCGTTTCGCTTAGCCCGGAAGCGTCGGCACCCTTCTCGAGGAGGTGCTCGACGAGCGAGAGAAATCCGGCCGAGGCCGCCCGGTGGAGGAGCGCCCGTCCCGCCTCGCCCTGGGTTTCGACCCGCAGGCCTCCTTGAAGAAGCGCTTCGACCGCCTCGGAATGACGCCCGTAGAGGGCCGACTCGAGCGTATCGACACCCGGCCCGCCCCGGGCGTTGGGGTCGGCGCCGGCCGCGATCAGGGCCTTGGCCGCGTCGGCCTTCCCTTCATAGGCCGCCCAATGGAGCGGCGTGAAGCCGTCCGGATCGGTCGCCGTCACGTCGGCCCCGCCGGCGATGAGGTACTTGACGATCTCCATGTTCCCGATGGCGCTGGCGAAATGGAGCGGGGTCCGGCCTTGGGCGTCCTTCTCGTTGACGACTTTGGGATCCCTGGCGACGAGCGCCTTGACCTTGGCCAGGTCTCCGGCCCGCACGGCCTCATGGATCCGGCCGGTGATCGGGACGGAGGCGGTCTTCCTGCCGGTCAGCTCACGGGCGACGGCGTCGCAGATCTCTTTGATGGGCGCGCTCTCGAAGCCGTCACCGGGCGGAGGCCCGCCGCCGCGCTTCATCGTCCAGCCGCGGGTCTCGATCTCCTTTGCGAGCGGGAAATAAGTATCGCCGAACCATTCGCCCAGGAGGACAAGAACGTTCACGGACCGCGACGTCGCTCCCGAAGGCGCTTGACCGGGCGTGGATCCGGCGAGCATGACCGCGGCCAGTCCTGCGGCTAGGCCGATCCTTGGAACGATTCTCATTGTTCCTCCTCGTGTGTCTTATTGCAGCCTGCCCGGTCCGTCGATGGGGTGAGCCGTTGGGATCGCAGGATCGGTATCATTTTCCGCCGAGCCGGCTCCAGATCGCCTCGACGTTGTTCTGGTGGATGTCGATGTCCCTCATCTTGAGTATCCTGTCCTTGAAATAAGGGAAGTCGCGCTCGATCGTGTACTTGGCCTTGGCCTCCTCCAGGCTCGCGCCCCCGGCCTGCATCTCGCGCAGGCCTTCCCAAAGCGTCTTCAGATATCGATACTGCTGCTTGAACGTCTCGACGCCGAGCCTCATGTCGGAGTGGGCGATGTTGACGTGCTTGATCTCTCGGCCGCTCTCGACGATCCTTCCCCAATTCTCGAGGATGAGGCCCAAATCCCAGGGCCCCCCCTTCCTCAGGATGGGGAGAACCTGGTCCGGCCACATGTCCCCTACGGCCACCAGTCCCTCCTCGGGGACGAAGATCATGATGTCGCTCGGCGTATGCGTCCCCCCGACCGAGTACAACTCCACCTTTATGTCCCCCATATCGAGGATGAGTCTGTTGTCGAACAGGACCGATGGGAACGTCGGCTTGAAGCCCTCCTGGAGTTCCGCGACCGTCGTCTTGCCCAGGATGACGCCCTCCCTGAAGAAATGATAGTCCCTGGAATCCGGCGCCGCCTTCCTCTGCCTCTCTCCCCAGTCCTGGATATGAGAGTTGAACATCTCCAGGAGCTTGGCCAATCCCTCCCCGGTCAGCTCGCTCTTCATTCCCTCGGGGACCGTCCGGTGCCCGACGATGGTCGCGTCGGCGTAGACCTGATTCCCGGCGGTGTGGTCGTGATGGAAGTGGGTGTTGATGAGGTACTTGATATCCTTGCGGCCGAACTCCTTTTCGATGGCCTGCCTGATCCGGACGTCCGCCGACCGGCTCAAGTTCGCCTCGATGACGACGACGCCGCGCGCGGTCGAGAGGGCCACGACGCGGATCGTCTGCATATAGTCGCCGACCCAGGCGAAGAGGACCCTGTCGCTGAACCTCTCCGTGTGCAAAGGCAGTTCGGCGGACGTCTGACCCGCCGGCGCCTGGGCCAACGGCGTGGCCGCGAGGACCAGCCCGAGGGCGACTCCTGCTATGATGGGTCTCATTTCGATGCTCCTTTCCCGGCTTCCTTTGGCCTCACCTCTTCGATGATTCTTGCTGAGACCCAGTAGATATCCCCGCGATTGCAGAAAAAGAGATAGGCCTGCTCGGGGGATAGGGTGGGCAGCATTTCCCCCTCAGGCAAGTTCAGCCTTTGACTCAAGTCGATCGGCTTGCCCCATGCTCCGTCATGGGTCCGAAAACTGACATAGAGGTTTTCTTTGAAGTCGAAAATATGGAAGCTCTCATCCGGGGCCATGCAGGTGTGGTGTTTCGGCAGACGTTCGTCCTCCGGAACGGTCGGGCCATATTCGAGCTTCCCAACCTCGATGAGCTTATCATCAGCCAGTTCAAAAATCCCCGGTCCGATGAAAACACGCCCCTTTTCAGAGGTTGACGGCATCATCCCCATGCCCAGATGCTTGGGCTCGCCCCAATCGACCCCTTGTCGTTCCATGAACCAGACCTGGGTCATCCTTCGGGCTTCCCCGGACCCGGGGTAGGGCCGGTTGCTGCAAAAGAACAGGCGCCGCCCGTCGGGCGTGATGTGCGGCTCGTTGTCGATGTATTCGGTGTCGAAGGGAGCCGGGCGGGGGTTGGTCCAGCCGCCGGAGGTCAGCTTGGTCACCATCATTCCAGCGCCCTCCGCGAACCGGAAGAAGTAATATTCCTTGCCGTCCGGAGTGAAGGCGCCGCTGAATTCACGGAATTCGGCCGTGGATATGACGCCCGGCGCGAAGACCTCCGGTGTCATCCCGGGCGGCTTCTGGCCGAGGTAGGGGCCGGTGAGCACCGGGAACTCGGCTTGCTTCGCCGTGCCGGCCCCCTGGACAATGACGTATACGGCGATCGCGATGAGGGCCGGGCTTTTCATGGCGCTCACTCCTTCATTTATCGCTGGCGAAGGAGAAGTGCTGCGAGACGACGACCCACTTGCCGTCCCGCTTTTCGACGACGCCCGTCCAGCGGGCGTTCTCCCAGGAGGCCGGCTGGCCCTTGTAGGTATTGATGTCATCGAGGACACAGAAAAACCAAGCCACCTCGCCGCAGCGGGCGAAGGTGATCTCCAGGTCCTTGAGCTCGTGGCGGACGTATTGGAAATCCGGGCTCATCCAGAAGGGGACGTTCTGCATGACGTCCTCGAAGCGCTTGACGATCCGTTCGCCCGGCGTGACGCTGATGTAGTCCTCGTCGTTGGCGATCGAGCCGTAAAACTTATCGAGGTCCTTGTCCTTGGCCCAACCGATGACCGAGCTGACGACCTCGGCGATTTTTTGCTTCTCGGCTTCCCGGTCTGACGAATCCGCGGAACTCGCCTGCGGGCCGTCCGCCCGTTTGTCGGCGCGGCCGCAGGCCGGCGCGAGAAGCGTCAACAGGAGGGCCGCCCCGAGGCCCAGGGCGACAGACCCCAAAAACGACCGGCCCATTCTTCTCGATTCTTTTCGCATTGATCGACTCACTTTCCGGCGATCCGCTCCCTTATCGCCTCGACGTCGTTCGTGCGGATGTCGATTACTTGATGTTCTCCCAGAGGACATTGACGATCTTCCACTGTCCACCAAAGCCTTTGGCCAGAGTGAGGTAGTCGATGAATTGGGAGCAGTCCGTCCGGACGACGGCCATGGTCTCCGTCGTATCGAGGACGGTCACCTTGATATTGCGCTTGTCGGCCGGGACGCGATTCCCGCCTCCCCGCTTGGTGAACTCGACCATCTGATCTTTTGTCAGGTGGGTGAACTTCTCCTGGCCCGTCTGGGAAACGACTTCGAGGAGACGCTTGGCCAGCTGCGGGTGGAGGGCCCGATCCATGCGTTCGGCATTTCCTTCGAACCAGCCTTCGATATAGTCGAGCGCAGCCTGGCGAATGGCGGTTTTCTCGGCTTCGTCGGCCGGGCGGGAGGAAGCGACCAAAGGCGCAATCCCGAGGATGGCCAAGGACGTGATGATGGCGAGACCATTTTTCATGAGCGGCTCCTTTACTGAAGTTTTATTCATAAAATATATCGCAATTATCGTGCCACGGTCGGCCTTGGCCATGGACAAGCTTCCTTCGGTCTCAGCTCTTCGATGATCTTGGCCGAGACCCAATAGATGTCGGTGTCCCGGGTGAAGAACAGATAATGCCTGTCGGGGGAAAACGTGGGGCTGGACTCCGGCTTGTCGGTGTTGACGGCCGGGCCGAGGTTTTTGAGCTCGCTCCAGCCGCCCGATCCGTCCTTGAACGCAACGTAGAGGTCCCAATTCCCGAAGCCGCCTTCCTGGCGCGAGTGCATCAACAGGATCCGGCCGTCGGAGGACAGGCACGGCCCGCTGAACTGGCCGGCGAGCAGATCTTCCTTGAGAGGCAAAGGCATGGGTTCGTCAAATCCGGCGCCGCGGCGCGCCGCCTGGAAGAGACGGCGCGTCTTGCCGTTCTGCCGCATGAAATAGATTCCGCCGTCCGGGACGAAAGCCGGATGGGCTTCGATGTCGGCGGAATCGTCCGTCAAGACCGGAGGGCCTAAGCGGACCGGACTTCCCCATTGGTCCCCGGTTTTCTCCGCCAACCAGATGTCGGGCATTTTGCCCGGCTCGCCTTGGCCGCTTGCGGGCCTGTTGGAGACGAAGAGGATTTTCTTTCCGTCGGGGGACAGGCTGGGCTCGATGTCCATGTATTCCCTGGAGTAGGGAAGAACGAGCGGCTCGCCCCAGGAAGCCCCCGCCCGGCGCCGGATGATGAACGAGGCGGCGTTTGTCGCCGGGTCGCGTTCGGTGTAGAGGATCTCGGAGCCGTCGGCCGTCATCGTCAGCTTCATTTGGATCCCGTCCCTGGAGACCACCGCCGGGGCGAAAACCTCGGGTGTCATGCCCGGCGGCTTCTGGCCGAGATAAGGCCCGGAAGGCGGGGCCTTCTCCGTCTGTCGCGATAAACCGCTTGCTGCGGCGAGGACGATGAGAACTAGGATCACGGTGCCGACGAAGACGGCTTTTCTCATTGGGGGACTCCTATCCATCGATGCGTCCGGATCATATGCTGCCGATAGGCCCGGCCGAATTTTTCCAGGCAATAGCGCTCCTCCCGGATAGCCTGGGATCGCGGGAGGACAATGGTGATGAGGGTGATGACCGAGAACAGCCAGGACAAGGCAGCGACGCTGACGGCGGCATAGACGAGGAACATGGAGAGATACATCGGATGCCGGGAATAACGATAAGCCCCTCTGACAAACGGCTCTCCGGGTTCAGTCCGGGCCACGTTGATCGTCGCGGAAATGAGCAGGGCCAGACCGCCGCCGAAGATCGTCAGTCCTCCGGCGAACCAGGGCGTCCCCGGTCGCAACGGTAGGACGATGGAATAGAGGGTTGCGCCGATCCAGAAGAACTGGGTCAACCGGCTCATGATCCTCGCCCCGCGGCCTTGTCTGAGATCGGCCGGATGGCCCGTCCGGGCGACGAAACGGCCGGGGAGAACGAGCACCGCCAACCATTGCAGGGGGAAGACGATCATGAACAGCCAGCCGTTGCAGAGGCCAAGCTCAAAGGCCGGGGTCAGCGACATCGGCAGGCTCCCCGCCCTTTCAAGACCGCCGATCCCGCCGCCGCAGGCCGCGCGAACGGCCAGATCGCCGTGCCCGGCGCTGCAGTGCCCCGAAGATGTTTCTCGAAACCGCTCATATAGCCTCTGAGCTCATTGGATCAGAGCGCGCTAGCCCAGGCCGCCAGGATCAAGGCGATAGCGATCATGGCGACGGCGGCCTTGGCGTGCCCTCTAAAGTGATGGGAGAAATCCTTGTAGTCCTCCTTGGCCGATCCGGGGATGATGACGAATCTCGGCGTGATCTTGCTGATGATCAGCCAATCCAGAACGACCAGGTCGCCGAAGGTCGTGCAGGCGAACAGGACGACGAAGTTCAAGAAGGCCCGCGGAAAAGTCAGGTTCCCGCCCATTTCCGCTTTGAGGGCGATGGTTGAGTAAACGGGAAAGCCGAAGACGAAAAGGATCCAAGGGAGGCCGATGATCGCCCCTAAGACCTTCTCTTGCCGGGTCTGAGGCGGGACCTTGTCCTTGACGGCCTGTGGATAGTCCGCGTACCCCCATATCCGCGGGCTGATCGTGACCATGAAGAGGAACAGATAGCCCGTCGTCACAGCGCCATAGATGAGGCCGTGGATCAGCGTGGTCATCAGAGTTTCCGCGATCTCATGGGCTTCTCCGAAAGGGCCGTAGGGCCGGCCTCAACTCCTCGATGGCCTTGGCCGAGACCCAGTAAATATCCAGCCTCCGGCTGAAGAACAAATGCCGGCCGTCGGCGGTGACGAAGGAGTTCCCCTCGTGGTCCCGCGAGTTGATGGCGCCACCCAGCGAGACAGGTCGCGCCCAGGCGCCGTCGCGCTGCCGAAAGCTCACGAACAGGTCGGCATCCACCCTTCTCGGCGGACGGTCGGACAGCACGATGAAGCTTTCGTCCGGGGCGATGAACGGGAACAGCCCCTTCACAGGCGGGGAAAGGTGTTCCGCCAGCCAATATTTCCCATGGAGGAAGGGAAAACGGATGATGCCGTCCTCGTAGACGTTGCCGCTCGCCGCGATCGACAGCGCATGAATGGTCTTGTCCCTAGGGAGCTCATCGAAGGGGATGGCGGTCCCCCAAACGCCGCCATTCTTTTCTGAAATCCAGATGTTCCGACTTCTCTTGGCGTTTGACTGGGGCCGCCTTGAGGAAAAGACGATCCGCCTGCCATCGGGGGAGAAGCAGGGCTCCCCGTCGATATGTTCACCGGAAAAGGGGGCCACGGCCGGCGGTTTCCAGGTGCCGTCCGAGTTGCGGACGGCCAGCATGATCGCTCCCCCCCGCACGAAGATGATCTCGTTCCCGTCTACGGATACTTCCAGCCCGTATTCATCGGCGCGGGTCGAGATGATCCCAGGGGCGAAAACCTCGGGTGTCATGCCCGGCGGCTTCTGGCCGAGATAAGGCCCGGAAGGCGGGTCCTTCTTGGTCTGTCGTGAAAAGCCGCTTGCGGCGGCGAGGACGACGAGGGCCGGGATCAAGGCTCCGACGAAGACGGTTCTTCTCATTTGGCGACCTCTATCCATCGCGGCGTCCGGTTCTCCCCGATTTCGGAATGTCAGGAGTGACGGTGGCAGATCAGGCCGTCCACGCAGTATAAAATCTCCCTCCCATAAATACGATGATTCGCCTTCTTTATTTACATTCCAGAAACAGCAATTCCCGTGCCATTTCCCGACGCCTGGGAAATGGCGGGATCTTCGATGAAATGTCCGGGATTGAACCGGACCTGTCCGCTTTCGAACACCTCTGGGGGATTCCCTGTTTCTATTCGTCCCGCAGGGAGTCGACCGGGTTCGAGTTTCAAAGAGAGATTGAACATTCCCTTGACTGCCCTCTCCGAGACCTGGCCGTGAGCGCCAGGGGGAAAGACGCCTTCGGAACGCCCTCCGGCGAAACGATATAAAATGGGACTTGGCCTCTTCCAGCGTCACCTCTTCAATTGCTCCGACCAGCATATAGCCGGCGTTGTTGATTAGCGCTGAACTGGCGCTTGCGGACCTCGTCAGGCGTATAAGATGGCAGCAGCACCGGGGCCAGCCGGTCCGTCACGATTTTCGCTTTCTTGAGCACGTCTTCGTTGGCCTGAAGATGGGCCTCCGCCGCCCCGGATCTTCTCGGTTATCAGGAAACCGCCTGTCTGCTCCGGAAACGCGGCCCCCATCGGATGGTACTGGACCGAATCCATTCGGCACCCTTGACGCTCCGCTAAGGCTGTCTTCTTCGGCCCGGCCGAGGAAAGCCCTCCAGGAGCCACAGGTCGGATTTATCAACGCGAACGGACGTGAAAAAGCTCTTTCCGTCGGCAGAGAGGCTCGCCGACAGGCTATAATTGGTGTTCATTCTGAATTCGACGTTCTTTTCCGGGTCCGCGATCTTTTTGGCTTTTCCGGTCTTGATATCGACGGCAAACAACTGCCCGATTTCCGATTGCGATGAAGCCACATATATCGAAGAGGAATCGCGCGACCAGACCATGACGAAACCTTGGTTGTTGGGTTTCGCCGGGCAAGGAATCAACCCATTCGACTCCCCGGGCTGAAGCCCGGGGTATGCTCAGGGTTAATACTGAGCGGCGCTTTTACCCCGATTTGAAAATCGGGGTTTGGCGCCGTCGAACGTATCAAAATTCTTGTCGCTGCTTGGAATTGAGGTTGAAGGAATGATTTCCTATCTTAAGTTGACCGCGCCGGGGCCTTATAGTAATCAAAAATTCCCGAGAAGGGGAGAGAGGTGTTCGTGACCTGGGAGATCGGTCTCGTTTTCTTTTTCCTGGCGGCCACCGCAATTCTCTTCAGCATGGAGCGGCTGCGCGTAGACGTGGTCGCCATCCTGATCATGCTGGGTTTGGCGTGGTCGCAGCTTGTGACCCCCGCGGAGGCCTTCTCGGGCTTTTCGAGCAACGCCGTGATCGCGGTCATCGGCGTGATGATCATGAGCTTCGGCCTCGATCGGGCCGGGGCCATGAATAGGCTCGCCCGCCTGCTGATGAGAACAGCCGGGACGAGCGAGAGCAAGCTGCTGGCCCTCGTCTGCTCGACCGTGGCTGCCCTCTCGGCCTTCATGCAGAACGTCGGCGCCGCGGCCCTTTTCCTGCCTATCTTGGTCCGGATGTCAAAATCCGGCCGATTCAGTCTGTCCCGGTTGCTCATGCCCATGGGCTTCGCGGTTATCCTCGGCGGCACGCTCACCATGGTCGGCTCCGGGCCGCTGATCATCCTCAATGACCTCCTCAAACACCCCGCCGACATCATCGGCACCATCACCCATCCGACCATCAAGGACATCGCCGTGCTCGCCAGCATCATCGTCATCCGGACGATCATCAGCTATTTCCTGGACCGCGAGATGGCCGACTCCTACTTCTGTAAAGATGGGGTCGGACCTCAGAACTCTGTTTAATAAGAACAACAAAGCCAAATATCCGGGCCCCGCATGCGGGCCCCCAATATGCATAATTTCCTAGATTATTTCCTCGGTCGTGGAATAAATACGCTTCCAAATAAACAAGAGATAAAGTTTAATGAACAGTATTATTTAAGTTGTTTTTTAAAAAAATCCTCACGACAAAAAATCCAAATGAAGCCAAACATGCAATTACCGTGACAATGACACTCGGGTATTGTCCGCCAAAACCACCAGCGGACAAGTGTTTGAGCAGTATCCCAAGATACGCCCAAATCAACACCAAGCCATACGCGATATTTTTATCTTTGCTCATCCGCAAGACTCCGATCAAGGCTCCGACAAGCAAGATCATGCTTGTCCAGACAACGTCGGCGATACCAAATCCGTTCCAGCCGATACTCACCATAAATACCGTGATATTGGCAATGGCTGCTACGGTGATCCAGCCGAAGTAGACGCTAAAAGGAGTCGAAATAAATATTTTTTCTTGCGCTGTCAGATGCGCTACGCGGAGAATATCGGCGATCTTGATAAGGAGTACGAGCAGCAGCGCCATGATGAGGACCGACAGGCCGATGAAATCGTAATGCCAGGCAAAGATCCAGGAGATATTGGCAAGGGAAGTGGCGATAAAAAGGATATTCACCTTCTTCAAAAGCCCTTCTTTCTTTCGAATGCCCTCATTTCCAAATGATATAAATTGATATAGCACATATCCGGCAAGGAGCAGATAAATCAGGCCCCAAATGGAAAAGGCCAGCCCGGCTGGAGCGAAAATATTTGGGTAAGCGTCCGATATCGCACCGGTGGAACGGTTATTGATCGGCAGACCGTTGGCCAAAAAATTCACCACCACCATGGCGATATACGTAACTCCCGCAATAATTCTTATTAATATATTTTTCATATTTTTACAGGCTGGTTGCATCAGATAGGGACATTTCAATCTCCGTCTTGACTTCATTTCGGTACATCCACGGAGGAGTCCAAGGCGCATTGAAGCCGGCGTATGCTATGCTTCCTTTTACCACGACGTTGTCACAAGGAAGTGCCGAGAGCAGTTTTTCTTGCATCCGTTTGACTCGGGCGTCGGAGCGGTACCAGGAAAATATAAGAATTTGCTTTTTCCGAGCGAGCTGAATTCCCGCCCTTGGCGCTGAATTCACTCTCCTTATCCATAGCGGAACTATATGGCTGGCCAGGCGGCAATGTCAATAGCCGCTAAAACCACGATCGCAGATCATATCCGGATAAGAAATCCCGCCACACCGGCTAGCCGTGCGCTTTCCGCTATCCCACGCCCCGTTGACCAACGCCGGATACTCCAAGGCGCAAGCTTCGCCCGCAAAGAAGACCCGGTCTCCGACCGACTCTGCGATCTTGCGCCTGACGCCCGCATGCCCGGGCCGGACGCAGGGATAGGCGCCCCGGACCAGCGGATCGTTGGCCCAATCCGTGCGCACCCCCCGCAGGAAGTACTTGAAAGTGATCCAGAAAGGATGTGAGTTTTTTTCCTTTTACGCTGTTCGACGAACTGGAATGGAGTCAATGCTCAAAGCATGCGGCGAGCGGAACCCCGTGCTCCCGGACGTCCAGTTCGCGCCGGGGAAGGGGTGGACGCTCATTTCTGGCGCGGTTTTTCGGCCAACCTAGCCGATAATCCGCCCGCCGGTCGGATTTGTGTTCTTGACACCTGTCGGGGGCGGAAATAAGATAGTTCATCTATGGGGAAGGAATGCTAATCATGAAAATACTCAAGCCCGTCATGGCACTTTTGCTGTTGCTCGCATCGAGCGCCTTGGGCAAGGCGCAAACGAATGATGACTGGAGCGAGATCCAAAAGGTTTTGAAGGATTGCGTCGGTCGTTATCCCGGCATCAACAACAATGTTGCTACGTCGGGCTTGCCGGATGGACCGCTTCTCGGAAATGGGATCATGGGGGTCGTGGGTTCCTGCGATAAAGCCTGGGGCCGATTTTATATTACCACCACGGACTTCTGGACAGGGGCGCATCTGAATGCCGTGCCTCTTCCCATAGGCGGAGTGAATATCATTGCGGGCGGCAGTTCCGGAACGGGGGTTCAGCAGGAACAAGACATGCTGAATGCGGAGATCATCACCAGACTTTCCACGGGTCCGGTTGAAATGCACACCTGGGTATCGGCAACGCGAAATTTGCTGATCAGCGAGATATGGACCACCGGCCCCAAGCCCGTTGATATCACCGCCGAAACCTGGGTCCACATGACCAATACGGCGAAATACCCGGTTTCAAATGGAGTTTCCGGGATGAAGACCGGTTGGGTGAGCAGGGAAACCGAGAGCGGGAAAGAAATAGACTGGGTATGCCGGGCGGCGCTTGCCACGAGCATCATCGGGACCGATTACACCATGGATATGTCCGGGAAAAATACAGCCACGGCCAGGTTCACCCTGCACCCCGGGAAAAATGTCTATATCGCCACCGCCGTGCGCGCCGGAAAGAACATTACCGATCATATTTCAGGCTCTGTTGCCGAAGCAAAAGAGCAAAGAGAGGCAACCATCGGCGCATTGCATCAGGCCCATCTGAGCTGGTGGAAGAATTACTGGCTGAAATCATATGTCAGAACCTATGATCCGCAGCTGGAGCAATATTATTTCGGGGCTTTGTACGAGTCGGCCTGCGCATACAGAGAAGGAAGCATCTGCCCGGCACTTTTCGGGCCATGGGTCACTACGGACAAACCGAATTGGGATGGCAATTACACCCTCAGCTATAATCATCAGTCCACCGTGGTTGGATTTGCTTCCAGCAATCGCCCTGAGTTGCTCCGGCCCTATATGCAGCAGCGTTTCGATTGGGAAACCGAAGGAAGGAGGAGGGCCCGGCGGGGAGATATCAATTTCGTCACCGGGAACAGATGGGGAACGAAGTTCAAGGACGGCATATCCGGCATTTTCGACCCGATAACCCAGGCGCCCTGGGGGAATTCGGCCTCCGAAGACCTGTACATGGGCATGCTTTCCGGATCCGTCTGGGGCGCAATGCCCATCATCTGGTATTGCAATTATACGCAGGACATCGACTTCCTGAAAACGACCGCTTATCCTTATCTGAAGGGGATCGCCGATTTCTGGGAAGCCTATCTGGTCAAGGCCGAGGGGAAATGGGTCATCAAATATACGGCCTACCAGGAGTGGGCGAGCAACGATAACACCAACACGGCCCTCGACAATGCTTTTGTGAAGGAATTGTTCAAAAACATGATCCGGTACAGCATGGATCTGAATACGGACGTCGATAAACGCGCCCTGTGGCAGGATATCGTGGCTCACATGAAAGAGCTGCCGACAGGAAACTGGAATGGTCAGTTTGTGTTTAAGCTTTGCGATGAGGAGATGCTCAAGGAAGGCTCGTGGCCCGGACTTGCCCTCCTGGCCGGTCATGCCACGGCGATCACGATGAGCTCCGATGAAGACCTGAACAGACGATATGTCAATACGATCGATGCTTATAATTCATGGGAAACCAGTCCCAATGCCCCCGGCTTCCTGTGGGCTTCGGCCGTCAAGGGTGGATACCCGGCTCAAAGTCTCCTGGATCGTTTTCAGCATCTGCTCAGTCAAAATATGAGGAGGAACTTCACCGTTCCCAAAGGAGGTCACGGCACCGAAAGTGTTGCCAACCTGGAGTATATCAACGCTTGCATGCTGCAGAGCCAGGAAGGCTTTTTAAGACTCTTTCCTGCCTGGCCCAAGAAGCAGGCGAAGTTCGTCAGGCTCAGGGCCCAAGGGGCGTTTCTCGTATCGGGCGAACTGGCCAATGGCGATGTTTCTTATGTTGAAATAATCAGTGAAAAAGGGAAAGACTGCTCGGTATGGAATCCGTGGCCGAGCAAATCCGTATCCGTCACAGATTCGAATAATATGCAGGTTAAATATTCAACAGCCGGGGATAAGATTACCTTCTCAACCCAACCGGGGAAATCCTATACGATAAGGAACCGCGGGATTTCCGTCGAGCCGCCCTTGAAGACCGATAATAATGTTTCCATAAACATGGGGGGCCAGATATGGATGACTAAAAACCTGGATGTCAGTACGTTCAGGAATGGAGACCCCATCCCCGAAATAAAGACGGATGAGGAATGGAGCAAGGCCTTTCGGGATAAGATACCTGCCTGCTGTTATTATGACAACAATTCGGATGCCGGCCCAATTCACGGCAAGCTGTATAACGGTTATGCGATAATCGATCCTAGGGGTTTGGCTCCCGAGGGCTATCATATCGCTACCGATTTCGACTGGGTGCGTTTGGCCTCCCACCTGGGCGGGAGAGATACGGCAGGATCAGAAATGAAGAACGTCAAGAGTTTCAACGCCCGGATGGGCGGCTATCGAAACAATGACGGGAAATTTTATGGCCTGGGCGTGAATGGATACTGGTGGAGCTCGACTGTCCTATTTCAGGATGTCATGTGGAACATGGTCCTGAATCAAGGAAACAGCGTCGTTTTCCGGAATTATTCGAGACAGCAGGATGGCTTGTCTGTCCGGTGTGTCAAAGATCATTGATTGGTCATAGGAAATAACGGATGGGCGAGTCGAGTATTTCTAAGGGCAGGCAATTTTAGCTATTTCGCGGTCGGTTGGAACGAAGATTCACTCGAACGGCCGCAGCGCATCCATCTGTGTCATGCCCGAAGGCCCTCAGACGGTCCCTTACGTCGTGACCCCAACATCTATTTGCTTTTAGCGGCCCCTGGCCTGGCGAGGCTCGCCAGTTCCGCTCTGTCCAGGAAGCGGATCTCGTGGAGGCACCACTGGTAGCCGCTCCCGGGCGGGTTCCCTGGGAACGACGGGTCGTCCTGTGCGTAGGTGAAATTAGCCGAATAGCTGAGCCAGGCCGTGCGGCCGTCGGCGGAGATGAATTTGGAGGGGATGTTGACGAAGTAGGCCTGGGGCCCGAAGTCCTTCCAGTAAGCGGCCATCTTCCAGGGTCCGGTAATCGCGGGCGATTCCAGAATATAGGTATCCATCGACTTGACGGTCGGCCAGCCGTCGGTGATGCACATGAGGTACTTGCGGAGCGGGGCGTTGTAGGTCATCGTGACGCAGCCGCAGTGGTTGTTCCAGGAGAAGACCGGCCGGATCTTCGAAAAATCGCCGCTCCAGACCGCCTCCCCGTCTTTGCCGTAGCCGGCGAAGAACGTGTAGCTCTCCGGGTCGTTCATGGTCTCGGGCGAAGGCCGGACGCGGGCGAGATAGATCTCGTCGCCCGTGATCCAGCTCAGGTTCGCCGCCCGGGGATTCGGGTCGGGGGCGGAAGCGCCGTGGCCGACGAGGTAGGCCAGGCCGTCCGGCGAGTTCTCCATGCCCTTCCCGAAATCGACGAAATGGGGCGAGCCCATCTTGACCGGCTCGGCGCCCCAGACCGAGGTCTTCTCGCCGAAGAGCGGATCGGCCGGCGTGCGCGGCGAGGCCGTCCATGTTTTCCCGAGATCGCGGGAAACCCGGAAACCGACAAACGGGGCCAGGATCGGCCAGTTCATGCTCCAGGCCGGGTGGTTGAGCAGGCAGTAGGTCCCGTAATACCAGACGCCGTTGTGGACGAGCGAGCCGCAAGGGTATCGCCCTTCATACGGTTTGGGATCGCCGGCGACCGTCCCGAGATTGGCGATCTTCAGGCCGAGAGGATCGTCCCCTTCGATCCTGGCCTGCCCGGTGCGGGCGTCCTTTCCGGCCGACGAGCACTCCTCCGTCCCGACGCGGCCGTCGGTCCAAGGGGAATAGAGGTTTCCGTCGGAGGCCCATGAGGGGTACCAGGTATCGGCGTGTTCATAGGTCGCGTAGCGCCCGGTGAAGCCGATCTCGGCGATCTCCTCCGACCGTGGGACGGAGAGCTTGATGGCCCAGGAGTCCATCTTGACGTACTGCGGCCAGAGCTTGACCGCCGCCGGCTTCGGCTTTTCGGGCCCGGACTGGGCCGCCCATCCTGCGGTCAGGACCGCGAGTCCCGCGAAGACGATCACGAGCCAAGGCGCCTTTCGAAATGCTGTCATGGGGTACCTTTAATATAAGAATTTATCTATAGCGGAACTATATGGCTGGCCAGGCGGCAATGTCAATAGCCGCTAAAACCACGATCGCAGATCATATCCGGATAGAAATGCGTGAAGCTTACCATTACTAACCGCCCGTGAGGCTTGACCATAAAGTTTATTCAAACAAAAAATGTCGCCGGAAATTCGGATTCGGATTGCGGGCTCTGCGGAGTCCGGTAGCCGGATCCGGAATTTCATCGTTCCTGAAAGGGGACGACCGTTCCCATTCCTAGCTCTGAAGCCTCGTCCTGATTCAGATGCTTCAAAGAGGACGACGAAACGTCTATCTGACGTACGAAAGGCGAAGGCGTCACTTCTTCTTGCCGGCCAGGTGGACATAGAGATAAAGAAAGCCGGGAAGCGCCGAGATGGCGAAGAAATACACTTGCATCACTTTACCCGGAAAGGCGAGCGCGGTCACCAAAATGAGCAGGAATCCGCCCAAAATGAAGAGGGCGGCCGGGAGATTCTTAAACCAGCCGACGGCGCACCCCACGAAGATTAAGAAAAGTCCGGCATTGATTAGATAGTCTGTGATCGTACGATCCGCTTTATTCGAGGCTAAGTAGCTGACTGCTCCCAAGATCCCAAAGAGCGCCAAAAACGCAATAATCGTGCCGAAAACTCGCGCGACCCAGCGGACCGCCGAAACCGAAGGCTTGTCTAAAAAGGCGTTCATATCACACCCTTCCTCTCCTAATATCTGTGGTTCAACCTATATCACCGCGAAGAGGAGAAGTCAATTCGAGGAAGGCCGATCCAGAGATTCCGCACGGCGGGTCGATTCATCGAGAAGACCGGTCAAAAACAGGAATAAAAGGGCTCGGACCGAGGGGCCTGGCCGGAAGAAGATGAAGGGAGAAGTTTCGGATGACCTGAAAAAAGGGTTTATTAGGGCTCGGGGAAGACTCCGCCGTTCAAGCTCGTCATGAAAAGGGGAAAGAGAACTCCGCGATTAGGGGGCAGGTCCGTGGCTCGCCAAATCCGCGGCGATCTGGGAGGCGATGTAGATCTGGGTATGACGCGCGCGCAACACAGGCTTGAGATTGAGGATATAGAAGGCCCGAAACAAGTTGAGGGTCAACAAGACCATCAGCCAGAAGGCTTCGATCGCCCGGGGATGGTGACGGTAGACGTGATCGGCATGCCAATAGGTGGCCAACTCCCGAAAAGCCCGATTTTCGATCATCCACCGTTCATGACCCAGTTCGGCGATCTTGGCTCCGGAGGTCTCGGCTTGGGGGACCGTCGTCATCCAGATCCATTCCGGCCGGCCTGACCGACTCGGATTCCTGGGAAGCGGACGAGAGTGTGCCCAACCGCGCCCTGGGCTATACACGGGAAGGGAGCTCCGGAAAAGGCCGCGTCGTCAACGACAAGACCCTCCCCGGGCGGGGGAGTTCGGCTGGCGGCGGATACTCCACCGCCCCGGACATGCTCAAATACGTCGAAGCCCTCCGGGCCGGAAAACTCTATCTCCCGGATATCGCCAATGGAATGGGCATCGCCGGCGGGGCGCCGGGCATCAACGCCGGTTTGGAGTGGGACCCCCGATCCGGCTACGTCGTGATCGTCCTGACGAATTTCGATCCGCCGACGGCCGGGAACGCGGTCCGCCGGATCGTCGCCTGGCTCCCGGAGTAGGGCGTCTCCCAGCCGTTCTCTTGAGGATTTCCCCGGGCAGAACGGTGATTTCATCGATGATTTCCTTGCCGATGGATATCCGGAAGAAAACCGATATGAAAATATTCGAAACTTGGGCTGGATAGCCGAAGCCGGCTATTGTTTTATCGCCTCCGCGAACCGTTTGGCGCCTCCGACGACGGGCAACCGCAAAACGGTCCCTTTCAGATCGATCGTAAGCTCCGTCCCGGGTTTCGGCCATAAGGTAAAATCGCGATCGCTGGAGAAGATCATCAGGCCGATCCGCTTCCCCGCGGGGATGATCTGATCGTCCGGTTGGAGATCGAAGGTCAGGGGATAGAACTTGCCGGGAGCAAGCGGCTTCCCGGGCTTCAAGGAATGATAATCCCCGCCGTTCTTCAGGGATTCGTAATTTTGAGGATCGGCCCATCCGCGGTTGATGAGGTTTTCCGTGCTGATGGGTCCGTCGGTCCAAGGCAGCACCACGAGCCAGACGGACAGGTTGGCCGCCGGCCGGCTCGAAGCCAGGCGCAGGGTGATGCGGGGAGTGCCGGAGATATGAACGGGAGCCTTGAGTTCGGGCGTGGCATAGATCAGCCGGTGCGCGCTTTCGCCTTCTTTTGCCAATTGGGCCCCGCCGAATTCCACGTTGTCGACCAGCTTCTCGGTGACACCCTTCCGGCTCTTCGTGAGAGCCAGCCCGCCTTGACGACCGCCCCCGGGAAGCGGATACAAGGCGACATCGGAAGCTTCCGGATTGGGATAGTCCGCATAGGGCGTCGGCGGCATTCGGACCGCTTTTGTTCCGGGAGGGGGCGGGGGGGATTCCCGAACGATCCACGCCCGGGCGTCCTTCTCAACGCCGTTATCGATCCCGTAGAGATAGCGGGTGAACCACCTGTTAATCATTTCCATGGGGGGATCGCCGCCGTGGCCGCCTTGATGGTAATACATCTGCAGGGGGACCCTGCCCTTGATGGCCTTGATGATCCGGACGCTGTGTTCCGGAACGACATTCCAATCGTTGAACGCGTGGGCCATCAGGACGGCGGCCTTGATATTGCCGGCTTTTTTCAGGAGATCCCGGCGGGCCCAGAATTCGTTGTAGTCGCCGTGTTCGCGGTCTCTTCCCTTGGCGAACTCGCCGTCCCGGTACTTTTGATTGCAGATCTCGCACCGCGAGGGATTGCCGCTGTTGATGAAATCGTATAAAAAATCGATATCCTCCCCGAGCCAGCCTCCCGGGTGACGGACGAGGCCGTTGCTCCGGTAGTAATGGTAGTAAGACGTGTTGGGGGCGACGGGTATGATCGCTTCAAGGCCGGCCACCCCCGTCGTGGCGGCCGCGACCGGCAGGGTTCCGTTATACGAAGTCCCGATCATCCCGACCTTGCCGGTGCACCACGACGTCGCCTTGACCTCATCCCCGCCGTCCACGGTCGCGTAACCTTTCGCCCGGCCGTTCAGCCAATCGATCACGGCTTTCGGGGCATACTCCTCCGGAGTGTCTCCCACCGTGATGCAGCCCTCGGAACGACCCGTTCCCGGGGCATCCGAATGGACGACGGCGAAGCCGCGGGGAACCCATGTCGCAACGAGTCCCGACGAAACAAACGCCCGGTCGGGCTTGAAGGCCACCGGGGGCTGATTCTTGCGCGGCGGCGGAGAATCGCCGAGCTCGTGTTTGACGTCCCAAAGGGATTCTCTCGGGCCGCTGGTCCCGGCGAAATAGGGCGAGGAGGAATAGATGACCGGGACCCTCAATCCCCCGGTCTCGGTCTGCTTGGGGCGGGTGACATCGACAAAGACGCGGTCCCGCTTGCCGTTGCCGTCGGAATCGAATTCCGTCTCCACCCAGAGCGACTGTTTGATCCATTGCGACTCGTCCTGGAACTCCGGCACGATCTGGGCCTGGCTTTCTTGAAACACGGGATGGGCCGGTTTCGCGGGAGGCGTCTGGACGGGCCATACCGCGGATAGGGCGATGAGGCTTGCCGCCAGCACCGCGAAAGATTGTGAAACTCGCCGGGTGGAAGAGGGATGCACGAAAGCCTCCTGAAACCGATCTTGGAATGCCGAGAGATCGCCACGGTCTCGCCGCGCGCCTCGGTGATGCTTCATGTTTGCGGTCTTGGATGAGAGTTCGATCCCCCGGGCCCATAAAACCCGGGAGAGAGAAGGAGGATAAACAGCCCCTTTAGGGATGTCAAGAACTTACATCGTTCCGGACGGAGGAACCATTCGATAGGACGCTCGTCTTGGCGCCTCGGGCCTGAGGCGGACCGCGGAAGGCAACAGTCCCCTTCCGTTCCTGAAGCTGCCCCCGGCTTTCGTCACTAAGCTCCGGGCCTTGGAGGCCAAGTCCGTTCAGGAAGCGGTGAAAAAGAACCTGACCGGACGCGAAATCAAAATCCTTCTCGCCCGGCGCGATCTCGTCCTCAAGGAGATCGATTCGCTCATCCGCGAGAAGGGCGAAGCCGAAGTCCTCACCTGAGACGGTTTGCCATCGCGGCGCGCCGGAAGGCGGACCGGCTTGCTGGATCCGGCCTGGCTCGAGGCCCGCAAGGACTTGCGGTAGCCGTCGCAAAGGTCGCGCAGCGCCCTCAACCGGCCGGCCTGCGCCGGATCCCGCGCCAGGTCCTTTTCTTCGTGCGGATCGGCCGCGAGATCGAAGAGCTGTTCCAGCGGCGGAGAGGTCTCGATGTAGCGGATGTACTTCCAGCGTTCGGTGCGCACGCCTTCGCTCTTGGGGATCGGCCGCCGGCCGTCGTCGGGCGTGTACACATGCTCGTAATACCAGTGTTCGCGCCCCTTGGCCGTCGCGTCGCGCAGGAGCGGCTGCAGGTCCATTCCCTGCATGCCCGCCGGCACGGGCACGCCCGCCATGGAGAGCATGGTCGGCGCCAGATCGATGTTCAGGGCCATCTGCTGACGGCGTCCGCGCGCGGAGGCCGGGAGACGCAGGTCCCGGATGATGAGCGGCACACGGATGGATTCCTCGTACATCAGCCACTTGCCCTCCAGCGCATGCGCGCCGTCGATCGAGCCGTTGTCGGAGGCCTGGATGATGACGGTGTTGTCGTCGAGCCCCAGGTCTTTGAGGGCCTGGCCGATCCGCCCTATGGCCAGGTCGGCGCGGGCGATCAGGGCGTATTCCGAGCGCATCTCGGCCTGGAAAGCCTCCGGGTTTTCCAGCCATTCAGGGATCGCGTTCAAACCGCGGCGCACGATCTCCGGCAGCGCGTCGAACGACGGGCGCGTCAGGTTTGGCGGCCGCGGGATGGTCCTCCCCGCGACGGGGTCCTTGAATTCGGGATCGTAGTAATCGCGCGGGGGGTGCGGCTCCTTGAAGGCCACGATCAGGCAAAATGGTTGGTCCCTCTTGGTCTGCTTGAGGAACTCCACCGCCTTCTCGGTCATCACCGTCGTCAGGTAATGGGGCTGGCCTTCGATGACCTGCCTGAAGGATATGCTCTGCGGGAATCCATACCACAGATCGAACGCGTCCGCGGGCAGGGCGAGGGCACCGGCGACTTGCGGCTGGCCGACGGCGAACTTGCCGAGATAAGCGGTGCGGTAGCCGGCATCGCGCAGCAGCGCCGGGAACGTCCGCTGCCATTGCGCGGCGGACAATGGCGTCTTGAAGTCCTCGATCCCGTGCCGGCGCATGTATTGCCCGGTGAAGATGCTGGCCCGGCTGCAACAGCAGATGGCCGTGGTCACGAACGCCCTGTCGAACAACACGCCCTCCGCGGCTAGACGGTCCATGTGGGGGGTCTTGAGCGCGGCGTTGCCCGTGCAGCTCATCCCGTTGTACGGCTGGTCGTCGGTGAGGAAGAAGACGAAGTTCGGCCGCTTGGCGTCCGCAGCCGCTCTGGTCATCAGAGGCAAGGCGGCCAGGGCAAGCATCGTTTGGAGAAGGATCCGGACGAGGAGGCCCCGGATCCTTATATCGACGCATCGAATGAGGGTCGTCATCGCTCGGCCATGCGAATCCTGGCTGGCCGCAGGAACTCTCGGTTGAACCAGATGACTGTTTTCCATTGCTCCAAGTCCCGGATGGTACCGTGCTGGAAATCCCGGCCCGCCGCCAGCGTTGTTCCGTCGATGCTGATCATCGGGTTCTCCCATCTCAGGCCGTTCAACACCAGCGCCAGCCCGATGGCGGGATGGGCCTGGTCAGCGAACAGCGTTCCCTCGAGCTCCTTCGAGCCGGCCCCGCCGATGTGGTAGGCCCGTTCCGCAGGCTCGTATCGGGCCTGCCCCTGTTCGAGCTCGAGGCGAGGCGATTGCAGCCAGCTTCGTGCAAGCGGTACCAGGTCCCGCGGCTTCCTGTTCGTCAGGCCGTGGAGCATGATCCGCGTCTTCACCCGCTCGTCCATGCGGTAGTCCTTCCACTGGGTGAAGGTGGTGAGGTTGAAATGGGACGGCTGGTCGTTGTTGACCACCCATCGGCCGTCGCCGGGCACGGGCGTTATCGGCCAGTGGTTCCACCATCCGTAGACACTGGGCACGGACGCAGGCCGATATTGCACCGAGGCTTGGGCCGCAGAGTAGGATCGGAAGAACGGCGAATCGTATTTCCCCTCGGCGGACTCAAACGGTTCCGGGGAAACGATGTAGAACGGCTTATAGGCTCCCTTGAGATTCACCACGTGGATGTTGGCCTTGCGAGGATCTTTCAGGGCGACCGGCAGGTTGTTCCGCCACGAGTAATCATGGCTTTCCCCGGCCATGTTGACCAACGTAACCTCGGGATCGTCGATGACCTGATCCGGATGCTGTCCCGGCGGCAAAAGGATGATGGATTCCTCCCAGTCGTGTTTTCGCAGCGGCCTGGAATAGAACAGGTCGATCTTGCGGATGCCGATGCCGTCCGGATAGATGATGTAATACTCGTCGGCCCATTCGCCGCTGCCGTCGGCATCCTTCGCGACGAAGCGGTATTCCGTATCCACCAGGGCATATCGCCAGTGCACGATGGTCCTTGCCGGAGAGTTCTCGATGATGCGCACATGGCTGAAACGACAGTCGCGGTCCATCAAGGGTTCGGCGCAGCTGACGACGTCGGGGCCCCAGGTCTCCATCCATTCGTTGGTGTACCAGACGTCATCCTCCGTGACCCAGCACGGGACGAAGCCCGTGCCCCGCCAGAACACAAGACGGCGCTTGGATGCGGCAAAACGCACCAGAACGTCCGGGTGATCTCCCGTCCGCCACAGGCGGTCCCATTGCTTGGTGTAATTCAGCCGGGTGTAGAAGGCGCCGAACTCCGCCGGCTCGGCCGGCCCTTTCGGGAAGACCCGGGATGCCGATCGCACCGTGGGCAACGGCAGCCGGCTGTCGTGCAACTTCCGGATCTCCGCGGCGCCGAGCGCGCCGCCGTAGACTGCGACTTCATCCAGCCGGCCGTCGAGCAATGCGAAATTGCTCTTGGCGACATACTGGTAATCCGGCCACGTCTCGAGGACGGCGTTCCTGCCGATGGTCAGCTTGTGGCCGGCCGTCGGGCCTAGGACCGGACAGGAAGGCGCTTCGCCCACCATTTTGCCGTTCAGATACAACCGCGCGGCTTGCCCCGCATCCACCACCAGCGTCAGCATCAACCACTGCTTGAGCGGCAGAAGCGGGCCTTCCACTTCCACCCAGGCGCCCGGCTGCCCCAAAGCCATGGCCAGCTTGCCCGCATGGTTCACCCCCAGGAGCACGCCGTCCTTCTCCGCGCGTCGAAGATCGAAGACCGGGCTCCGGAACCACGGATACGATTCCAAGGCCAGCCAAGCGTTGATCGTGAATTGCGGCGGCAGGTCTTGACCAAACGCGGCGCGCTCAAGATAGCCGGTGTATCCGTCCAGCTGAATGGCACCGCCGCCGATGCCGGGAGCGGGATCGAAGAACCCGACGATCCGCTCGGCCTGCTTCGAGACGTCATCAAGCGTGGTCGAATCGATGAATCGGTCGAATGACCATCTGGCGACGAGTTGCCGGGCCTCCTGGGCCATGAGCTTGTCGCAGCCCAGGAACAACAGAGGGACCGCGAAGATGATCAGGATCCTCCGTCGCACAGTTTGGTCATCCTACTTTAAGCCTTCGGGCGATGTCAATAGGGTTCGACCGCGGAGGCCTGCCGCCATGCCTTGATGATCTTTCAGCGATAGCGGCCGGACTCCTCCACGATCTCCCCCACGCGCCGCACGCGCGACTCTAGCCCGTCGGGCGGGATCTGGTCGGCGACGTCCAGGACGAAGCGCGGCGCCGTCCCCATGACGGCCGGAACCTCCCGGACGTGCCGCTCGAATTCGGCCTCTCTGACGGACGGCTGGGTACGTGTATTTCGGCCATCGAAATTACCAACGGCCACTTCTCTCGCAAGATCAACTGCGGAGGCGAGGCCTATAAGGATTACGAAGAAGACACAGAACTCACAAAAACGTTCAACGTTGGCCCACAAGGCACTGCTTACGAACAACGAGGCCTCACCGGTTCGCTCCTTTCTGACTCGTCCCTGGCCGAAAACCTTCAAATTGCCCCGAACACGGTGAAGAAATACATCGGTATTCTCGAAAGCCTTTACATCGTGTTCCTCGTCCGGCCGTATCATCGGCAAATCGCCCGTTCCCTCCTCAGGGAACCCAAAGTCTATTTATACGATTCGGGGTATGTCAAAAACGACGAGGGCCGTCGTTTCGAAAATTCATGCGCGCAGGCGCTCTTGAAACACGTCCAGTTTCTTCGCGATGTGAACGGCCGGGAAGTCGAATTGCACTACCTGCGGACGAAGGACAAGCGGGGGGTCGATTTCGCCGTGGCCGAAGATGGACGCCTGACCCTTCTTCTCGAGGCCAAACTTAGCGACGACTCGCCTTCCCCTCATTTGACTTATTTTAAGGAAGCGATTCCCGAAGCGCGAGCGGTTCAGATTGTCGGCCGGCTAAGGAGAGAAAGCCGCGATAAGGGAATCGAAATTTCCCGGGCGGCGGAATGGCTTTCCCGTCTTGAAGCCTGACGAAGCGCCGTCCTGACTCGGATGCCTCGTGGAGGACAGGCGAAGCGCCGTCCTGACTCGGATGCCTCGTGGAGGACAGGCGAAGCGCCGTCCTGACCCGGATGCCTCGTGGAGGATGGCGCCTTCTCTCCTTGCGGCATTCCGGTTTCAACGTCCATAGTCTGGTCCGGACCGAAACCAAGTCTGAAGCCGAGCGAGTGGGAAAGTACATGATCCGGCCGGTCGTTTCCTTGGAGCGGCTAGAATTTATAGAGCCGGAGGGTCGAGTGGGCTATCGTATCGGCCGTGAGGACGGGGAGCAAGAGTCGATGGACTATCCGGAGTTCATCGCCCGGGTGACGTCCCATATTCCGGATAAAGGCCAGGTTATGGTTCGGTATTACGGACTTTATTCCAATGCGTACCGGGGGAAGGTGAAGAAGGCCGGTGCCCCAATGTTGCGAATTGTAGAACCCCTTCCTGAAGGTGTTCGTGATCTGCGGGTACTACGACATG
>Ga0315274_10002178_pt1 | contig 29766 bp, 33 predicted proteins | sample YL17G02_20_MG_FD_203700 | JGI IMG/M metagenome (GOLD analysis project Ga0315274, IMG submission 203700) | Sediment microbial communities from Yellowstone Lake, YNP, Wyoming, USA - YL17G02_20 | ecosystem: Environmental > Aquatic > Freshwater > Lake > Sediment | place: USA: Wyoming | collected...
CAGGTACCTACGGGACGGGATGGTAGAGATGACCCGCAGGTTCGGGGGTTCGATGAGCGGTTTCGCAATAGATCGGCTTGACCGATGCCCAACGGACCAAGAGAGCGCCTGGGCTGCCAGGCTACTAGACGAGGTGAGGGCATCATCAGCAGTACCCAACCTCGTCTACGCCATGAACTCCCTACAGGATGCCCGACACCAGGGCTTCTTGGCGGCCCGAGCCGAGTTCATAGGGAGCGACGGCGTCCCAATCACTGAGCTGAACGAATGGATGGAGAGATACAGGATGCTCGCCTCATATGCCAAAATCAAAGAGCCCTACATCGTGCCCCAGCTCAACGACGCGACCCCAGAGGCCTCCGAGACCAGCTACAGGATGGTCCTCGCGTATGGTGGCTTCACGTTCTTCGACGACCGCCCCCTCTACCTCACGATGATGGAGCGCATACTGGCAAACAACCCGCCGATCAGGACACGAAGCGGCGTCGCCTCCCTCTAACACGATCCCCCATTCGTCTCCTCCGTACTCCCTATAAGCCGAGAACACTCAGGCTTCGGTATGCCTATGGCTGGCACAAAGAGGAACGATATACACGCCGGGGACACCGTCGACGTGGTACTCAAGAATGATCAGGCGACGGGGAAACTCACCCGAGGCATCGTGAAGGAAATTCTCACAGGGAGCCAGTTCCACCCCCACGGCATAAAAGTCCGACTAACAGACGGGAAAGTCGGACGCGTCAAGGCCATCCAACCGAAGGACGATAAGACGACCACACCCAAAAAAAACGAATAACCCCATTAAACCACACACAACCCGCGACAACAACCTTCACCCCCCTACACAAAAATTTTTTTTTTCCCGTTATCATGTGTAGCACCCCATAAGCCCCCATAACCGACGCTGAAGGTTTTAATCCCCCCAACTCCCCAATCAACCCAGAAGGAGAACCCCTTGAAGGTCTACATGGACAACGGCTCAGGCGCACCAGTCGACCCAAGAGTCCTACAGGAGATGCTACCCTACTTCACGGACCACGTCGGTAACCCAAGCAGCTTCCACAGCGAAGGCTTCAGGGCACTCCGAGCCATAAACAAGGCACGCGAACAGATCGCCGCACTCATCAACGCCGAGCCCTCCGAGATATTCTTCACCGCCTCCGCCACAGAGGCCACAAACCTCGCCATCATCGGCGGCGCAAACAGATACAAGAACAAGGGCAACCGCATCGTCTCAAGCGCCGTCGAACACATAAGCACAGTAAACACCTGCAAGGAACTCACAAGAAGCGGATGGGAGTACCAGCAGGCCCCGGTCGATAAGCATGGCGTCGTCCTCCTCGACAAGCTCGACGAACTCATCACAGACAAGACGGTCATAGTCAGCGTCATGGCGGCGAACGGGGAGATAGGCACGATAGAGCCCATCAAGGAAGCCGCCGCCCTCACCCACGCCAAAGGCGCATACTTCCACACTGACGCAACCGCCGCCCTCGGAAAGATCCCACTCGACGTCAAATCACAAGACATCGACATGATGACCCTTAGCAGCAACGACATAAACGGCCCAAAGGGCGTAGGCGCCCTATACATCAAGAAGACCCTCCGAATCCGCCCCATCATCATCGGTGGAGGCCAAGAACAGGGACTACGCAGCGGCACCGAGAACACACCCGGCATAGTCGGCTTCGGCAAAGCCGCCGAGCTCGCCAAACAGGAGATGCCCGAGGAGTCTGAACGCCTCACCGAGCTCCGCGATCACCTCATCAAGGGTGTCACAACCGCCATCCCCAAAGCCTACCTCAACGGCCACCCTACTAACCGCACACCAAACAACGCCAACATCCGCTTCAGCTACATCGAGGGTGAGGCGCTCATACTCAGCCTCGACGACGTCGGCGTCCAGACAAACACCGGCTCCGCATGCGCCGCAAAGACCCTCGAACCAAGCGCCTGCCTCCTAGCCACCGGCCTCAAACCCGAAGACGCCCACGGGAGCCTCGTATTCACCCTCGGCAAAGCCAATAATAAGGACCAAGTCGACTACATCATACAGCAACTACCAGGGATCGTCAAGCGCCTACGCGCCATGTCGAGCATAACACCACAGGAGCTGAAGTAGAATGTACAGCGACAAGGTCATGGACCACTTCAAGAACCCCCGCAACGTTGGCAAGATAAAGGACGCCGATGGAGTCGGCACCGTCGGCAACCCCGTCTGCGGTGACATGATGACCATGTACATCACCGTCAAAGACGACAAGATAGAGGACATCAAGTTCAAGACCTACGGCTGCGGCGCCGCCATCGCCACGAGCAGCATGACCACCGAGATGGCGATAGGAAAGACTATCGAAGAAGCGGAAAAGATCACCCGCCAGAGCGTCGCCGACGCACTCGACGGCCTACCCCCAGTAAAGATGCACTGCAGCAACCTAGCCTCAGACGCACTACACGAGGCCATAAAGGACTACAAGAAGAAGCAGGAGGAGAAGAAAAAGTGAATGAGAAGGTAGTAAAGTGCCCGATGTGCGGCCTACCGAAGGGGGAGGACTGCGATCTAATGGTCGGCAAGGGCGGGGAGAAGACCCTCGTCTGCTGCTGCGAGAGGCTCCAAAAGAAAAGCGTTAAGAAGTAGTAGCAGGCGAAATACAACAGCACCTCAGTCGGAGACCACTTCTTGGACAAGATGAAACTCGCAACACGCCTTTCCGCAGTACTCAACGCGCCTTTCATCACGTTGGCTACCTTCATTCCTCTCATACTAATCTACGGCGTCGAGGGCGCCCCCCTGCTCGTCGCGATCACGAGTCTATTCAGCTGTATCCTCCCCCTCGCGATGGTCTACGGCCTGTTAAAGCTCGACTTCATCAAGGACTTCTACGCCCATGATAAGGACACGCGGTTCATACCATTCCTCTGGACGACCCTCTTCTACCTCCTAGGCGTCCTGAGCCTCATCCTAGTCTCGGCGCCACCCACCGTGACCGCCCTCATGGCGTGCTACTTCGTAAATGGACTAGTCCTAATGATAATCACCATCAAGTGGAAGATCAGCATCCACGCAAGTGGGATAACCGGCCCCTTCACGGCGCTTGTCTACCTACTCGGTGCCGTCATGCTCCCCCTGTTTTTGGTGGTCGTCCCCGTCGCCTGGGCAAGGGTGGAGTTGAAGGCACACACAAAGATGCAGGTGGCTGTGGGCGCTGTCCTGAGCTGCCTCCTCACATGGCTCCAGATGAGTTTCTATCTGCATAGAATATTCATTTAACAAGTTCTTAGGCCTCAACGATCTTTTCTCCTATTCCAACGCCGAAGGCATATGCCCGCTTCGCTTCGTCGCCGCTTGGTTTAAACACGAAGTCGATGTCACTCTCAACCATCTGGATGCCAGCCGCCTGCATCTCAGCCTCAACCACCTTCTTCGCTCCACCCGCCCAGCCATAGCTACCGAAGGCTGCGCCGATCTTGTTCATCGGCTTAAGCCCCCTCATGTAGGCTAGGAAACTTGCGACGGTTGGGAAGACGTGGTTGTTTAGCGTAGGGGACCCGACTATGACTGCCTTTGCCTCGAGGATGTCGGCGATCACGTCGCTGTTATGGCTTGACCCCAGGCTGTGTACCTTGACGTCTACTCCCTTCGACGCCACACCGTCCGCTATCGCCCTGGCGAGGATCTGCGTACTCCCCCACATCGTGTCGTAGACGACAACTGCCTTCTTCTTAGTCTCGCCCGCGACCCACCCTTGGTATGCCTCTAGTATTTTACCCGGGTTCTTCCTCCAGATGATGCCGTGGCTCGGGGCAATCATCTCCACTTGGACGCCCTCCAGAGCCTTCAACGCTCGGGACACGCTTCTCCACAGCGGCATCAAGATGTTCGCGTAGTAGGTCAGGGCTTCCTGCATCAGCTCCGCCTCGTCGACCTCGTCGTCGAACCTGCCGCTTGAGGCGAGGTGTTGGCCGAAGGCGTCGTTGCTGAATAACAACTTCTCCTCGGGCATGTAGCTGACCATCGAGTCGGGCCAGTGCGCCATCGGCACGGGGACGAAAGTCAGGCTCCTCTTACCGAGTTTGATCGACGGTTTCTTCTCTATGGGGGTGATCTTGATGTCTCCGCCGTAGTACTTCAGCAGGGTGTTTATGCAGCGCTCGGTCGCCACGATCTCGGCGTTCGGGCATGCCTCGATGACCCGCCTAATGCTCCCCGAGTGGTCAGGCTCAGCGTGATTTGCGACGATGTAGTCGACCTTCTTCGGGTCTATGACTTCACTGATCCTCTCAATTTGCTCCTCCGCGAAGGGAGCCTTCACGAAGTCTATGAGGGCAACCTTCTCGTCGACGACGAGGTACGAGTTGTAGCTGCTACCCCTGTGGGTGATGTAGCCGTGGAAGTTCCTTATGCTCCAGTCCACAGCCCCGACCCAGTATATGCCTTCCTTGACCTGGATCATTAAAACCGACCTTGAAGGTTTCGAGGGAAGGAACGAATAAAAGGGTTATGAGAGTGGGACATCGACATTGAGGAGGTCTTCCGCTATCTGCGTGTGGGGGAAGACCTTTCTTGCGGCTTCGAGGAGGGGGCTCGTGTCACCGTATCGGCTGCTGATGTGGGTCAGTACTAGACGCTTTACACCCGCCCTCTCAGCCACCCCCGCCGCTTGACTCGCCGTAGAGTGACCATCCTCGGCCGCCCTGTCGGCGAGTTCGTCGCCAAACGTCGCCTCGTGGATGAGAAGGTCGGCACCCGAAGCCAACTTGACGACATCGTCACTGGGCCTCGTGTCCCCCGTATAGACGATGCGTCTACCCGGTCGGCGTGGATCGGAAACGTCGCTGGGCCTCACTATCTTGCCGTCTATATTAATGTCCTCCCCGTCTTGGAGTCTTTTCCAGAGGGCGCCCACGGGGACGCCGAGAGCTCGGGCGGTCTCGGGGTAGAACTTACCCGGCCGAGAATTCTCCATTATGGCGTAGGACCAGGCTTCGAGCCTATGTTCAGCCCTGCATGTCTCCACTTTGAAGTCCCTCGACTCGTGTACTACCCCCGGTTCGTGTATCTCATGCACCGTGACGGGAAACCCGGGTCCGCCCAGGGTGTTTGATACTCCTTGAAGGAAGGCGTGTATGCCCCTTGGACCGAAGACATCTAGTGGTTCTTCTCGTCTCTGAAGGGTCATGGACTGGAGGAATCCGGGAACTCCAAGGACATGGTCGCCGTGGAGGTGGGTGATGAAGATCAGCTTTACCCTGCTAAATCCTATATGGGCCGCGACCATCTGCCTCTGTGTGCCCTCGCCACAGTCTAGGAGTACGACGCCACGCCCCATCTTTACCGCCACCGAGGACGAACTCCTCTCCGGCGTCGGCATACTCCCGCTAGTCCCCAGAAAAACGACCTTCAAGCCAGTCAACCGCCGGGGGCTATTTTCCTTGCTGCCCCTCGATCCAGCGGATCGCCTCCAAGGCTGCGGCGCATCCGCTACCGCAGCTTGTCACGACCTGCCGGTACTCCCTGTCCACGAGATCACCAACCACGTATATGCCCTGCTTGTTCGTCTTGACGCCCTCTGTCTTGAGGTAGCCGTCATCGTCCATATCGAGCTGGCCTCCGAAAATGGCTGTGTTCGGATCCCAGCCCACCGCTATGAGGATGCCGTCGGCGTCGACCCGTCGATCCACACCAGTCTTTAAATCCTTTATACGAACCTGCTGCACCCGTTTATCTCCCAAGATCTCCGTGACCGCCGTGTTGTAGAGGAATTTTATCTTCGGGTCTCTCTCCGCCTTATCCATTAGGCATCTACAGGCGCGTATTTCGTCCCTCCGGTGAATGATCGTCACCTCTGAGGCGAATTTGGCGAGGTCGATCGCCTCCTGGATGGCTGAGTCGCCGCCACCGACGACGATGACTTTCTTGTCCTCATAGAGGACGGCGTCGCATGTGGCGCAAACAAACACACCCCGCCCCATCAGGCGATCTTCTCCCGGGACGCCGAGCTTCCTTTGAGTCATCCCTGTCGCCACGATCACGGACCTTGCCTCCAGCACCTTCTTGCCCATAGAGACCCTGTATGGTGTCGAGGAGAAGGCGACGCTTGTGGAGTCGGCTTCGAGGAACTCGGCGCCGAACCTCTGGGCGTGTGCCTTGAACCTGTCTGAGAGTTCCGGACCGGTGATGCCGTCTGGGAAACCGGGGTAGTTGTCGACTTGGTACGTGAGGGCGATCTGACCACCTATCATCGGCCCGGTGACCACGAGCGTCCGTAGCCTGGCACGCGCCGTGTAGAGTGCAGCCGTCAGGCCAGATGGCCCCGCCCCGAGGACGATCACATCATACATTTTATGGCCTTACCTCAGGCGCAGCCCTTCAGGATGTTTTCAATCGTGCCCGCGAGGTCGGTTAGGGTCTCCAGACCCACGACCTCACCTACCTCGGTGCCTCTGCAGTAGACCTTGAAGGTCGGTGTTCCTATTACCCCCTTCTCTATGGCGAGGCGGCGATTCTCCTTACTCTCCATGACATTTAGGCGGGTGAATTTCGCCTTTCCCGCGAGCTTGCCAGGTAACTCATGGACGGCGGCCTCGATCCTTTTACAGGTTGGACATGATTGGTGCCAGAATTCAACGACAACTGGGCCCTCGGCCTTTGTCACCATCGAGTCCCAGTCGGCGTGTTGGAGGTCGATCAATGACAATACGGGTCACCAATGGAGTGTTCGGGTGGGCCGGATTTAACCCGTTCCCCCGTCTAGACCTCGGCGAAGTTGAGGGCCCCATCGGTTATAATCAATTCGTATAGCTGGTTGGGGTAAGGTTTGAGCCTGAAGCTCTCCAGCTCCTCGCCCGTCATGATCAGTGTGAGCTTCATATGTTCATAATCGCGGCCACCTCCGGGGAGGACGTTCTGGAAGCTCTTGGTGACCTGTATGACCATCTGGCTTATCTCCTCGGGGACGTCTGGGTTGCTCATCATCATCACCGGGGGTCGCTGGCGGACCTCGACGAAGTCGATCTGGAAGCACTCCCTGCCCTCGGGGTCCTTCACTGATCGGACGGACTGGACCTTGATGTGAATCTTTGAGCTGATCATGGTTTTCGCTGTGATGTGTGTCGTTGAGATATAAATGAGTTGAGTGCTCAGTCGAGTTCCCTGAGCTTGTTCGCTATGAGACCAGCGACTGAGACCTTGCTGAAGGGGGACTCGATTGTGTCGGTGGCGAGTATCGGGTCCGCGCCGGCTGTTCTTATCTTCTCCTCCGCGCCGGGCATGTAGAGGACGTGGGTGCAGGCCGCAGCCACCCTTTTGGCTCCTTGAGCCTTGAGAGCCTCGACCGCCTTCGCCATCGTTCCTCCGCTGCTGATCATATCGTCGAAGACAACCGCACGGCGCCCGGCTATATTGAGATCTTTAACCCCTATAGTTATTTCACCGGTCCTGCGGTCGCGGGTCTTCTCGAAGAAGTTGTAGCCTCCTCCTAGGACCTCGGACGCGGCTTTGGCGATGTAGATGGCGCCCTTGTCTGGGGATAGGCTATAGGCTTTGTCGAATCCCTGTTTCTTGAGGTACTCAGCTAAGAGGAGGACGGCGGATAGGTTGTGGAGCTTTACGTTGTGATTTGCCTCTATGGCGCGCGTCGAGGCCTCGTTGTGGATGTTGACGACGACTATGTCGGTCACGCCGGAGGCCTCTAGGAAGCTAAATATCACGTCGAGGCTCAGCGCCTCCATTTCTAGGAACCTCTTGTCCTGCCGGGCGTAGGCGAGGTAGGGGACGACCGCGACTATGCCCTTGGCGCCAAAGTCCTTCGCAGTCCGCGCCATCAGGAGGAGCTGCATGAGCTTCGAGTCTGGGTTGGGGGCCGTGGTCTGGACGATTACGACCTTCTCGCCGGCCACGGGCTTTGCTAACTTAATATAACTCTCCCCGTCGGGGAAGACGCGGTGCTCGACGGGGTATGGCTCCACGCCGAGGGCTTGCGCAATTCTCCAGCCGAGTCCGAGGGAAGAGGGGCCGGGTATGACGATCATACGGGGGGAGGATAGTCGCAACCAGTAGATAAGGGGGACCCTGCTAGATCGTTGCTAAGAGTAGAAGCAAGCCAGCCGTGATCGCGGCTGCGGCCCAGACCCTCTTGTCCCACTTGAATATCTTCATCCCATCGAAGAGGCCGAAGGGGATGAGGTTGAAGAGGGCGAGGAAGGCGTTTATCTCGATGCCGTACTGGGCGAGGAACCCCCATATGCTAAGCGGCGTGATTAGATAGATCGTGAGATAGATGATGGCCTGAGCTATGTTCGTGGCGGGGCCGGCTATCGAGATCTTACCGTACTCGTTCAAGTTCCTGAGACCGGCTATCATGACAGCTCCCGGTGCCACGATCATCAGTGGTAGCACCGAGGTCTGGAGCAGGACGAAGGAGAGGAATGTAAACAATAACCCCATTGTGCTCAGCCTAAACTCCGCCCACATGCCGAGTCGCTGGGCGGCGAACTTGTGGGCGAGCTCGTGTAGGATGAAGGCGAGGGCCAGTATCGAGACGACTCCGATGACGAAGAGGGGCTCGATGGTAAAGTAGCTCCAGATCTTTAAGAACGGCAGGGTCATGATCACGAGCAGCCCGATGGCGAGGTCCCTGAGCTCCTTCTTGCTGAACCAGTAGGGCCGGATGATTCGGCTCGTCGAGTAGTTACCGTAGAACCTGTCCGAGGAAGTGTACTCACCGATAGGGACGGTGCGTGGCTTGGTCTGGTCATACTTACCGATGCAGTCATGGAACTCGGGGAGCCTGTGCTGCTCGCAGAAGTAGCCGCCGCAGTAGTTGCATCGGAAGGGCATGTATGTCTCGACGCCGCATTTTTCGCACTTGACCATCGGGCCTTCCCTCGGATTAGGCGGGTTGCCCCACTTTAAGACTTTACTGAACTGGAAAAAGAAGGGGGGGTTACGCCGCGGCTCGCTTTATCGCGGCGACTATCTTCTCCTTGCTGGGGAGGAGTTCTCTTTCGAGCCGCGGGTTGAAGGGGAGGGGGATGTTGGGTGTAGCGACACGGATTGGGGGCGTTTTAAGGCTCTTCAGCGCCTTCTCCGCGGCCAAGGCGACGACCTCGCCGCTGAAGCCGTAGCGGAGGTAGTCCTCGTCGACGACGACTAGGCGCCCGGTCTTCTTGACGGAGTCTATTATCGCCTCTTCGTCGAGGGGGACTAGTGTCCGTGGGTCGATGACTTCGACGCTGACCTTTCCCTTGAGTTCGTCGGCGGCCTTCATCGCCTCCTGGACCATGAGGCTTGTGGCGACGACGGTGACGTCTTCGCCTTCTCTGACGAGGTTGGCGGCTCCCAGGGGGACCTCGTAGGGTTCCTTCGGGACCTGCCCCTTGATGGGGTAGAGGAGCCTGTGTTCCATGAAGATCTTTGGGTTGGGGTCTCTGATGCTACTGATTAAGAGTCCCTTGGCGTCGTAGGGGTTGCTTGGGACAACGACCTTGAGGCCGGGCATGTGGGCGAAGAGGCCGTGGAGGCTCTCGCTGTGTGTCGCGCCGCTGCTCGTGCCGGCGCCTGTGAGTACGCGTAGGGTCATGGGGACGCTGACGGCTCCGCCGCTCATGTAGGTGCTCTTGGCGAACTGGTTGAGTATCTGGTCCATGGCGACGAGGCCGAAGTCGACGAGCATAAGCTCCACGATGGGGCGGTAGCCGGCTATGGCGGCTCCTACTCCGGCTCCTATGAAGGCGGTTTCGGTGATGGGGGCGTCGCGGACGCGCTCGCGGCCGAACCTCTCCTTGAGTCCCTTGGTCGCCTCCCTCCACTGGCTGGAGACGTTCTCACCGAAGACTATGACCTTCGGGTCTCTCTCCATCTCGGCGATGTGTGCCTCGTTTAGTGCTTGGCCGAAGGTGATCTCTCTCGCGGGCATCTCAGTCTGCCTCCTTGAAGACGCAGGTGTATGCCTGCTCTGGTGTGGGCTCCGGGCTCTTCGTACCGAAGTCGATGGCTTTCTGTACCTTGGCGGCCTCCTCTGCCCTTATCTGGTCGTCTACATTCTTCGGTATCCTCTGCTTGAGGAGGTCTATGGGGTCCCATTGTCTCTCCTTCTCGTTTGCCTCTAGGCGTCCCTCGAGGTTTCCTTCGAGTTGGTGGACTTTGAACTCTAGTAGGGTGGGGCCCTTGCCTGCTCGGGCGCGTCTGATGGCTTTGCCCGCCGCCTTGTAGACCTCTGTGGCGTCCCAGCCCGTGTGGGTGGTGCCGGGCATGCCGTAGTTCTTCGCCCTTTGGCTGACCTTGTCGATGCTGAGCTGGGGGTAGTCGATCTCGTGGCCTAGCATCCGCTGGACCTCGGGGCTGCTGTTTTCGCAGACGAAGACTATGGGGAGTTGCCAGCAGGCGGCGAGGTTGAGGGTCTCCTGTACTCCGCCCTGGTTGCTGCCGCCTTCGCCGAAGTAGGAGACGGCGACGTTTCTCTTCTCCTCTAGTTGGTTTGCGAGGGCGTAGCCGGCTGTCATGGGGACGCTGCCGCCGACGATGCCGTTGGCGCCGAGGGCGCCTACTGAGGGGTCGAATGTGTGGTAGGGGCCTGCCTTGCCGTGGTTGAAGCCGGTCTCCTTGCCCATGAGTTCGGCCATGAGCTTGTCGGGGTCGCATCCCTTGGCTATGAGGTGGCCGAGGGCCCTGTGGGTGCTGCCGATCTGGTCGCCTTTCCTGAGGTGGGCGGAGACTCCGGCGGCGACTGCCTCCTGTCCGGTGTAGAGGCCGAAGCGTGCGGGTATCTTTCCCTCCTTGGTGAGTCTCCTGACCGCGTTTTCGAATGTCCTTATGCGGATCATGGTGCGGTAGAGTTCGGTTGTCTTTGCGTCGTTTAGGCTCATGGTTGGCTCTGGTGTTGTGTGGGGGTGTTTGGATTTAGGGTTAACTGGTGGCGTGTGCGTGGGTGGGGGGGTCCTTCATCGTCGTCATGATTTCGGTTATTTTAGCCGATTTTTTGGTTTGGGGCTCTTTTATGGGTTGTTTGACGACGGCGGACGGCGGAGGTTGCATCGTGTGGTCGGCGTATCTTGGTGGGGAATTTGTGCTCCTTTTGGCTAGATCCGATCATGGATGGGGATTCGTTTCCGGCTCCGTTTCATGGATGGGGCCGTTTTCTGGGTTATTCCGCTGACCCCCTTTTCCTCGCGGGGTCCCGGGTTGTGGTGTGCTACACACGATAACGGAAATTTTTTTTTTGGGCGTGTTTTGTGTCAGGTCTCTTCGTCGTTCGTCGTTTTCAGTCCTTCTGCTTCGGCGATCTCGTTTAGGCGTTTGTCAGGGCTGAGGAATATGTCTGCTTCGGCATGTGCGGCGGTGGAGATCTGGAGGGCGTCGGCTACGTAGATGTGGTGTTTCAGCGTGAGTCGCCACGACTCCGAGAGGGCATCGAGGTTCAGCGGGGCGACGCGGAGCGCGTTCATCCTGCTCATCTTCAGGGATTCGCCGATCATGTTCTTCATGGCGGGGGCCGCGCTCCCCTTCGGTATCTGTCCGAGTCTCTCCTTGCGGTCGAGCGCCCCGAAGGCCTCTCCTATGTTCCAGACTGAGAAGGTGATTATGGTCTCGCCGCGCTCGGCGCCCCTGTAGAGGGCGTCGAGGGCCTCGGAGCCGGGTTCCTTCACGTAGCGCTTGATGAGGCTGCTCGTGTCAAGATATGCGGTCCGCACGGCCCTCCCTCATCTCCCTGATCGTCTCCGCCGAGTCCTCGGTGGACGTGGGGCGGCGTTCCTCGATCTCCCTGAGGCTCGGGTACTCCATCGCCTCCCACCCCATTTTCTTGGTGAAGGCCTCAAGGATGGATTCGGCGTCGAAGGACTCGGCGGCGTCGCCCATGAGTTCGCTGAGGCTCCTCGTGTCGCCGTAGAGGTTCTGGGCCGTCCTCTTTATCCTCGTCAGCCTTTCCTCTTCGACGTTGATGGTGGTCTTGACGGTGGTCGTATGGCTCACCATATGTATGGTTGTATGGCTTACCTTATTAAGGTGGTTGGGTGCGGGGAAGGGTATATTCTGGTTGGTTTGGTGGTGATGTTTGCATGTCCTCGGGGGCGCGTGTTGGGCGGCTCAGGGCGAGGCTGCTTGAGAGAATTGTCAAGGCCTTCGCCGAGGCCGACCCGTACAGGGCAGTCACCCATAACAAGGGCATAATGAACGGCGTGTCCGCCGTGCTCCTCGCCACCGGTTTCGACACCTGGGCGGTGGAGGAGGGCGCCCACGCCTGTGCGTCCCTCAGCGGTGCCTACAGGCCCCTGTCCACGTGGAGGCGTGGCGCCGATGGCGGGCTCGTGGGCAGGTTGGAGATGCCGCTCAGCGTCGGCACCGTCGGCGGCGCGTCAACGCTCACCCTGTGGCCAGGATCGACCTCAAGTTGCTTGACGTGGGGGGCGCCGTGGAGTTTGGGCTGATCGCCGCCTCGGTGGGGCTGGTGGCGAACCTCGAGGTGCTCTACGCCCTCGTATCCGAGGGAGTCAAGAGCATACAATAATCCGGTGGCTACTTCTTCTTGATGACGATGGTCGTCTCTTCTCCCTCTTTCTTGATGGAGACGACTGTATGGCCTAGGCGCTCTGTTAGGCGGCGTAGGTCCTCGTAGGCGGCGGGGTCGTCGGCGTGGACCTCAAGCGTCTGGCCGGAGGCGAGTTCGTCTAGTGCCATGCGTGTGCGGAAGACGGGTTCGGGGCAGAAGAGGCCGGTGCAGTCCAGTTCCTTGTCAGCCATTCTACTCTTCCTCCTCATTCCTAGCCCTCGGGGGCTGGGTCATTGGGATCACATCCTCCCGCACATATTGAAGGTACTGGCCCTGGTCGACGGTGTTGAAGATGGTGACGCTGCCGTCGCGTACTAGGCCGACTGTGTAGCCGTACTTCTTGCTCTTCGCCAACACGTACCAGGGGTCGCCGATGCTGTCATACTCCTTGAAGAGTTTGGTGTCGACGAGGTCGGGGCCGTAGAGGCTGAGCTTGTTGATGTTGGGGATGTTCATGTTCTCGAAGAAGATGACCTTGGTGCCCTCCTTGTTGGCGACGTGGAACTTCTTCATCGTCTCGGGGAGGATGCGCGCCTCGACGATGACGCCCATCTCCCCGTAGGCGATCTCGCTGAGCCTGTTGGCGATCCTGTTGGCGATGGCCTTCTTGTCGACGACGACGAGGTAGGTGCGGTTCTGGTGCTCGCTCATGCTGAAGAGCACCTCCTTCGTGGCGGCGGCTGGTAGGACCTTGCCCCTGTGGTAGTTGTAGACGATGTGGTCGTAGCTGTAGAGGCCGGTGAGGACGTTGTCGTTGATGGAGACGTTGGCGACCTCGGTGAGTAGGGTGAGCTTGAAGTCGCCCTCGGCGTACTCCTCCTCGACCTTGTGCCCCTCGAGGGCGACAGCGACATCGGCGAGTTTCTTGTATTCCGTTGAGACGAAGACCTTCCCAGCCGTCGGCAAATCTTACACCTAGAGGAAGGGGAAGGAGAGGCGCCATTTAAGGCTTCATGGGAAAAAATTCCGGTGCTCACCCGCTGAAATGGGTCGTAATAGATCATAGAACGCCCTCTCGTTTGGGTTCTTCTAAGTGAATTTATCCGTTGAAAGGGCGGATTCTCCTCCATGAGCGAAGTCCGCCTCCTCGAGGGGGGCGAGTTCGAGGAGTACGTCCGCCAGAGCCTCGACGCCTACCCCGTGATGATGGAGAACATCACCCCAGAGACCCAGAAGACATGGATCGAGAACATGAGGAAGGCCCAGTCGGGGCCAGGGCCCATCCACAACTACGGCGTCTTCCGCGGGGGGAAGATGGTCGGGGGCGCCCGGTACCACGACTTCGACATGAACATCCACGGCGCCATCGTCAAGGCCGGGGGCGTAGCCAACATCTTCGTCGACCTCCTCCACAAGAAGGAGCACGTCGCGAAGGAAATCATGGAGCACTTCCACACCCACTACCGCGACCAAGGTGTACCAATAGCCTCCCTCTACCCCTTCCGCCCCGACTTCTACCGCAGAATGGGCTACGGATACGGCAGAAAACTCAACCAGTACAAGATCCAGCCCGGCGACCTCCCCCAGGGCGACAAGACCGGCATGGACTACCTGACCCCCACAGACGCCAAGGCGGCCACGGAGTGCTACAACAGATACGCCAGGGCCACACACGGCATGGTCATAAAACCCGAGGCCACCGTCACACGCCTCATACAGCGAAACAAGATCATCGGCTACCGCCACGGCGACCGCATCGAGGCACTCGCCAAGATCAAATTCGAAAAGGTCCGCCCCGACAACCCCCTCCTCCAGAACATCACCGTCAACTACCTAGTCTACGAGAACCCCGAGGCCCTGCGCGCCATACTCACATTCCTCGGCACCCAACTCGACCAAGTCGACAGGATCATCTTCGAGACCAGCGACGACGACCTCCACCTCCTCCCCGCCGACCCACGGGACGGCGAACAGGCCATGTACTACACCTGCTGGGAGACGAACCGCCAGGCACTCGGCATAATGTACAGGGTCCTCGACACGAGGCACCTCTTCGAGGCCCTCACGAGCCACGACTTCAACGGCGAATCCCTCCGCCTCAAACTCACCATCAAGGACAGCTTCCTCCCCGAGAACAGTGGCTCCACCCTCATCCAGTTCAAGGGCGGAGAGGCCAAGGTCCTAGACAGGGGCAGGCACGACGTCGAGGCGGCGATGAATGTTGAGTGGTTCAGCAGCCTCATCATGGGCGTCGTCGACTTCCGCGCCCTCTGGACCTACGGGCTAGCAACCGTCTCCGACGTCGCCCACGTCGAGACGCTGGACCGCCTCTTCCACAGCAGGGAGAAGCCGGTCACCATGGAGGAGTTCTAGCCCCCACGCCTCACGCGGTCGAGGTTAGTCCTCGCCTCAGCAGGTGAAGCCTCGATCCACGATCCCCAGAGCGACCCCAGCTTCCCGCAAGGATAATCGACGCATCTGCCGCAGTTCTCAATCCCCTTCTCCTTGGCACATATTCTAACCGGGCACTTGGCGCAGAAGGCGTGCAGTCTATCGCTGTGGCAGCCGTCGCACCAGATGTCCTCCGGCTTGTAGTCGCCCTCCTCCGGGTTGGACCAGAGCCTCGCGATCTCCGCCGCGGAGGCGTAGTCCCTCCTCCTCGTGGCCACATAAGCCCTGCACTTACCACAATCCAGCCCACAGCAGGCCACCGTCTCAGTCATGGTTCATCGATCTCCCTTGGTCATCCGCCGTCGTAAGTTTGGCGGCGTCACCTGACCGCCTCGCGTACAGCCTCATGTAGGGGATTATCCGCTCTATGATCTTGTTCTCCCCCTTCTTCAGGTGCTCCTGAAACGTCGTCCTCTTCACCCGTTCCCTCCTCGCGATCTCCTGAATATCCGCCGACCGGGGTAGCCTGTAGTAGCCGTGGCCGTAGGCGCGGATCATGGCGTCCATCTGCTTCCCCGTCAGCGAGGAGAAGACGGAGTCCGCCTCGAGCAGGTTCCCGGAGAGAGACCCCCTCACCTCCGCCTTCTCCAGCACCTCGACGGTGAAGTCCCTCCCCTCGAGGCGCCTCACCACCTCGGCGAAGTCCTCATGCCTGAAAAGAACCAGGCGATAGTACTCCCAGCCCCCCCTCATCACCTCGGGGGAGACGACGAGCACCGGCAGGTCCTCGACATTCATCCCGACACTGTTCTCCGGCGTGCAGAAGCACGTGGACTCGATGAGGTGAATACCGCCGCCCTCCGACTCCCCGACGATGGTGGCGATCTTACCCACTTCCTTGAGGACCTCCCCGTATTCTGAGGGATCACCCACCTCGACCTCAAGAACCTCGTTCACCCTATTACACCACGTGTAAACCCGCATAGATGGGTGCCTTTCACTCAACTCAAGAAGGGCGCCCTCATGCTTAACGCGGAAAAGTACCTCGAAGGCAGTCACATGACAGCCTTCGACGTGTGAGTAAATAGAAATATCGCCGTCACGTGACGCCTCGGCTACTTGAGGACCTCACCGAAGACCCTGAGGTGGTTGCCCCCGAGGATCTTCTTTATGTCCTCCTCCTCGTAGCCTCGGCGGACCAGCTCCCGGGTGATGTTCGGCATCTTCGAGGCGTCCTCGAGCCCCACAGGCGGCTTGCCTATGCCGTCGAAGTCGGAGCCCAGCCCCACATGGTCCGGCCCCACCCTCTTGACGATGTAGTCGATGTGGTCTACGAGCTTCTCGACGGTCGCGTCCTCCTTGGCGACAAAGTCGGGGGCGAAGTTCATCCCCGCCACCCCGCCGTGATCCGCGAGGGCCTGAAGCATGTCATCCGTGAGGTTCCGCCTGTGATCGCAGACGACGCGGCTGTTGCTGTGGCTCGCAATGAAGGGGCCCTTCTTCACCTCGGCGACGTCCCAGAAGCACGTGTCGCTTATGTGGCTCGTGTCGAGGACGATGCCGAGCCTGTCCATCTCCTCTATCGCCTTGACGCCGAGGTCGGTGAGCTTGCTCCCTGCCCGTGATGCGGCGAGGCCGTCGGCGAAGGGGGTCCTCCAGTTCCACGTGAAGCTGATCATCCTGACGCCGAGCTTGTAGAAGCTGCGGAGCACCCCGAGGTCCCCCATGAGGGGCTCGGCGCCCTCGATGGCGAGGAGGCCGCTGCACATACCAACCCCCTTCGCGGCGAGTATCTCCCCCACGGAGACCACCGGCACGATCCCCTCCTTATTCGCCTCCATCTCCCTGTAGAAGACGTCGGTCATCTGCATCGCCGTGAGCAGGGCATCCGGCTGCCCCTCCCGGCGCCCCGTGTACATGGCGAAGGTCTGGCAGTCCACGCCCCCCTCCCTCATCCGTGGGAGGTCGAGGTGACCCTTCTCGCCGCGCTCACCGAGCCTCCTCGCCGGCGGCTGCCCGTAGGTCTGCGGCATGAACGCCATCAGCGTGTCACAATGGGTGTCGACGACGACGGCCTCCCCGTGGATGCGCATCGCCTCCTCCTCCTGCCTCTCAGAGAGCTTGACCATCACAATCCCCTCAACCATGCACCTTAGGTGTAAAAGGTTTAAGGGCGACCCTTTACCCTCACTTTCATCCACCCCACCGGAAAACAGCGGGGTAGGTTTAAAAATAGAGGACTATAAGACACAGGAGTCCAGAGGCGGCGCGGATGCTGATCAAAGAGGTCATAATAAAGAACTTCATGTCGTACGAGTACGCCCGCATCCCACTCAGGGACGGCGTAAACATCGTTTGCGGCCCCAACGGCGCAGGCAAGAGCAGCCTCCTCCTCGCGATCTGCGTCGCCCTCGGCGACACCTACACGGAGAGGAGCAAGAAACTCAGCGACCTCATCCGCTGGGAGCAGGATCAGGCCGAGGTCAGCCTCATACTCGACAACAGCCCACGCGACGACGGTAAGCGCCCCGTCCCCATGTTCAACATAGACGAGGTCCGCCTCGCACGCAACCTCCGCCGCGACGGAAAATACACCTTCGAACTCAACCAACGCACCGTCAGCAAGGCCGAGGTCGTAGAACTCCTGAAGGGGTTCGGTTTCGACCCGGATAACATGCTCATCATCATGCACCAGAACATGCCGGGCCGCTTCGCCAACCTCAGCCCACAGGAACGCCTCGTCATGTTCGAGGAGGCCGTGGGCTTCAACACCTTCCGCCGAGACATCGTCGAAGCAAAGCAGCGCCTAGGAGGCATACTCAGCGAGGAGAAAAGCCTCAACCAACTCCTCGACCGCGCCCGCGAGACCCTCGCATACTGGCGCGAACAGAACGAGCGCCTACAGGAGAAGAAGCAGCTACAGACACGCATGAACTTCCTCCAACGCGAGATGGCGTGGAGCAAAGTACTCCATCTCGAGGGCCGCGTCAAGGAGCTCGAACAGGAGCTAGACCAGGCCGACGCCGACCTCTACGCCGCAGAGGAGGAGATGAACCGATTCGGCAAGGCCGTCGTCGACAGCAACGAGGCGCTCAAGCAGCTGCGCATCCAGTGGATGGAATTCATAGAGCGCCGAGTCGAGGCAGAGAAGGCACTCGGCATAAGCGAGTTCAGCATAAACTCCTCCAAGGAACGCATCCAGAGCATAAACAAGATGCTCGGGAGCAGCGGGGAGCAGAGGAAGAAGCTCGAGTTCACCGCCCAGACCCTCAGGGAGCGCCTCAACAAGGGGCCGACGAAGCTCGACGACTACTTCAACATCATCGACGAGTTAGAGAAGACGCAGACGGAGACCTTCGAGGGGTGGAGCGGGGAACTCATCACACAGAGGGGCGAGGCCGAGTCCAGGATCAAACAGCTCACCAGGCAGCTGAGCGACGCCGAGGCCGCCGTCTCCCACGTCACAGAGGACATGGAGGTCATCCGCGTCAGGATCGACGCCACCACCGACCAGCACATCGAGGGCAGGATACAGCTCGCCCTCCTCAAGGACAAGCGGGGCCGCCTAAAGCGCCGCATCGAGGAGCTCAAGGCGGAGATAGACCACGCCAACACGGAGCGCAGGGACGCCGAAGCCGAGGCCATGATCAAGGGCCCACGCGTCGAGACCGGGAGAACCAGCGACGACGTACTCAACGAGATCAGGAAGACCTCCGGTATACTCATGGGCCTCGCCGTGGTCCCCGAGGACGCCGAGGAGATGTACGACTCCTACAGCAGGACCTACAAGGATATACAGGAAAAGGTCGCACAGGTCCAGGAGGACCGCCGCCACGTGATGGCGGAGATCGAGGAGAGGACCCGCAAGTGGAGCGAGGTCATCCACAACCTCCTCGACGAGGTCAACGCCCGCTACCAGAGCCTCCTCAGCAGGCTCCAAGCGCGCGGCGAGGTCCGTCTCATCAACCCCTCGGACATCGAGGAGGCCGGCCTCGAGATATTCGTCAGCTTCAAGGGAGGGCAGCTAAGCCGCCTCGACACCTATACTCACAGCGGTGGCGAGAGGAGCACCACGGTCATGGCATTCCTCCTCGCCCTACAGCAGAACGTCCTCAGCCCCTTCCGCGCAGTAGACGAGTTCGACCTACACATGGACCCCAAGAACAAGGAGGTCGTAAGTGAGTTCATCGTCTCGACCATGGAGGGGGTCGCCGACCAGTACATGGCCATCACCCCGAGCCAGATCACCTTCAAGGGAAAAGATGTCCACATCATCATGATCCACAAGACCGAGGACACTAGCACAGTGAGGCTGGTGGAGGAATGAGTGGCAGGAAGAGGGACGAACTCGAGGGCGTCATAAGCCTCTGCCGCTCAGTCCAGGCTGGCAGCGTCGAGCCCTTCGCCGTCGACATCGACTACATGCTAGAAGTCATACGCCGATACTACCCCGAGACCACCAGCCTGAAGGACTTCTGCACCGACGCCGCGGCCATAAGGGGGTTGAGCGAGGTCCTCCAGGGCCAGAACGCCTGGATACAGCACCAGAGCACCACGCTCTATAAGGACCCCTTCCTGCTCCACCAACAGATACAACGCATGGACATCTCCGCCATGGCAGACAGCTTCCTCAGGAGCTGGCACCCGATGGTCCAGATGGAGCAGCTGTCCGCGAAGACCCTCGCGGGGAGCCTCGGCTACTGGACGGACCTCATTCCCATCGCGGAGAGGTGGAAGGAGTCCAACCTACAACTCGTCGACGCCGGCACCGCCACGCTGGAGGAAGCCCGCGCCCTAGGATACCTCCCCGAAGAAGGCTTCGCAGACATCCTCGAGTCCTTCTGGAAAAACCTGGAGGGGCGCGTCGGCGAGGGCGGCCGCATCTCCTACTGGGACTGGATCGGAGCCGACACCTACGAGGAGACCGTGAAGCGCAGCTACCTCACAGTCTTCATAGTCAGCTACGGCTACGCCAACATCGAGTCAGATAGGTTCGGGGAGAAGATAGAGATCATACACAACGCCGAGCCCCGCCCAGACCCGGGGCAAGCAAAGATCAGCATACCCACGCTGGTCGACTACGAGGAGTGGAAAAATTGGCGAAAAGGGTAAGATCGGAGGCCGGCTACGCCCGGAAGATCAAGGACGCGGTCCACCTACTATTCTTCCAGCACCACAGGCTACCCGGCGTCCGCGGCTGGGAGCTCCGTCAGGAGCTAGGCCCAGACTGGCAGAACGTGTTAGAGGTGCTCGATAAGCAGCTCCAGCCCCTCGACCTCCAGGTCACGAGGGTCTTGGACGACCCCAACATCATGGACCCTGACCAGACGCAGCTCGCCGACGCCCGATACTACATAACGATGAGGGGAGGTATCGACCAGAAGGCAGCGAAGACAATCGGGTGGCGCGTGGACGACATCGCGGGCCTCGCCGTCGCCATAGCCTACATAATATCGAAGCAAGGGAAGGCACCCCGCACAGAGGTGGAGAGGCTCCTGCAGGAGAAGCTCCCCGGGTGGCGCGTGAAGATGAGCATAGACCGCTACATCCAGCAGGGCTACCTGGGCGAGGATGAGAAGGGCGTCCTATACATGGACTGGAGGAGCCGCGCCGAGGTCGACCAGAAGCAACTCGTCAACCTCATAGTCGGCTTCGGGAAGAAGGCGGACGCCGAGGCTCTAAAACCCGAGGCGGATGAGGAAGACTAGCCCCTCACTTCCAGCAGCACTTCGTGTCGCAGTGACACCCTTTTCTTAAGTATAAATGCCCTGTTTTTCCGATTTTCTTCATGGAGGTTCCTGAACCGGTGGATGCTACTGATGGCGTCCGTCTCAGGCGGTTTTGGGGAGGGGGGTGGGTTTGGGTACGCGTCGTCTCCTCGATGGACGGCGCAGCGTCGGCTTTGCCTGCGCGCTCGGCCTGTTATCAAGGGTCCACTGATGCACGGGGACGACTTCCTCCACGATGACTGGTGCCTGCGGGGGTAGTATTCGTTCATCCCCGCGGACGAAGTACTCCTCGAGGATACGCCGATCCACCTCGACCCTCTGATAGCCCTCAGCCTTGAGTAACATCTCCAAGATCCTCAGCCCCTCCTCGGGCGCCTCCTCGCTTACAGCCACCCAGGGGGATAGCCTCCAGGGGACCTCGGCGCTGAAGAGTCCGAGGCCATCCGGGATGGCGTGCAGGTCGATAAGGCTGTGTCCAGCCGTCGTATAGATGTAGATGCTGTTCTCATTGATGGTGTAAAATCTTGTCATCTGTGGATCACCAACACTAGCGCCACGGCGGGTGGGAGCATTAGAAGGGCGAGGGAGGCCGCCGCGAGGAGCGCCCTCACAGGCAGGTTGACGAGGGGTCCTTCGAACCTTGGGCTAAACCGGCTCAGCCTACCGCCGAGGGTGAGCCACCTCATAAGTCCCCTCAGCTTTATGCTGAGGAACCGGTCGGTTATGCTCCCCGTCTTCAGGGTCCTTATCCACCCCCCCTCCTCACGCTCGAGGAGGCCGCGGAGGGCAGCGTAGCCTTGGTAGGGCGCGAGGATGTATGTGAGGGCGATGAGGCCGAAGGCGCCCTGGTAATCGGCTCTCAGGTCCCCCTCGAGCCATAGCCCCGCGAGACACATGAGGGGGGCGGCGAGGAGGTTGCTCACTAGCAGGCTCCACCCGAAGGTGGGCTGCCAGAACCATGGGTACCTGTGGTTCACCTCTGCCAGCAGCCAGAAAGCCGAGCCGGCGAGTAACATGGCGCTCTGTAGGTAGTAGGGGGCGAAGTAGAGGAACTCGAGCTTCTCCGCGGCGGTGAGCTTCGTGGAGCTGAGGACGCCGACGAAGTGCTTCCTGACGGCGTGGGTGTGTCCCTCGGCCCACCTCATCCTCTGCTTCGCGAGCGCCTTGATGGTTGTCGGCATCTCGGCGGGCGCCTGTATGAGGGGGGTGTAGGAGACCCTGTATCCCTCCCTGTAGAGGCGGAGGGTGAGTTCCCAGTCCTCGGTTATGCTGTCCCCCCATTTGAGTTCTCTTAAAACGTCGGCTCGGAGCATGAAGACGCTCCCACTAATCATCTTCATGGCCCCGAGTCTCTCCTCGGCGACGCGCTCCACCATGTAACTCCCCGAGAACTCTGCTCTGACCCCCCTAGTCACCCAGTTCTCGGACTTGTTGAGGTAGTGGAGCTGGTAACCCTGGACCGCCGCGACGGGTTTCCTCGGGCTTGTGGCGGGCTGGAGGTCGGGTAGGAAATCAGTCCTCAGGGAAGTTGGGTCTTCTTCCCTGAATCTTTGGATGAACTTCCTCACCGTGTCCGGTGGAGGTATGAAGTCGGCGTCGAAGACGACGACGAATTCTGCCCGCGGGTCCATGAATCGTAGCGCCTCGCTCAGCGCCCCGCCCTTGAAGCCGCTACGGTCTCGACGGTGAATGAATTTGACGACGGGCGGGCGTCTCCTCCAGACGGGATCCTTGAGTATCTTTATCGTGTCGTCTCTTGAGTCATCTGCCACAAGAATCTCCAGATTGGGGTAATCCTGAGCGAGGCACGCCTGGATGACTCTTCTGGCTACGTTTACCTCGTTGTAAAAGGGCAGGTGGATGGAGACCAGGGGCGTGTCTCTCCAGTCATACGCCCCCTCACCTCCCCCTTCATCGGCTCTCTGCTTCTTCCCCCCTAGGGTCACCAACGCGATGAGGATCGAGGCATAATACTTCGCAGCGTAGACAAAGAAGAAGAGACCAAAGGTAAGTGCCGCAAAGGATGACACCAAACCTATAGTCGATCCCACCCCACTTCTCCCCCTCTACCCCCTCCGAAACCAGCAACTTTAGTTTAAGTTTAATATAACATAAAAATGTAACTGTTGGGATAACGGATTCTGGCTCCATTAATCCCTTAAAATGGTGATCAGAGCATGTTTTAACCGATTTGAGCTGTCCAGGGGGCCGATTCCTTTTTGAATGAGATGCGTGGTGAATAGTAGGCGTAGGTCTGAGACCCCTAAGCGGTGTATTTGCTGATGTCTGGCAACGACCTCAAGCTCGACCAGCTTGAAACAATGGCTTCTGAGCTCCGCAGGAAGAGGAGCGAACTATTCGAGCACGTCAATCGCTGGCGCGACGAGCGCGACAGGATCAACGAGTCCGCACGGAAGATACGGGAGGAAGCGCTCAATCACAAGGAGGAGCGGGACAAGATCAACACCCTCGTCGCCGAGGTGAAGAGCAAGCTCCAGCCCCTCTACGATCAGTTGGACGAGAAGCGGAAGAAGCTCGCAGGCATCGAACAGGCGGTCCAGCAGGGCTACAGGGAGCTCCCCAAGAAGAAGAGGGTCGAGCGTGACCTGAACACCGTTGAATGGGAGGTCATGACGACACCGACCCGAGAGCTCCTGGACCGTGATAGGGAACTCGAACTCGTCGAGCGCGCCAACTCGCTGAGGCGCAGGCTCAGCACATTCAAGAAGCCCCCGAAGAGGACCGAGGCCACAATGGAGGCCACCGCCGAGGCCAAGGCCACGGAGATGAACATCCGCCAGATACGCGACGAGATGAACACCCTCCGCGAGGAGAGCCAGAAGCACCACGAGTCGATGCTCCTCCTGCACAGGAAGGCGGACGAGGAGAGGGAGAAGGCCAACCAGACACACGCCAAGTTCGTGGAGTACCTCGGTGAGGTGAAGAAGGTTGAGCAGGAGTTCGACGACGTCAACCTCCAGGTCCGCGGGATAAGGGATGGTCTACGCTCCGACGACCTCAAGGTAGAGCGCAACAAGATGGCCCAGGTCAACGCACGCGTCGAGGCGCTCCGTCAGGAGGCCCTACGCAAGATGGCGGCTGGGGAGAAGCTTGCCTTCGACGACCTCCAGTTCATCTACGGAGGCGATGGTGACGACGAGGACGACGAAGAGGCGCCAAAGGCAGCCTCCAAACAGCCCAGCGCCCCTAAAACTCCGAAAAATCCCCTTTTCTAAATCAAGCCCGCTAACTTGGCCATCTTTACATATTTCTCCTCGTGGGAGACCTCCTCTATCTTCGCCTTAAGCATCTCAGCCTCGTCCTTCGTGAACGGCTTGAGGTGGCCATCGTAGATTGGGTGCCCCTTCGGGAACAATGAGATGTGCTGCCCCCTGATCTGGTGGATCTGTCTCCTCGCCCGACCGAAGAAGTGGAGGTGCATCTTCGGCCCCTCGGGGTCATCCAGCCCCCAGTTGGCCAGATCCTCGTAGTTTACCCTCTCTACTCCGAGAACCTGGTACATCGCCTTACCCACAATCATAGACACACGCATGAAGTCGATGGCCTCCCGGTACGCCATATCTGATCGGTCGGTGACTCTCTCCCTCTTCATCATTATCAGGTGGCCGCCGTCCTCCCCGCAGTTCAGGGGGTGGTCAGGGCTCAAGACGATGAAGTATTCATCCTCATAGACCGTGATGCTCATTTTTATTTCCCCGAAAATGAACGCGTCTTTGAGGTGATATCTCTTTTCAAACGCCCTCGTGTGGGTGGGCCTAGGTTTTATCAACCCGCCCCACGGATACTTCTCCGGGTGCCCCCTTGGTCGGTAAACGCGGTTGGGATGTAATAGTCAACGGCTTAAAGGTGGAGGGTGTGGGCCACGTCTTCGGCCTCCCCGGCCACCCCGCCGCCCTCTACGACTCACTCTACGACTCTGACATCGAGCCCATCCTAGTTAGGCACGAGTCCTCGGGCTCATTCATGGCGTACGCTTACGGGAAGATGAGGCGGAGGCCCGGCGTCTGCTTCGCCAGCCCGGGCCCCGGCGTATCAAACCTCGTCCCCGGCATACTCGAGGCTTGGAGCGGGTGCGTTCCCATGCTCGCGCTGGGTGGCTCCGCGTCGCTCGAACACGAGGGGGAGGGAGCCTTCCAGGAGGCGCCCCAGATGGAGGTCTTCAGGGGGATAACGAAGTGGGGCTTCAGGGTGTCGCGGGCTGATCGCGCCTCCTGGGCCCTGAGGCGTGCCTTCACCATCGCGGTCAACGGTAAACCTGGCCCCGTCTACCTCGAATTCCCCTTCGACGTCGGACAGGAGAAGACGAAGAAGACTCAGTACCACCCCTCGATTCCCTTCGTGAGGACGAGACCCGACCTCGATGCCCTGAAGGGGGCGGCGGAGCTTCTTCTAGTTGCAGAGAGACCGGTTATAGTGGCGGGTGGCGGCGCCCTCTACAGTGGCTGCTCGGCGGTGCTCGTGAAGCTGGCGGAGCTCTTCGGGGCGCCTGTGTTGACCACGCCGAGTGGCAGAGGCGTAATCCCGGAGGATCACCCTCTCTCACTCGGCCAGGTTGGTCTCTACAGGACCAAGCTGGGACGAGACGCCTATCAGTCCGCGGACCTAATCATCTCGATAGGGAGCAGGAACGAGGAGTTCCAGACCGCCGCGTGGCGCTACTACCCAGAAGGCGCGGCGTTTATCCAGGTAGACATCGATCCCTCCGAGCTGGGGCGCAACTTCCAACCCACGGTACCGATAGTTAGTGACGCGAAGCTATTCCTACAGGACATGCTCGCCTACGCGCATGGGAGGGTGAAGAAGACGCCCCTCGCCAAGATGCCGAGGGTGAAGCGCATAGTGGAGACGACGGCCACCTACATGGCGGAGGTCTACGCGGAGTGCGGTAGCGCCTCCAAGCCCATTAAGACCAAGAGGGTCGTCTATGAGGCGTGCCGAGTATTCGGGCCGAAGACCGTCCTCGTGAACGAGAATGGGAGCCAGGACCTCTGGAGCTACTATTGGCCGTACTGGGCGGTGGGGGCCCTCGACGGCTGCGTAGCACCCGCGGAGCAGACCTGCATGGGGCTCGCCGTCGCCGGCTGCATAGGCGTGAAGCTAGCCGCCCCCGAGAGGCCAGTCGTCTGCACCACGGGGGACGGCGCCTTCCAGATGTTCATGAAGGAGATGCCGACCGCCGTCCAGTACAAGGCACCCGTGACGTGGATAGTCCTCAACAACTACAGCCTTGGGTGGATAAAGCTCCACGAGAGGGCGAACAGGGAGAGGTACATCGCCGTCGACTTCGAGGCACAGCCCGACTTCGTCAAGATCGCGGAGGCGTCCGGATGCTACGGGGCCCAGGTGACCGACCCCGAGGACGTGAAGAAAGCCCTCACGAGGGCGAAGAAGGAGAACGAGCGCGGCGTCCCCGCCATGGTCGAGTTTGTCATCGATCCCTGGGACTTCCCCGACGGCTTCAAGGAGTTCCAACCCGACCTCTTCAAATAACCTCGACGAGCTTTTAACGCGTAGCAGCGACTTCTACCTATGCGTGACCTCAGGACGTACCTCGACAGGGTCGAGCACCTTTTGCCAGACCAACTCGTGAGGATCACGGAGCCGGTGAGCCACGAGTACGATGTCACGAGGAGGATAGAGGAGGTAGCCCACATGCCGGGAAACCCTGCCCTCCTATTCGAGAACGTTGAGGGATTCAGTGAACCCGTGCTCGTGAATGTCTTCGGCCACGTGGATCGGATAAAGCTGGCGCTTGAGGGGGCCACGCGCCCCGTCGCCTCGCGCCCCGACATGTACAGGGAGTGGGGTGCCCTCATGGCGAAGAGCATTGAGCCCGTGAACGTGCCCAGCGGCCCCGTGAGGGAGGTCAAGCTCCGCGGTGGCGACATCGACCTGACGAAGCTGCCCATCCTCAGGTACTACGAGCAGGACGCCGGGAGATACATCACAAGCGGCCTCGTCGCGGCGAGGGACCCAGATAAGCCGGAGGTAGTCAATCTCAGCTATGCGAGGATGCAGCTAAAGGGCAGGGCGAGGTTAGGAACCACCCTGCACAGCAGGGGGAACCTATGGAGCTACTTCGAGAAGGCGAAGACTAGGGGGAGGCCGCTCGACGTAGCGGTCATAATCGGGGCACACCCCGCCGTCTACCTGGCGGCAGCGGCGAAGATCACTGGGGAGTACGCAACGGCGAGTTCCCTAATAGGAGAGCCACTCCGCCTCGTCGCGGGGGAGACAGTGGATGTCCCCGCCCCCGCGGAGGCGGAGATGGTGCTCGAAGGGCGCATAACCCTCGACGAGGAGGATGAGGGCCCCTTCACCGAGTACACAGGTTACCTCAGCGGAAGGTCGACGCGGAACGTCTTCGAGGTGGGCTGCGTCACGATGCGGCGGGACGCTATATATCACACGATAATGCCTAGCAACTCGGACGAGCATCTACTCCTCAGTGGGTTGCCCAAGCAGGCGAGAATATTTGGGGCGGTTAGCGCCTTCACCCCGATGCCTGCCGTGAGGGACATGTCGTGGCCCGTCTCTGGGACCCACTACATTTGTCTCGCATCCATGGAGGCCACGGCTCGGGTGGTCCCAGGACTAGCCAAGCAGATCGGGCTTCTCGTTCTCGGCCTCGACCCGTACCTCAAGCTAGTCGTGATGCTCCCCGAGGGGGTTGACGTCGGTGATCTCGGAGCCTCGTTCGGCGCGATGGCGGAGCGCTGCGATATGGCGCTGGGCTCGGGGGTGGAGCTACTCAGCGGGGTCTTCTGCCACAGGCTAGACCCATCGTCGTCACCAGATGGTACGGGCTCCAAGGCGATATTGGATGCTACTGGACCCGCCATGGCGATTAACACAATCAAAGAATCAGCCGACGATCTCAAGACTCTGGGGGTCGAAGATGTGGCCTACCCACTCGGCGACGGCCGCCTTAGGGTGTTGAAGGTGATCCCAAGCTCAGACGCGAAAGCGGTATTGAGGAAGTTGGCGAAGGCCCCCGGTGTAACTGTCTGCGTCGATGACGATATAGACGCCTCCGACTTGCGCCAAGTCGTGTGGGGGTTGGCTACGAGGTTCCAGCCTGCTGAAGACTTCATCCTGTCGGATGGTGGGTTGGGCATCGACGGGACGAGGCCCGAGGGGTGGAAGGCTAGGAGAGCTACGCTCCCCCTCCATTAAGCGATTCTATCGGAGACTAGATCCTGAGGACTGGGCAGGTCATGCAGTGGATGCCGCCGCAGCCTCGGCGCATCTCGTCTCCGGGTATCTGTATGACCTCTATGCCGCGTTCTCTGACCTCCTTCATGACGCGTGGGTTGCCCGTGTAGTGGATGCATAGGTCGCTGTGGACGGTGAGGAAGTTGGCGGCCATGTCGTCTTTTTCCTTGTCGGTGATCTCTATGATGTCGTAGCCGTCGTCTATGAGCCACTCGATGTAGCCGCCGTCCCATGCCTCGGTTCGGGTGCGGAAGTTGGCCGAGTTTTCTTCGAGGGAGGCGCGGTGGGCTATTGCTCGTTTTCCGGGCAGTTCCGCGAATTCGCCGTCTATGTGGACGACGCCCTTGGGCATGTTGAGTTGGATGAACTGGTCCACGATCTGTTCCTTGAGGAGGAAGTCGCCGAGGTCGTCCAGGGCGCCCTGGGTGGTGCGGTCGCAGAGGCCGGCGACGGCTACCCTGCCTTCGAGTAGGGCGAATCCCCCGCCTTCGAAGGTTTGGGGTTCCTTGAGTTGGTGGGCTATGGGTGTGCCCGCCGCCTCGTGGGCGGCGCGTATTATGGGGGTCTCGGCGCGTCTGCTGGGTAGGCCCATGCGGAACAGGATGGCGCCCGCCTCGGTGACTGTGCTGGAGTCTCGCGTGAAGACGAGGTTTGGGGCGCGCTGGATGAGGCTCTGCATCTGCTTGTCGTCGGCGAGCAGGGTGCCGACGTCTAGTACCTCGACGCCGGCTTCGGTTAGGGCGTCCATGAGCATCTGGTGGTCGCGTTGGAACTGGGGGATGTCGACGGCGCAGGAGAAGTGGTGGGCTACCTGGTCCCGGTTTGCCTGTTCCAGCTCCCTGCCGGGGTGGTGGACGAGGACTCTTTTCAGGTTGGCGGATTCGTGTGTGACTCCGAATTCTGGCATGGTATTGGACGTGGTTTTGGTGGATAAAACGTTGATCAGTGTTTTCCTGTGTGTGTGCATGGGGGGGTGGTACCTCCGCCGCCGTCGCGGTTTTGGTTATTTTGGCCGGTTTTCGGCGCTGGGGTTCTTTTCTTGGTCCGTTGGCGGCGGATGGCGACGGGTGTCGTCGCCGGTTTGGGCTCTGGTGTTATATCCGGCTTCGGCTGAAGATTTGTTGGATGGGTTTTGGGCGGCGCTTTTCCTCGGGGGTTCCTGTGGGGTGTGGCCACTTCCTCGTTTCAGGTTGAGATGGGGAGGGGTGGTGTGGCGGATGGGTCTGACTGGTGGGCGTGGGTCCACGACGCTGAGAACAGGCGGAGGGGGTGGGTGAGCGGCGATGTGCCGGAGGATGGGCCGGGGTTCTGGGAGCTGTACGGGCGGGACTTCGGGCTGGCGCGTGGGCTCGGGTGCAACGCCTTCAGGCTGAGCCTGGACTGGGCGCGGCTCTTCCCCGCGTCGACGGAGGGTGTCCCCGTGGAGGTGCACCGGGACGGGTACGGGAACGTGGAGAAGGTCCGTGTTGATGACCGGGCGATGAAGGGCCTGGCGCGTCTCGCGGATAAGGCGGCGGTGAGGAGGTACCGCAGCATCCTCTCCGAGTGCAGGAAGCATGGGATGGAGCCGATGGTCACCCTCTACCACTGGCCTATACCCCTCTGGCTGCACGACCCGACGGCGACGCGCGACGGCGTCGCGCCGGTGGGGAGGAGGGGCTGGCTCGACGAGGGGACGCTGGTGGAGTTCGCGAAGTACTGCGCCTACGCGGCACACGTCTTCGGGGACCTCGTTGACCTCTGGGGGACGATAAATGAGGTGAAGATCGTGTCCGACCACGGGTTCTTGGATGGGGGCGAGTTCCCGCCGGGGCTGAACGACTTCGGGGCGTTCATGGTGGCGATGAGGCACCTCTCTATGGCGCACGGGCTGGCGTATGAGCAGGTGAAGAGGTGGGACAGGGCCTCCGCGGGGCCGCTCG